>Ga0181590_10006000_pt1 | contig 9996 bp, 12 predicted proteins | sample 071ome_34_FD_132446 | JGI IMG/M metagenome (GOLD analysis project Ga0181590, IMG submission 132446) | Coastal salt marsh microbial communities from the Groves Creek Marsh, Skidaway Island, Georgia - 071411BT metaG (megahit assembly) | ecosystem: Environmental > Aquatic > Marine > Intertidal zone... | reverse complement strand
TATTTTTCGTACTTAGATCTCATAGAAAATACTTCTTCAACCATCTCTTTTAATGTTTCAGGATTTGTAGATCTACCCTTTGGGTTTTGGTAGTACAAACCAACGGGGTGATTCAACATTTCTATTGTAGCACCTCCGGCAGCACAACGCAACCAAAATTCTCCATCGGCTGCAGTTTTATATTTTTCATCGAAAAAACCGAATCTATCTTTCAAATTTTTTCTCCAAAGAGGCATGCAATGCGGGCTGTTGTTGCGAATAAGATTCTCGAAAGAATGAGACAAACATGGATATATTTCTGAAAAATTATTTTCTGCATATCTTTCATTAGCTTCATGAGACACATAAGTTATACCATAAATAATATCTAATGATTTATTATTCTGTAACTTATTCAGCATGATCTCTAATCCATCTTTATTCTTTCTGTCGTCTATGTTCCAATTTCCTATGATTGGTGATGAACATTTATTGATCGCTATATTCCAGCCGGCATACAGTCCAGGGTCGTTATCTAGTCTGAAGTATTTGATGTTGTTATATATTTTTGTAATTTTATTTATTGCTTTGTGTTCAGATCCTGGAGAAGCACAATCAACGAAAATAAATTCAATGTCATTAAACATTGGTTGTTCTAGAATATTGTCTATATAAGAATCAATAAATTGATCACCGTTAAAAAAAGAACAGAATAAAGAACACTGGAATTGATTGCTCATGATAATATATCTATAATCCTTTGACATCTATTTGTGTATGTGTGATTTTGTGAAGCGTTCCTATATGCAAGATCTCCCATTTTTAATAAATATTGTTTATCTTCTAGATATTTGTCTAGCAACGAATACAATTCTGTTTCGTTTCTGTATACCAGCATCTCTTTATCTAGATCAAATAGTTTTTCTAAATTTGTAGTATAGTTAGTTAATAGAGCAGTTCTGCATCCGGAGGTTTCAAAAGTCCTATAGTTGATATCGTCTGCTACATTTTGATTAAAATGAAGAAAGTATGATCCTATCGCTTCTACCATCTCATCTCCCATAATGTAAGCATCAAGCTTTAAGTTATAGTGTTCCTGCATATACTTGATTCTTGGTAATCTAAACATCATAAGTGATCCGCAGAAACCCAAGGATATATGTTTAGAATGATCTTCGTATGGCCTGATAAGATTGTCGGGATAACAATTTGGTAGCCAATAGCAGTCTACATTTTTGTATTCATCTATATATCTTTCTGTAGAGGATAGTATTACATCAAAATTAATAGAGTTAGCAAAATCTTTATGACTTGGAAGAGAAACATGACTATCTATAGTCCACCATAATTTTGTTTTTTTGCTTTTGTTAATTTCTTCTATTGGTAACCATTGAAAGAAATAATTTTCTACAATGAATATTATGTCACACCATCTCTCTAAGTCAGAAAAAGAAATAGTAGTAAAATTATCGTATTTATCGCCCCACACAACACATTCATGGCCAAGCTTTTTGAAACCATGTTCTAAACATAAGCTTTCTCTAAAATGCTTATTAATTTCGTGATGACCACCTTGTTGTATGATAAGTATTTTCATAACTGCTTTGAGAACTTAGTAAGAAATATATTGTAGTCTCTAATATATTCTGATTCATCGTAATCTTCGGAACAAAAGCAAATAAAAGAAGAAGATGGCTCAAGAAAAGTTATTACAGACCATGTTAACTTTGGTATATGTAAACTGTCTTTAGGTTTAATTATATGATAAGTTGTTTTCTGATTTGTATCCGTAAGTTTTATCTTTAGACTGCCATTGAGACAAAACAGCATTTGATTATCTCTAATATGAGCATGTTCAGATCTGATGCCATTCTCTTCGACCATATCAACAATAAATACTCTTTTTATATCGAACGGTATGTCACTAAGAGATATCGCAGACAATCTTCCTCTGGAGGATTCAGATATGTTCATCATAATTATTTATTAGCTCCTTTATTTTTTGTAGATCAATTAAAGTTAATTTTTCATGATACGGTATGGAGATTTTGGTCTTTGCATCCAGTTCTGATTTTGGCAGATTAATATTTTGATTTTTATATATTGGATTCATATGCAATGCGTCATAATGTATCCCACAAGAAACTCCATTATCACCCATATACTGCATAAACTTTAAGTTATCTTTTACATTTATTCTGTATAAGTGTCTGCTTGTTTGTTGCATATTAAATTTTTCGTTATAAAACTCTCTGATAGCATCTAGTTTTTCAATTTTATTACTGTATTCTTTAAAATTTTTACTGATAATATCCGCTTGTATACTATTCATATACATTTTATATCCAATGTTTTTAATTTTTCTATTCCAATTGTCTTGAGAAAATGTCATGCCATTTAACGACATTGTTCGAATGTGTGATATTTTATCATAATCATCAGAAACTATCATGCCTCCATCACACCCACTTATTGGTTTTGTTGGATAGAAACTAAAAATCATCAAGTCTTGTGGATTACAGCTTTTTGTGAATTGACCTTCTTCTATTTGTTGAGCGGAGTCTATTATCTTGAAATTTTCTGAACTATATAATTCGTAAGAATGTCCAACCCATTCGGTATTATCGTTAAATTTTAATTTATTTCCGGAGGTTAATATTGCATTTGCTACAACAGGAGGTATTATGCTTGGTATTGTTACTGTTGTATTTAAATTCAGTAAAGACAAAAAAATAGCACTGGTTGCACTATTAAGGGCTAACCCATATTTTGCTCCTACAAAACCAGAGATTTCTTTTTCTAATTGAGATACATTTTTATCATGCAGCATGCTAGAGAAGCATTCTGTGTTTATGATTTGATTTGGTATGTTAAATAGTTTAATCATTTTTTTAGTATATTATTAAATCTATCATCAGAGTCTTTTATTAAGATGGCTTGATATATTCTGGAATCTGTCTCATTTAGTCTATTGAAAGATAGGTCATATATGCTATATTTATAATCATATAGTATGGATCTCTTATGCCAGTCTTCATCTAGATGGAATTCCACTTGGTATACTATGTTTTTGGATTCTAATGTTTTTGTTGCACCTTCAAAAATATGCCATTCGGCACCCTCTACATCTATTTTAATAAGGTCTATATCTAAATTATTGTCAATAATAAATGAATCTAATTTTATAGAATCTACTTCTATTTTAGAGTCATATTTGTTATATGCTGTATCATGACCTAGTATGTTACTTTCGTGAGTGGATTTAGGATGAAGCCACAAGTCTATTTTGCCGTCTTTATCAGAAACTGCTTTATCTAATATTTCAATACCTTCTTCGCCCGAAAAGGTCTCTGTGAGATATTTGTAATTATATGGTTGTGGTTCAAATGCATATCCATTATTCATATGTTGATGAAAAAATGATAGCATTTCACCCCTTGCTCCTCCAATATCAATATAAGTCCATTCTTTGCGAATGATTTGGTTAAGAGCTTCTATTTGTTTATATTGCCATGGTTCCATATTGTCTCCTTTACCAGTAGCATCCACCCTCTACTGTATTTGCGTGAAAAGGTTTGTATTTTAGTGAAGGTCTAATCCAGTGTTCATTGTACATATTTTTTATATCTTCATGATTATCCCATCTCTTGCCTTTGATCCCAAATAAAATTTGCAAGCCGCCACCTATATATATAGCACTTTTACCTAAAGTATTTTTTATATATGCACATAACGGCATTCCATAAGATCCGCATCCTAATATAGCTATATCAAATTCTATCTTAGATATGTCTTTTTGCATATGTTTCAATGATAGTGACCAACTATTGTGTGGTCCTTCTGCTCCTATCGATTGTACGCTCTCGTAAGTTACTATATCAAAAGAAGGAAGTATATTATTTTTCCAAATAAGATCTTTATTTTTATATTGTGATTCTATATCCTCTGGAAATGGAGATATTACTAAAACTCTTTTGTCTTTTAGCGCTTTTGACCAGGGATTCTCAAAATAAAAAGGCTCTACCGACCTATTAGAAAGTTTTTGAGACTTGGGAGATAAAGCTCCTAGTACGACTTGACATTGCACGGTATTAGCGCTGTCCTGCCAAAAAACATTGGCGTCACAAGCAGATACAGCACTCGAATAAATTTTGTACCAGTTATCAATTGTTTCAGAATAAACCCCAGCATTATTAGATAATAGCCCTGCTAAATATGGAGGCATCTGTTTATTTGAGATTTTCCAGAACATACAATTTAATTCTACAACGCCCATTCTTCCTACACAAAAAGATTGACCTTCATTTATTTTATTATAGATATAATCATTACCTTCGATCTCTGTTAGTATTTTTTTCATTTTAATAATTCGCTACATATATTCTTTATATGATACTTTGCTTCTCCTTGGCAATGCAGAGATTTGAATTCGATGAGTTTGTCAAGTCTCAGGTTTTTGCAGAATATTCTTCCATCGGATATGTGTATATTTTTTATTCTATTGTGCATCTCGTAGTCGCTATCGTCCACATTTATATTATGATCATGGGTGCAGCCGTCTAGTATTTGCATCATCTCTCCAACACGATTTGGTCCTCCTCCATAATCGCACCTTTCTCTAAAAAGATTAAGAAGTGTCATGTCACAAATACCACCAGGTCTATTGTGCTTTATCATATTTTGATATTGACATTCTAGTAAATCAAAAGTATAACTTGGTCCACTATATACGTCCATAAGCATATCTATAAACAGGCTAAGTCCTTCCTTTGTTATATAGGATGTAGCTCCGGATGATCCGTGAGCCAAGGTCATTATATACTGTTTATAATTGTCATGATCTTTACTAGCATCAGTATTTAAGATAATATCGGAATCTAAATGCAATATTGTTTCGAAATTATGTTGGATCATAAACTGCAACAAAAAGAACCATCTCTGGTAACAAAACAGCTCATGAGAATATGGACCAGAATGAAGATGCTTATAACTGTCAGAAAAATGCTTGACGGAAGCTGTCTGTAAAGTTGATATATTAATAGCTTTTATACTAGAGACAAAATTAGAGTAATCTATATTAGATATAACATAAACATCATTGCGATATGATGCGTTGCTAAAAATATCAACAGCATATTTTGATTCGTTTAAATGTATAAAAACTACAGGTATATTCATTTGATATATAGAAAAAAGTCACTTGGGCTTGTTGTTTGATTATTGACACCTAATTGTTTTTGTGGATATTTATTAAGAAATTTTTTGATAAGCTTGCATTTGTATTTATCTTGTATGTAGTCGTTAAATTCTCTAAAGTAAACGTGAGCAGCATGTTTTCTAGTCTCGTTTCTTGCGTAAATTAGTATATATTTATGCGAAAAATTTACCAAAGACTCTATATAATTTTGATATTTGTCATTTTCTATTAAATGATACAATACGTCACAAGACATACTAAGATCGCAAGTCGTATTTAATTTTTTAAATTCGTCAACTAGCATAAATCTATATTTATGATCAACAAACTTTGTTTGACACAAATTAACTGCTGTTTTACTAACATCTATGCCATAATATTCTAATTTATCTGATTCTATAAGTGAGTATTGATTTCCATCTCCAACACCATAGTCAACTAAACTTTTAATTCTGTATTGTTTAATAATTTGATTTATTGTGTCTGCTTTAAAATTTGCCAGTATTCCATATGAGCCATCACCAGAATTTCCATTATCTGCGTATCTTTGTTCCCAATAGTTATCAGAATCGAAAGTCATAAATCATAACCTAAATTTGTTAATAATCTAGCTACAGAACGCATCGCATTAGTATTATAGCTTTGATTTGTATTTTTGTCTATGTGATGATTTATATTCATGTACAAAGAGAAGCTTTGTGTGATATCTTTGGTGCAGAAATTTCGGGTTGTTTTGCATGGTATTTTATTGGCTATTCTGTGAAAATTAAACCAAACATCATCAGCAGTTTTGCATTCTGTAAGAAAAAGTGACTCGTCAAACATTAATTCTATGGTTTCTTTAAAAAATGATGGATGATAAAGAACTCCTCCTTTACCTGTATGAAAATTGTATACAGATTTTATTTCTGAATTATTTTTACATTGATCATAGATAATATTACATATTTCGTCAAATTTCATAGTATAAAATCTACCAGCAATACAACATTTATTAGAGATATATTCTTGGAGATATATGCGTACCATACTATTGTCATATACGGTATCATCATCTATTGTTATTATCACACAATTTTCTTCTAATTTTTCTTTTAGTAATGGTATTAGTTTTCTGTATGGTCCAATATTTTTTGTCCACCTAACTTCAAATACATCCATATTAGCATGTAAGAAAGTTAGCAAATTTTCGTTTGTTATCTTTCTGTCCTTGAATCCTTCGTCCAGAAGATATTCGTCATCAGATAGGAATATATAGCATTTATCTATTTTATAAGTTTGATCTTTTATAGAAGATAGTGTTTGTAATAAATAGTTTTGTTTTTGAAAAATACTAGTAATAGACACATATACTTTTATGTCTTTGTATTCATCTGCATGTAGCATATCCATGTGTAATCGAATCTTTCTTCGAAAAATATTGGGTAATCTTTTTGTCTTTCTTGACTTAGTAGTGGTTCTGGTGTTTCGTAATTATCACCCCAGTCATCTCCCCATCTTGTTTTTTTGTCTATAAAAATAGGAGGCATTTCCTGATAGTAGTCAATATTTGTGACAAGTATTTCGTATTCTTTAGGGTTGGCAGGATGAGAGGTTCTTATCGCATGCTCATCTATTATGTAATCTTTTTGCGATAGTATCTTCTTTGGACTATTGCAGTCTCCTTGATTATATGGATAATTGTCTTCGAAAATAACATTTACAAATCCATTTTTATTACAGTGTTCAACCCTATAGGCTGAGTTTTGATGATCGTCGAAAAAAGCTAAGGCATCTTTAGTATCTATTGAGTTTTTCCAGTCTATTGTCAAGAAGTCTTGATTAGTATATTGTACCTTGTTGCTAGTATATCTTCTGAAATTTGGATTAGGATCTATACTTATTATCATGCTATCAGGACATACCTGCTCAAAAAACCATGTGCCTTGACCCATCCAAACCCCACTTTCGATAATAAATTTTGGCTGCAATTGTTTTAATATATAGCAAGTATTGAATAGGTGCGCTGATTTCATACCTCCAGTGTTATCGTGTACGGGTCTTTGTAGATAAATTTGATAAAATTCATCCAGGTAAATCAGCATATCTTCTCTGTTCCATATATCTTTTTTTTCTAACATTTGATTATCCTTTGTATTTTAATAATTGATCTAAAATTGTATTGTTGATTTTGTCTTTGTTAGCCTCTATGCTTTCTGGATGCGAGTCAAAAAAATCAGAAGTATAACAAGGTCCTCTAATTACAGGATTGAATTCATGCACCCCTAGAAACTTTTTTTCTATTTGTTTTTTGTCTTCTTCGTTTCCTAGTATCCATGGTAGATATATAGATTCAAAATAATTATTAATGCAGTTTTGTTTACTGACGCTATCCTTATAGTATGATATTTTTTTATATACCTGATCAGGAAAAACATAAGAATAATGGTACATTTGAATGCCTGTTGACATGTAAAATTCTCTGCTGTTTACGTGTTTTTTTGTGGTTTTTTCAGGATAAGATATTGTTGGAGGTCTGTGTGTCAACCATTTGCATCCTGGGATATATTTAAAAATTCTTAAAAAATTATCTGTGTTCTGTTCAAAACCAGTTAAGTATTTTTTTAAACCTCCATAGAAAGTGCAGCTATGCATGCCTATACTTGAAGGTTTTTCTTGATCTAAATAATCGGATAATAAATCTAGGTCTTTTGACTTATATACTTCATCAGCATCTAAATTACATAAATATTCTGTATGTTTATCAATAATATTAACATAAGACTGACACTGATCGTCTTTTTCGGTATATTGTCCGTGTATTATTTTTATTTTTTTATCTGGATCTGGAAAAGAATGCAATATTTCATTGGTATTATCTGTCGATGTTGTTCTGCCTTGTTTCTGCCAATAGGTAACGGGGCCTTCCGCTATAACTATCTGGTGTGCTATCGGGTAAACTTGCTTCAAGCATTCCTCGAGAACAAAATCACTTTCGAACACTATCATACCAAAAGTTATTTTACTCATATTGTTTTAAAGCCTTATAATATTCATCATGAATTGATTTTAAGAAAGGTATAGAACTGACTGAATGTATATGATGTCTTGGAGCTGGTATATATGAATCCTCTTCGAAGTTGGGTTTAAAGTTAGAAAAATGATAATACATAAGTTTTTGTTTTTTGTTTTTCCAAACTATTTGATTGTCTATATATTGATGATATACAAGATTCCATGGAGCTAAATGTCCTATATAATTATCTAAGCTAATAACATTTTTGAATTTTTCTGGTAAAAGTTCTAGATATTTTTGGTCCCCACAAGTTCCATATACTTCCTTATACTCGTTATCGAATAGGACGCAATTTTCCCAGAAATCCAAACATTCATGAGCCACCCTGTTTTTTCTGAAATATATGATACCTACATTATACTTTCCACTATCTCCTGTCCAAGGCATTCTATGTTCAACCAAACCTACGCTTGTATCTTCTGGAATGTTTTCATAAATATTACTCCAGTTATCATAAAAATAAATATCTGCATCTATATACAACAAATCTTCTTCTGCATACTTTTTGAAACAGTAATTCGTGAAACATGGACTCATAGCCCATGTAAATTCTGTGTTAATAGCTTCTTGTTCTGATGAACTTAACCTTATAGCTTCTTTTGATGGTTTAATATTTTGATTTAATCTTAACTTATCATTATTTATTAGTAGCTCTTGCATTGATATGTTTACTATGTTTGGAGCCACAATTTTTTTGTTGTCTAAATTAAGCAGATACAGGGTGTAATTGCTGTCATGTTTTGATAGTGACTCATTAAGTGCTAATACTCTTGATCTAAAATTAGTATCAGCTAACGTGCATAGTGCTTTATTTTTCATACAAACTTATATAGACCCTGAGAATGCTTTGGTTTCCACCCTAATTTAGTTATCTTTTCGTTGCTTAAAGAATACCTAATATCTTGTCCAAGCCTATTTGGTATATATTCTATGTGATCTTGATAATTATCTATACCGAACCATGAGCATACTTGCTCAGTAACCTGTAAATTTGTTAAATGATTATTTGCAGATATATTGTAGATTTCATTTTTTTTACTATTGACTATAGCATGATATATTGCATTTACATTATCTTTAACATATATCCAGTCTCTTATATATGTTCCATCTCCATGTAATGGTATCTTATTTTGATGTTTAATCGAGTGTATTATCTGAGGTATTAGTTTTTCACTATACTGTCTTTCTCCATAATTGTTTGAACTTCTTGTAATCAGATAATCTATTTTATAAGTCTTATTATATGCAAAAATAAACATTTCTGCTGCTGCTTTTGATGCCGAATACGGATTTCCTGGATTTACCTTGTCATTCTCCGTGAACCATAAATCTCTTATATCGCCATAGACTTCGTCAGTACTAATGTGTACAAACATAGGCCTTTGATATATTTTACCTCGCAAAAGCTCAAGAATATTAAAAACTCCTCTGGTATTAGATTCAAAAAAAGTTTTTGGAGACTCTATAGAATTGTCAACATGACTTTCTGCCGCAAAATTTACTATCAAATCACAAGGAGGTATGTGCTTTAGTGTGGATATATCTTCCGTTATTAGTTTATAGTCAATATTATTATCCCAAGGAAGAGATTGGTTCGAAGCATAAGTCATTTTATCTATGTCAATAATTATATGTCCAAGGTCCAAGCATTTTTCAACAAAATGACTACCAATAAATCCTCTCCCTCCCGTAACCAGAATTGTTTTGTATTTCATTTTACAGTCTACCAACTATGGCTTCTGCCCATCCTTTTGATTTGCTA
>Ga0181590_10005999_pt1 | contig 9997 bp, 21 predicted proteins | sample 071ome_34_FD_132446 | JGI IMG/M metagenome (GOLD analysis project Ga0181590, IMG submission 132446) | Coastal salt marsh microbial communities from the Groves Creek Marsh, Skidaway Island, Georgia - 071411BT metaG (megahit assembly) | ecosystem: Environmental > Aquatic > Marine > Intertidal zone... | reverse complement strand
TTGTACCACAATGTTTCAGGGTATTCTCCTGCTTTACGCAAGATATCGTTAAAGACTCTGTAATTGCCAGAGGTCTTCAGTTGATCGATAACATCTTGAAAGTGTTTGATTGGTAGCATACCAGTATTTAGTTATATGCTCTGTTTATTTAGATGTATTTGTCAATCACCTGTTTGGAACAGATTTGAATGGCTTTTTCGTAGATTTGTTCTATGGGAGTGTTTAACAGCAACTCCTTGGTAGGTTCAGCAGTCATCCAACATTTACTGTTGATTTCTCCTTCCAGTTGTCCTGGTGACCACACACTCAATCCGCTGAAACATCTCCAAGATGTTGGTTCATCTTCTTCGTGTAGTTTTTTTAACATTTGAGCATCACTGGTTAAACTGAATCCATTGCCTAACCTTAAAGTGTTACGACAACTCCATTCGTCTGTGTGGAGTAACAGAATACTTTCTTGATTGACAGGTCCACCTGAAAAGATCAAGTCTTGAATTTTCACAGTTTTAAAACCTTTCACTTCCAGTATTTTTTTCATTTTTGTTCTGGTAGGTTTGTTAAGGATTAATCCTGCCACGTGTTGCGGAGACTCTTCATACAAAAGCACAACACTTCTGTCAAATGTGCTGTCAGCTCGCATCTTGGGAGTTGAAATCAATATCTTATTTTGCCAAATTGGTTCTATCATTTGCTGTACAATGGTAATGGTCCGCCGTAAGGCTTACCTTTTATTTTTTTGCCACTCACGTAAACTCGCTTTTTGCCTATCTTGTAAGATTTTTTACCTGAACGTTTTCTGTAACCTTGACTTTTACAACTTGCCAATTGACTGGCACCAAGAGCATGGTCAGGTTTTTTGCTTCTGCATAATGCTTTACTGGCTGGACCAGCCTCAGATAATATAACTTCATGTATTCTCATAAAAATATTTAGCGATATTTGTCTGCTGGATCTCCTGTCTGAACCTCTGGCAACAATTTAAACGTGAGTACTTTACGTGTGCCTCTAGTGGTGTTAATAGTGATATCACCTGATTTTTCAAAGTGTTCTATTTTAGTGATACGTGCTTTTTCTTGTTTTTGACCAACTAGAATTTCTTGTCCTAGTGCTAGATTGATCTGAATGGATTTCATGTTCATAACTTCCTCCATTAGATAGTTTGAATGTAGTAATATTTATCTGGATAGGATGGTGTCCATGGCCTCTACAATTTCTTTGGCAGAATAGTTAGGCTCATTGGCTAGCTCTTTTAGATTGTGTTCTCGATCAAGGTACTTGTATTCCACTTTGATTGGATTGTATTGCTGTAACCATACCAACACTGTGCGTGGATCAAATGCTCCACAAGTGTACACATCCAGTTGTATCATGTGTGGTGAACACTCGTCCCATGAGTGCATCACAATGTGTGAAGTTTCTATGATGGTTGCCACAGTAAGACCTCTGTTGCCTACCATGTCGCAATACTTGGCATATGGACCCATCAATATCTTCATGTTGATCCTCTCCACAAGATCCTTGATTGAGTTGATAGCGGTGGTTTCATCAGTAGGAGCATTGCTGACTTCTGCTCTAATTATGATATGTTTGTGTTCCAACACTTGTCCCATTTTGTATGCTCCTTCACTTTAAAGTTAAATGATTATTTATGAAAAGCCAATAAAACTAACACTTTATAGAGCATTGACTATTCGGACAATCTGTGTTAATATAAAGTATGAAAAAGATATTGTCAACAATTATTTTACTGATCACACTTCAAGGCTGTTCAGCAACAGTGGGTGAGTGGCAAAAAGGTGCCAAAGCACCCGGTTATAGAGCCCACGATGTTTGCTTCATTTGTGGAGAACAGATCAAGTTTATTCCTAATGAAGAGTATGGATTTAGCAGATGGGCAAGGGAAACTGACTTTTATAACAACCCTAATGCCTATTACAATTACTAAAACATCAAGGTTTATGCGGTTTTTTTGGCATTGACTTTTGGTATAGAAATGTGTTATAATTGTACAACTAAGGAGGAAAAATGTACGTAGAACAAAACAAAGACAGAATTGCTGATTTAGAACGACAAAAGATTGCTCTTAAAGATCAACTCCAATTTGAAACAAAAACAGCATCAATCATTAGAATAGAAGAAGAATTGTATGAATTAGAAGATACAATTAAAAAATTAACACAACCTGTGAGACCAGCATGAAGAAAAAATTTAAGATCGCCAAGGATAGTATGTTGAGAGATTCGATGTTCTGGTATATTGCGATTATTACTGTGTTTTACTTTGGTGTGATTATGTGGGGTGTTGCTCGTGGATAATTTGTATTTTATCATAGGCATCTCTGCCATAATCTATTTCAGTTACAAATTAGGCAAAGACAAAGGCACACTGTTGGCAAGTGAAAGAGCAGTGGACATGATGATTGCCATGGGCTATTTAAAAGAAAAGGCAAATGGAGAAATTGAAAAGGCGGATGATGAACAGTCTAAGTAAAATATTCGAACCCAGCAAGGATAGGCTGATTCGTAATGCTAGAAACTGTATGAACACAGCACAGGATCCTTGGTTCCGATCATATTGGGAAAAGGTTTTAAATCACTTATTAAAAGTTTACAAAAGATATGACTGATAACAAACATATAAAACTGGACGAAAAGATCAAGGCATTAAACTCAACACGAGTTTACAAGAAGATCACACCAATGCACGACTTGAGTTGGTATGTGAAATGGGTATCTGTGTTTTTTGTGATTGTGGGATGGATGCTGAATTCAATCAATCTGTTTCCTTATAGTGTGATGATACAGTTGATTGGTGTAGCAGGTTGGTTATGGGTAGGATTCCTATGGCATGACAGAGCATTGATTGTGCTCAACAGCATTGGAGTAACCATATTGACTTTGGGATTATTAAAAAATTATTTTGGAATATAGATGTCAGACGATACTAAAAAGAAACTAAACATCACAGAACAACACGAACAGTTGTATGATGAACTGATGGAAGAAATGGTTAACAAAGCCGTTGATCAAGATCCGCAAATGGTTGCTAGTGTGTTTTTAGCACTGGGACTCAAAATGTATCGTTCTTGTTTGCCCAAGGAAGACTTCCAACGACTGTTGGATGATGTGTGTGCTTCGGCTGTGGATATTCAACCTTTCCAGAAAGAACCTAAAAAAGAAAGTATTCATTGATGAAAAAGATAGGCAAAAAGAAATTGATAGAGATCTTGAAAGGTGAAGACAAGATACCTCAGCAGTATCAGGATCTAGCAGATTGTATCAGAAGTGATCAGGTTCCTGCTTCAGATATAGCAAAGTTTTTTCAAGATAAGAAGTTTTACAATTGGTACAAAAAGAAATACTTGACTTATTAACGTGACGATTGTAAAATATAAACAAAGGCAACAAAAAGGCTAACATGATAAAAGGAATAATTATAGGTGCTGTAGGTATGTATATCTATCTTGTACAACCTGAATGGGCATCTACTATTATTGAATTTACATCTAATGCGTATAATTCAATGATGGAATCTATTCAGAATCAGTAGTAAATCTATCTATTTTGAATAAACACTGTAAAGGATATAATGAGAAGTTACAAGTTTTCTAAAGAAGATGAAGGTGTTTCAGAAGAAAAGAAAAAAGAAAACGAACGCCTAATGAAAGAGTTTCTTGCTAAAGGCGGCAAGATTGAAAAGATTCCTTATGGTGTAACCAATCAGGAAATGGGCAAAGGCAATTCCAACAATTTTTACGACCCACCGGAAACTGTCACTCCAAAGACGTGGAGAGCCAGAAAAACCAGAGCCAAGAACAAGAAAAAGAAATAGTATTACCAAATTAACGGTAAATACTTTTATCATGCACAAAAAACTATGGAGCATCTTGATTGCTTCAACATTCTTATTAACTGCTAACTTAATGGCAGATGAACACGTCACAAAACCAAAAGGTTACCATTGGCAACAGATTCCTGCGGTTTGTGGAGACGAAACCATGGTGCTTAAAGACCTAGCATCAAAAGGATTTGTGCCAGTCAATATGAGTTTGGGAAGAGCCAACAGTGACCCACAAGGGGAACCTGTGTTCTTGGTGACTTATTTTTTACAACAAGATATGAGTGGCACAGCCGCAACAATTACTATTCCTACCAGTAACGATGCTTGTATATTGTACATCACTCACGATTTGACATTCACATCACCAGAATAACATAAACAATTGGTATGAGACCAATTGAATATCCTGTAAAAACATATTACCTTTACACCACCGACGAGGAATGCTATGAAGTGTTTGCTATGGATCTAAAGGATGCCTATGAAACACTGCTGGAAAACGAGCCCTCTCTCACTGTGCATGATATAAAATTGGTTAAAGAATATCCTTGTGCTAGGCGTCACGAAACAATACACTAATTGGTTCAAGAACCACTTGACAAAGTGGAAAAAATACTTATATAGTAGTGTTGTACAAATAGGAGAAACAAATTTATGTCTATAAACGGCAAACCAAAAAATGTAATGTTTGGCTCTGACAGCAGAGCAAGATTGATAAGAGGTGTTGATATTTTAGCCAACGCAGTAAGATCAACACTAGGACCAAAAGGAAGAAATGTTGTGCTTCAAAGAGAATGGAGTGCACCATATGTCACTAAAGATGGCGTGACAGTGGCAAAGGAAATTCTACTAAAAGATGATCTTGCAAACATGGGTGCTCAAATGGTTAAAGAAGTTGCTTCAAAGACTGCCGACGAAGCAGGTGATGGTACAACAACTGCCACTGTTCTAGCACAGGCAATAGTGAAAGAAGGTATCAAATATGTAACTGCTGGAATGAATCCTATGGATTTAAAAAGAGGAATTGATTTAGCAGTGGAAGAAGTGCTAAAACAATTGACTAAAATTTCAAAACCTTGTAAACAAAAACACGAAATTGAACAGGTTGGTACAATATCTGCTAACTCAGATAAAAAAATAGGTTCACTAATAGCAGAAGCAATGGACAAGGTAGGAAATGATGGAGTCATCACAGTAGAAAGTGGAAAAAGTTTAAAAGATGAATTAGAAATTGTTGAAGGTTTACAATTTGATCGAGGATTTTTATCTCCGTACTTTGTTAACCTACACGAAAAACACATGGTAGAATTGAAAGATGCCTATTTGGTTTTCGCAGACAAACACATCAGATCAGTTCAAGAAATTGTTCCTATAATTGAAGAAATAGCAAAAAAATCTGCGCCATTCCTTGTAATCTCAGAAGATTGCGAAGGCGATGCTTTGGCAACATTGGTTATGAACAATGCCAAAGGAACCATCAGTTGTTGTGCTGTTAGATCACCAGGATTCGGCAATGAAAGAAAAGCCCAACTTGAGGATATGGCAGTGTTGACAGGTGGACAAATGATCAGTGAAGATATGGGAATAAAAATAGAAAAAGCAAAACTGGAACACCTAGGGAAAGCAGACAGAATCCTTATATCAAAAGATAAAACTACTATCATAGGCGGTCATGGATTTAAAAGTAAAATAGAAGACAGAATAAAATCAATAGAAAAACAGATAGAAATTACTGAAGAAAAAGTACACAAGAAAAAACTACAAGAAAGATTGGCAAAACTTCAAGGAGGAGTTGCTGTTCTGAAAGTAGGTGCCGCTACAGAAGTTGAAATGAAAGAGAAAAAGGATCGTATCGATGATGCTCTCAATGCCACGCAAGCCGCAGTAGAAGATGGTATTGTCGCAGGAGGAGGTGTAGCATTAATCAGAGCCAAACAGAAAATAACCAATTTGAAAGGTGAAAATTCTGATCAAACATCGGGCATTCAGATTGTTCTTCAAGCATTGGAATCTCCAGTAAAACAAATTTGTAAAAATGCTGGTGACCCAACTGAAGTGGTGTTAAGTAAAATTCTTGAGGGAAAAGATGATTATGGTTACGACGCTGGCAAGGGACAATACGGTAATATGTTAGAACTTGGTATTATTGATCCTACCAAAGTAACCAAAACAGCATTGAAAAATGCCGCCAGTATAGCAGGTTTAATATTGACTACAGAAGTTTCTGTCTATGATGCTCCAAAAGACGAGAAAAAAGATTGGAACCCGGCAACCGAAACCAATATGAAAGAAGGCGACTTCTACGATTAGTTTGCCAAAAACTCTTGACATTTTAAAAAGAGTGCTTATATAATCTACTATAACTAATAAAACTCGCTTATTAAAGGAGGATACAACAATGAGCAAAATAATAGGAATAGACTTGGGTACAACCAACTCTTGCGTTGCTTTGATGGAAGGTAAGGACGCAAAGGTTGTTGAAAACTCAGAAGGAGCCAGAACCACTCCAAGTGTGGTTGCATTCACTGACTCTGAAACATTGGTGGGACAACCTGCCAAAAGACAAGCAGTATCAAACACTGCCAACACAATTTTCGCGGCAAAGAGATTGATTGGAAGACAGTTTGATAGTGTTGAAATCCAAAAAGACATCAAAACACTTCCTTATGAAGTTGTGAAAGCAGACAATGGTGATGCTTGGGTCAAAGCCAATGATAAGAAACTGGCACCAGCAGAGATCAGTGCGTCTGTGCTTCGTAAGATGAAAGAGACAGCAGAGAAGTATCTGGGTTCTGAAGTTAAGAAGGCAGTGATTACTGTGCCGGCATACTTCAATGATAGTCAACGTAAGGCTACCAAAGACGCAGGTAAGATTGCTGGACTGGAAGTGGAAAGAATTATTAACGAACCAACAGCGGCGGCATTGGCATATGGACTTGACAAGAAGAAGTCGGGCACTATTGCTGTGTACGACTTGGGTGGTGGTACATTTGATATTTCCATACTGGAATTAGGCGATGGTGTGTTTGAAGTTAAATCCACAAACGGTGATACAACACTGGGAGGTGAAGACTTTGATGCTACAATCACAAACTACATCATTTCAGAGTTCAAAAAGGATCAAGGCATTGACTTGGCAAGTGACAAGTTGGCAGTACAACGTGTGAGAGAAGCGGCAGAGAAAGCCAAGATAGAACTTTCGTCAGCCACTCAAACAGATGTAAACTTGCCTTTTATCACAGCAGACAAGTCAGGACCTAAACACATCAACATGAAGATCACAAGAGCCAAATTGGAAAGTTTGGTAGGTGATTTAATTGATAAAACATTATCTCCTGTGAAACAGGCATTGAAAGATGCTGGAGTTACAGCCAGTGATGTTACCGAGATTGTGTTGGTAGGTGGTATGACACGTATGCCTAAGGTGATCGAAACTGTGAAAACATTCTTTGGTAAAGAACCACACAAAGGTGTTAACCCAGACGAAGTAGTGGCATTGGGTGCCGCAATTCAGGGTGGAGTATTACAGGGAGATGTTAAGGATGTACTGTTATTAGACGTTACACCTTTATCACTGGGTATCGAAACACTGGGTGGTGTCACAACCAAATTGATTGAGAAGAACACAACCATTCCCACAAAGAAGAGTCAAGTGTTCTCCACAGCAGAAGACAACCAAGCGGCAGTGACCATCAGAGTAACACAAGGTGAAAGAGAAATGGCGGCTGACAACAAGATACTAGGAAACTTTAATCTTGAAGGCATAGCACCTGCACCTAGAGGATTACCTCAAATTGAAGTTACTTTTGATATCGATGCAAATGGTATTGTGAGTGTGAGTGCCAAAGACAAAGGTACTGGCAAAGAACAAAAGATCACAATCCAAGCAGACGGTGGTCTATCAGATGCTGACATCGAGAAGATGGTCAAAGAAGCAGAAGCCAACAAAGAAGCAGACAAGAAGAAAAGAGAGTTGGTTGAAGCCAAAAATCAATCAGAAACATTGACACATCAAATTGACAAGCAACTCAAAGAACATGGCGACAAGATTTCCGAAGAGGAAAAGAAAGCCATTGAAGATGCCAAATCCCAATTGGTTGAAGCAACCAAAACAGATGATGTGAGCAAGATTCAAGAAGGAATCAAAGCACTCACAGAAGCGTCAATGAAACTTGGTGAGGCTGTGTACAAGAAAGCACAAGAAGAACAGGCTCAATCACAAGAAGGCGACACCGCACAATCACAAGATGAGAAAGTGGTAGACGCTGAGTTTGAAGAAGTCAAAAAAGAAGAAGACAAGAAATAACAATTGACAGAAGTTTCCTTTTGCTGTATTATAGTGATATGATAGGCAAAAGGAAAACTTCACAATTCAAAACTGAAATAGAAGCAGTTGTGCGTATTTCGGTAGATCACAATCTAACATTCACAGAACAACAATTACTGGACGAGTTCTCCATGAACGTGTCAGAAGACTTTCATCAGGTGATGAGTTCAGACTCTCAACTATTACAACCCACCACAGTCACTGTGATGAGTGAAAAGGTTATTAAGAGTAATGGGATAGCATCAGATGTTGATGCCGGGTCTGATTCCTAATTGTTCTATACCTTGGGGTGCTTCACCCTCATCATATTCAGGATAGATTTGAAACTTTTCTTTGGTTGATGTGTTCACACAACCAGCAGTTACCCAATCGTACTTGCCATCAAACTGCACCACAAAGTCTTTGACCACATCGTAGTAGCCTGGTTTGTTCTGCTTCAGCAGTTCCACCTTGCACTCTTCCATGGTGCGATAGGCTTTGCTCATTTCAAACTCCTGCACAGTGTCAATTGGCATGGTGCCAAAAATGTATGCCACTATGATGATCTTGAACATCTATTTGCTTTCTGATTGTTTTTGTTGGTCTATTTCTTCAAACTCTTTGGTGATTTCATCCTGCTGTTGTTTCTGCTCTGTGTCTTTTTTGTATTTTTCACAGTCGTTGGGAGAAAACATACAGCCCAATATCACTCCAATGGATCCATCGTAGATGCCAGCATTGGGATTGTCTTGGGATTTTTTGGGTACAGCACAACCACTCACACCAATGCCTATCAAAATAAGCAGTAGTATCACTATGATTGCTGTGTCCAGTTTCTTGTTCATGCTCATATTTATTATTGACTTATCTATTAACTTGTTGTATATTAGTAAATACTGTTGATGTTTAAAACAGCACTTTTACTATTGTTTGTGATTATACTAGGTTGTGCGCCAAAAGTCAACTATTCTTTTGTGTTGCCCATACCAATCACCTACGAAGAAGAAAAGAGGGTGCTGGACAGTTACCCTATCGAACCAATCTGGGTGGAGACACTAAATGCTGAATAAATTTATAGAAGATTACCAAACTGCCGCAGACAACAAGGAGTTCTACGACAGATGCCAAAAATTTTACAAAGGTTCAGATGCTGAACCCAATGCTTTAATTGAACACATGAGTTTGGATTATATGCCAAAACCTATCAAACAATTAATGTTCTTAAAGATGGAATGGATGAATAAATTTTTCAATTGGTGGTTGAACTTTCGTAGATTGAGTGTCTTGACACTGATTATGATTTGTGCTATAATAATTTTGGTATTTGCTTAATGAAAAAAATCAAGATAAGAAAACCAAAGAACCGTAAGGAACGCATTGAATGGAGTTGTCTAGGAGCAATCCTTTTCACATTTGGTGTGATGATGCTGACAGCATTAGGACTGGTATGGTTAGGACACTAAAAGATATTTTTGAATTTGTGTTGTACTGGATCCTGATTGGTACAGTTACGATACTATTTGTTTTTTTTATAATAGGATTAGCGATTGTGGATTTGTTGATGGAAATGTTCAACAAAATAACTAGGTCAAAAAAAGATGATTAGAGCCGACCTAGGCCATATTTTATAATTCGCTCGTAGAGCACCGGCGACACACCGACAGGAAGGTGGAGGCTAAAGAGCCAGTTGCTTAAGAGTTCGGAGTTGGTGGCGATTGCGCCAACTCCCCTTAGGTAGCACAGCCGGTTGATGATACATACAATCACAAATGCCGCTTTAGCTCAGTTGGTAGAGCAACTGATTTGTAATCAGTAGGTCCGCGGTTCGAATCCGTGAAGCGGCACCACACA
>Ga0181590_10005996_pt1 | contig 9998 bp, 6 predicted proteins | sample 071ome_34_FD_132446 | JGI IMG/M metagenome (GOLD analysis project Ga0181590, IMG submission 132446) | Coastal salt marsh microbial communities from the Groves Creek Marsh, Skidaway Island, Georgia - 071411BT metaG (megahit assembly) | ecosystem: Environmental > Aquatic > Marine > Intertidal zone... | reverse complement strand
GTGGCCGACGCCGACACCCACGCTGCTCGCGCTGTTGTCGTCGTCTGGAACGTTTGCAGTGCTGGTCGTGGACGGGGAGGGCAAGTTCAAGACGACGAAGATCACGTGGAGCACCGGGGTGTCGAGCGTGGGCTACGCGAGCGACGTGTCGTTCTACTCGTCAGATGCGCTGATGGTGCGGCTGCGCGAGGGAGGCGTGAGCCTGCTGCGTATCCAAGGCACAGAGCAAGGTCGCCACCACGAACTCGATCACAGCAAAGAGGGCCTCGGCCTGGTCGTTGCGCCCGGGGCGAGGCGCCTCGTGTCTGCCCTCGTCCAGGGCGGCCTGGACATCGAGTTGGCCGACGATGCCCTCGACGGCTTGGACGAGCAGTCGATCTTGGACTACCTACCGATAAATCGGGGCGCTTCGAGCAAATGGGACGATGCGCTCACCAGCGAGATGAACGCCAAGGCTACCAGCGGTAGCCTTGGTGCCGCCGTGGACGCGGGTGCAATGCAGACCACCGCAGCAGCCACCGCTTCAGCTCCAGCTTCAGCCACGACCGCCACGACCACCACGATCACCACGACCACCAACCCGGCGATGGCCGAGCTGCTCAACTCGCGCGCAACGGACGACGCCGACAGCCCGCTCTACTCCCCGACGGGCCAGAGCTCGGTCGACCGCGCGGCCTTCCAGACTTCCATGAGAATCGACGCATCGACGGCCACGAGTGCTGGCACCAAAACTGCCGTCAACGCCGTCAATGCCGTCAAGAGCAAGTCGTCGGCAGTGACCTCAAAGGTGCTCAAGACGATCAGCACCATTGCGAAGGACAAGGACGCCACCAGCAACAAGTCGTCGTCCAAGGACCGGCGCGCCGACCTGGTATCCTCCGTACTCGTCCCACAAAGTCCCGCTGCCGTCTTGTCCCCGCGGCACGGTCTGAGCGTGTCACACGACCTGCGCGGCGTCTCCCCGATCGACGCCGTCCGACGCATCGCCCGCCTGCGGTATGCCGACCGCGCAGACCGGGCGTCGATCGACGCCGACTTTGGCACAAACTCTGATGATCCAGAACGTGATGACCCGGAACTCCTGCCAAGTCCTGCACGGCGCATGGCCGTCGCTGCGCGTATCGCCTGGGACGACAGGGCCTACGCCTTCTGGAAGGAGCTCGACGAGCTCCTCGGATCGACCTCGTCGTCGATGACCACGATGACCACGATGACCACGATGACCACGATGACCATGATCCAGGATCTGGCCAGTCACACGGCTGCCCTCGGGGAATTATCCAAGTGGCACGCAAATGCGGTCCTCGATGACCGCTCGATCGTCGAATTGGCAGTCATCGAGCTCATCTCACTTGGCGACGTCGAGGCCGCCGTCTCCCTGCTCTTAACGTCTCCGCCCGAGGACACGCCACACAATACCTTCTATCGAGACGCACTCTGTGCCCTCGGTCTCGCTTACTCCACGCTCTTCGACGAGAGCAGCCTCTTCTCCCAGGCCGCCCGCGTGATTGCCATCAACGCAGCCACCGGCCTCGACGACTCGCTCGTCTCCATCCCCATCCTCTACGCCATAGGCAAGTTCGCCGAGGTGTGCCAGACCCTGCAATCCGAAGACATGTGGCTCTGCGGTGCCGCACTGGCCGCGTGCAAACTCAGCGACGGGGCATCCGCCGGCCAGCTGAAGGCCGTGCTGCGTGCCCACTCGGAGCACCTCGCGCACAAGCGAGGCGCCGTCTGGGAGGGGGTCGGGGTGCTCATCGGCGGTGGCATGTACGATGACGCAGTCCAGCTCCTGCTGGGTCTCAAGAAGGAGGCAGAGGCCCGCGGGTTGATCGACGTGCTGGTCCACTACGGTCTACGCTCTATCGAGCAGCTTTCGATTTCGTGACTTTCCACCTCGCGACGTTTTAATCTATCACCCCACCCACTCGACGACGAGAGAGAGAAAGAAACATACATCGTCATCTAGGATCTAGGAGGGGCGATGCAGGCCTACTCTTTTTGGTGAGAACTTGGCGAGAACATCCCGCACCCCCCTTCTCCGCTCACCCTCCCCTCCCCCACCCACCCTCCCCCTCAGGATATACGACCGCGCGGGCACGACGCTCTTCTTCCACGAGTGGCAACCCCAAACGTCGAAGAAGGCGGTGACCAGCTTCGCGGAGCGCGCAAAGCTCGTCCAGGGCCTCATCTGGAGCCTCAAGTCCCTCTCGGCGACGATCGACCCGACGAGCACGACGAACAAGCAGATGGGAACGCCCATGCGGATCGGAGAGGGCTGCAGCTTCAAAAGCTTCACGTCTGACGACGACTACACGCTCCACATGATGGAGCTGCCGAGCGGCATCGTGTTTGCCTTGTTCACCGCGGTCGGCGTGGGCGACTTGAGAGATGTCATGCGGGACCTTTATCAGAACCTGTACGTCGAGCTCGTGGTAAAAAACCCCGAGTTTGTCGTGGGCAAGCCCTTCCAGTTCGACGCGTTCTTGCAGGGGCTGAACAAGCGGCTCATGGCCGTTCGGTTAGTCGGTTGAAGGAGCTCAACAAGCGGCTCATGGCCGTTGGGTTCGTCGGTTGAAGAATGAATCCTACAATACATGTATTTGAGTGACACACAGTCACGTCACGAGACGAGATGACTACCATTTTCAGGACTAGAATTCAAGATCACGTTGGGTCGGGGTGTTTCGCCTGCCCAGCTTGAGCCCGCTGGCGGTCGACGCGGCAATCGCGTCGATGCCTATCCCGCCGCTCTTGCGCGCCACCCGCTTCGTCGACGACCATTCCCGGTCTTCCAACAGCCGGGCCTCGATCGCACGCTTCGTGCTCTCCACGATCACGTCCAGGTCTTCGCCTTGAAGCACCCGTTTCAACTCGCCAAAGTCCTCCATCTCCTGCACGTCCTCGGCCAGACCCACGTACTTGCCCCCAACGTGGAGCTGCGGCAGCGTGTCAATGCAGTCAGACGCCGTGAGCATCGATATGCGATCGCTCGGCGTCGTCGTCGTGTCGTCCGACAGGTCGACGAGCCTGTACGAAACGCCGTGGGCGTTCAGGAGGTGGACGAGTCGACGCGTGTCAGAGTTGGCCTTGGCGCTGCCCGACGCGGACGAGGTGTACAGTACGATGTCTGACGCGGCGGCGGACCGAGAGGTGCTCGTGTCGTTCGTGTCGTTCGTGTCGTTCGTGTCGTTCGTGGTCGGCTGGTGGCCCTCCCTCTCTCCAACGGAATCCCGACTGCCGTCCGGATTGCCAACAACGTCGTCGCCGTCCCACTGCGGGGCGTTCGTTCTCCGCGGCGACGCCACGTCTGCTGCTTCTCCTTCGCGCATGTGTCACGTCGTACGTATATGTCGGTCGGTGTGGGCAAGGGAGAAGTTCAAAACTTTCCTTTCAACGACCGATCGCTTCGCAGCGAACGACACGGACGAACAGGCCTCCTCCTTCTTCCAGCAACAGCAGCAACGACCGGGACGATGAGATGATCAGAACAGGCTAACGCAGGCGGAACGGAAACGCCAGGCGGACACGGAACACCCACAAGCAGCGCTAACGAGAATGGAACAGCGCAAGGCCCAACGGGTCGTCGCTCGGAAGGCCTGGTGGCTGAGCTGCTCGTCGATGGTCCTCCTGATCGTCCAGGGAACGCTCATGTCGGTGGTCTTGAGGTACTCACGCGTATCGTCGACCTCGTCGACCGCCTCGTCGTCGTACCTGCCGAGCGTGTCGGTGGCCTTTGCCGAGGTCTTGAAGCTCGCGATATGCGTCGTGTACCTGGTGTTCTATCCGTCGAGTTACGACTCGCCGGAAGAACAGAGCAGCAACCTGCCGTTGCTGGCGAGCGCGCACGCGAGGCATACCGTGCGCGGCAGGCAGCTGCTGGGTCGGCGGCGGACCTCGATCTTTCGGGACAGCGTGCCCATGGCGTTGCCGGCGGCGATGTTCGTGATGCAGCAGGTGCTGCTCATTTGGTCGGCGACCTACCTCGACGCGGTGACGTACCAGATCTTCACGCAGGCGTTCAAGCTCGTCCCGACGGCGGTGTTTTCGAGGCTGTTGCTCGGGCAGCGGCTGCGGCCGTTGCAGTGGCTGTCGATCCCGACGCTCGCGCTGGGCGTGATGTGCATCACCGCCAATTCGAGCGCGAGCAGCGGTGGTAGTCAGGGCGGGCGTTCGACTGCGGCCGACCTCGACGACGACCTCGACCCGTCCTCGTCCCACCACTACTACTACCTGGCGATGCTGGCGTGCTCGGTCGCAGGACTCTCCTCGTCCTACGCTGGCGTCTACTTTGAACTGTACGTCAAGGGAAAACTGGCGGGGAGCCTGATCAAGCGGAACTTCCAGCTCGGCCTGTACGGCGTGCCGTTCTCCGTGCTCTACGCCCTCGCCCGAGACGGGAGCGTCATCCGGGCGCGGGGCCTGTTGGACGGGTTCTCGATGTCGGCCTGGGGCGTCGTCTTGCTCCAGGTCTTTGGAGGGTTCATCATCGCCCTGGTCGTCAAGTACTGCGATAACATCTTGAAGAATTTCGCGCTGGCCGGGAGCGTCATCCTGACGGTCGTCATCTCCATCCCGTTGTTCGGGCAATGGCCGAGCAGCTTTTTCCTCGCGGGCGTCAGCATCGTCCTGTTGTCGGTGTTCATGTACAGCGGCGGAATCGAGTCGATGGTGAACAGGCGCACGATCCTCGTGTGGGGGATTGGGGTGGTTTTCGTGGGGTGGGACTACTGGGTCGAGCGGCGCGCGCGGCAGCTGCAGCTCGAGGCGGTCGATCTCGTGAGGCTGCACGCCATTCGTGACAGCTACTCGTGACAGTCATTTTGTTTTTAAAACTGTGATCGTTCATTCCTGGAGCGGACTCGACTGGTGCTTGTTCCTCAGCTGGCCGCACGCCGCCGCCGCCTCGAGCCCCCGCGTGACGCGGACGCTGCATCTGATGCCGCTCCGCTCCAAGACGCCAACGAATCGCTGGACAGCGTTCTTGGAGGGACGTTTGAATTCCGACTCGTCGACCGGGTTCCACGGAATGAGGTTGACGTGCGAGCGCATGTTGTTGTATTTGCGCAGCAGCGCCGCGAGCTCCTCGGCGTGCTCGAGCCCGTCGTTCTCGCCCGCCAGCAGGCAGTACTCGAAGGTGACTCTCCGGCCGGTCGTCTCGAAGTAGCCGGCGCAATCGGCCATCAACGCGCGCAGTGGGTAGGCCTTGGCGCTGGGCACGATCTGCTCTCGCAGCTTTTGGTTTGGCGCGTGGATGGAAACGGCCAGAGTGGATTGGGTGTCGTAGCTCGCCAGGCGCATGATCGCGTTCGGGACGCCCACGGTGCTGATCGTAATGTGCCGGGCGCCGATACCCACCTCCGTGTTCAGGATCTCGTGCGCGCGCATGACCGACGGCACGTTGAGCAGCGGCTCCCCCATGCCCATGAAAACGATGTTCGTTACCCGCCTGCCGAACTGTTCTTGGACCAAGAGCACTTGGTCGACGATCTCGTGCGGCATGAGGTTGCGGGCGAACCCGCCCTTGCCCGTCGCGCAGAACGTGCACCGCATCGGGCAACCCACCTCGCTCGACACGCAGACAGTCAGCCTGTTGCCGTCGTTCTCGGGAATGCCCACCGTCTCGACAACGTACCCGTCGTGAAGCTTGAGTAGGTATTTGATGGTTCCGCAGCTGGACACGACTTTGTGGTGCAAGACAGAGCGACCGACAGTCACCCCCCTCGCTGCCAACGCCTCCTTCCACACTTTCGGGATGTTACCGATCTCGTCGACGCTGCGCACGCCCTTCCGATAGATGGCGTCCGTCAACTGCTTCGCTCTGTACTTCGGCTGTCCCGTCTCGACCGCGAGCGACTCGAGGTCCGCCGCCCGCTGGCCGAGGAGGACCTCGCGGGCGTTGATGCCCGCCTTGACGCCCAGCCGGGCGATCCGCTCGGCGTCTTGGAGTGCAATGTCGACCGCCGCGACGTCCGCCGTATCCCACCGGCCGTCGGTCACCGTGGGCGGACGCTCGATGAACGAAGGCGCGTCGGGCGTCGTCGCATTGACGTTGTTGCTCAGTGCATGCGTCTGCACGGCCCTGAACGAGCCCGTCGTCGTCCTGCCCAACAGCCGTGGTATAGATGACGATCCAAGTATCATCATCGTGTTCAGGATGTTGTGAGTGAGAAAGAAACCTAAAACGCGAGTTTCCTTTTCATGCGGTTTCGTCTTCCGTCTCCGGAACCTCCCCCTCTGCCACCCCCTCCCTCTCGCCCGTTGCCGGAAAGAACCACGCCTCGAGCTGTCGCATTAAATCGTTCAGCCGATCCTCTACGGCGACGATGTTTCTCGCCGGCTCCATGGGGAGGACCATCATCTGGACGCACACCAGTTCCGGCAGCTTGACGAGGAGCCGCACCAAGTGCTCGACGCCATAGACGTCGGCCGGCTTGGTCTCCCGCTTGCCACCGACCACCTCGTTGTAGGCAGCCAGCTCGGCGGGGTAGAGCAAGAATTGGTACAAGCTCTCGTTGAAGTAGGTCTTCAGCGACTCTGCAATGATGTTGACCGCGTCGGCGAGCGCGTCGTCCTGGATCACGTCGTCCTCGTTGAGCGCCTGCTTCCGCCACATCTCGACGATGTCAGCGACCGAATACGTCGACTTGTCCAATATCTTCGCCTGCTCCTGCGTCTGCTCGCGACTGCCACGCGTGGCACGCGCCCGTGCAGACGTCGTCGGCGCCCAGTCCTCGTCGTGGTCGTGGTCGTCGTCGTCATCGGTGGCTTTATAGTCCTCGTCGTCTCGGTCGACGTCCATATCCTCCTCCTCCTCCTCCTCCTCCGCCGCCGCCGCCTCCTCCTCCTCCGCCTCGTTCTCCTCAATCTTTTCGTTCTCCACCTTTTCGACCCTTCCGACCTTTTCGACGGCCCCCTGCCGCTTGCGAGGACGGACCGCCTCGACGTCCCACTTGACACACGCCCGCTCGTAGTCCTCCAGCAGGCACTTTTTCAGATTAACGGGTATACGCAGCCTGAGCCGCTCGGGCACCTTCTCGAGCTTCTCTTGGAGGGCCTTGTAATCGCGCGCCTGCCAGGCATGGTTACGCAGTTTCTCCACCTCCAACGTGTCCGCCGCATCCATGAGGTCTCTGCTGTACTTGTAGAGCTCGCTCTCGTCCATCACCGCTCCGTGCTCCTTGCCGTCCGAGTCCGTCCATGTCACTTCGTACGTGTACGTCGATACCGCTGCAGGGCCGTTGGGCGTGTCGACGGTGTCGTTGTTCTTCTGCGCCCGCATGACCAGGCCCTGGTAGAAGTAGAGGAGGGGTTCGCCTGTCTTGCCGTCGGTCTCGAAGTACGGCAAGCATACTTTCTGGCCCTTTTTGTACTTGGCCTTGTAGGTGTCTCGCCCGGACATGACGACTCGCGCTTGAAACGGCTCCCTCGTTCTCTCTACGTTCTCCACGGCTCGACAACGATCCACGAAACAAACAAATCCACGTGTTGTAATGACGCACTCGCCCTACCGACTGCCTGGATTAAAACTCTGGTTTACAGGGAAAACTCGTTCTGGACCCGTCCGACCAGTCCCGCGAGCTCCTCCGCACAACGCTCGAGCGCCTCAGACCCCTCCTTCAATACCCGCATCTCGGTCGCATACCGGCGCATCCCCCGTTCCTCCTCCTTCGTCATCCGGTGCGCTTTGAGCGGATCGGGCTCGGACGACGGCTGCGGGTCGTCAAACTGGTCGAGGATGGTCTGTGTCACCGTCCGCAGTGCGTCCTCGCCGTCGTCAACGAGCAGCCACCGGAACGCCGGCTCGCCCCTGAACCACTTCATCTGCCGGTGACTGTACTGCCTGGTCGATGCCTGTGTCAGGCTCGTCAGGTGCAGCACGTCGTCCGCCGTCACGGACTCGGCGCCGCCCCCGCCGGGCTTGGCGCGCTCCCACAGGAACCGTAAGATGTCCCGGTAGCCGATGCTCCGGCTGGCGCACGTCATCTGGTCGTCGTCCTCCACGCCGATGTTGGAGGCATCGCATTGGTTGCGCAGGATTCGCCAACCGTCGTTAACGAAATCGTAGAGTTCCAAAGCCTCGTCTGTGTCTTGACCGGCCTTGTCGAGGGTGGTGGTCATGCGCTCCAAGAGGGTGGCAGCGTGCGACCATTGTTTCGCTTGTGCGGCCGATTCAATCTCGGCCAAGTGCTGATGCCAATCCGCTTCATCGCTTCGTCCCTCGAAACGTTGGACGAGTTGCTTCTTCTGCTTCATGGCTCGACGAACGTCGTCCATGGCCCGGCGCTCGCGCTCCAAGGTCCGCACCACACCATCGGCCAAACCGATGGCTTGAGCGGCATGCCCTTGGTCCAACGCTTCATCCGCCCGGGCAAGCCGGTCCGTCAATTCGACAACATCGAGGCCGTCGGTGGCGTTCAGTTGGCGCCGGGCCTCCTTGACCGAGGCAGCAGCGCGATCCAGTGCCTCACCGTCCGCTTCGAGTTGTGGCGGAATCACGACGGCAAACTCGAAGGCCTCCTTGGGTTGCTCGGCGTTGAGTTTCGTACGTGCATCGCTCAGCAGTTCGTGCAAATGCGCCACCCCCGCTCCACGCTGACCGTCCAGCGCTCGTGCCGCTGCTGCGATGGCTTGCTCGGCCCGCGCCCACCATTCAATGACATCGTTGGCCCGACGTTTGGCCTGACGGAAGAGCTGTTCACCTTCACGAAGCGCACCCAATTCCACCTCCCGGACGCCCATGTCGAAGGCTTTGCGAGGGCGTTTGACGATGGGAGCAAGGGCTTCGGCGGCCTCCACGGCCTCCACGGACGCAAGGCGAACGGCATCCACATCGCCCGCCAGCGAAACGGCTCGGTTCATGTCCTCTTCGCATTCATCCAGGACCCGCATGCCGTACTTGACATCGAGGTGCCCCTCTTCCTTGGCCGTCGTCAGGAGGCTCGATGCCTGTGCGACGGCATCACCGTTGGCCTTCATCGCCAACAAGCGAAGTTCCAAGTCGTTCAAACGTCGTCGGAACACCTTGCGAAGTTCACGGTCCTCGTCCCCAGCAAACCAATGGTGCACGGTGTCGGCCACGGCCAACACCAGCACGGCAAGACCGAGCGCACCCGCAGCGGTGTCCATGCGTTCGCCGGTGAGCACCAGGACACCACCGGAAAGGCACCCAACACCGGTCATCAAGGACCGAAACCTCAGCACCCCGAACGAACCCCGAAGGACAGTGGTGGACGTGCGGCGGCAGGCAAGGGCTGCGGACATCACCAAGGCGCTTCCAACCAAACCCACCGCATCCGTACTGTTGAGGCCAGTGACGCTTTGCACGGCAAGGACCGGCCACGCCACCGAAGCCGCCGCTCCAAGCCGCGAACGAGCGGAAGGAGCGTCGACCGCGAGATCTTGGAGGAAGATGCCCCACAGCAGCAGCAGCAAAGGGGCCCCGAAACTCGTCAAATCAACCGAGCGGCCCGACATCAAATCGTCAATGGACGGCCAGGCGAGCCAGGCGGCCGATGCGAGCATCAACAAGGCGGTCATCATCGTCATGGACTCGACCGACCGTTCACGACGCGCCCGTTCGGCTTCGATGGCCGAATCCGTGTCCGCCCACGTCACCATGGTTCCGCTTCACCTCATCACCCCCATAATCCATGCGCTGACCCGTGACCGTCTCAACGGCTGTCCCCCCCAAGGTTCAAGGGTGGGTTTCAACGGTGATGAACAAGCGAGGGGACCACATGACCGGACTCATCACCATGGATGATTTGACCAATGAGGCGATTCTTGAGATCCTCGACGATGCGGAGCGCTTGTTGCCCGTCGCTCGGGGCGACACCTACCTGCCGTTGCTTCAAGGCAAAATCCTCGGCAACCTGTTCTTTGAGCCAAGCACGCGCACCCGTATGTCGTTTGAGACCGCCATGAAGCGCTTGGGTGGCGATGTGGTGAACCTTGGCGACGTCAAGACCTCATCGGTCGTGAAAGGCGAGACCCTG
>Ga0181590_10005985_pt1 | contig 10010 bp, 13 predicted proteins | sample 071ome_34_FD_132446 | JGI IMG/M metagenome (GOLD analysis project Ga0181590, IMG submission 132446) | Coastal salt marsh microbial communities from the Groves Creek Marsh, Skidaway Island, Georgia - 071411BT metaG (megahit assembly) | ecosystem: Environmental > Aquatic > Marine > Intertidal... | reverse complement strand
TAAAATGAACGGTGATCCTTCTAAATCATAAAGATTGGTATTATCACCATAACTGTTAAAAGATTCAAAATTACAAGGTCTGTGATCCTTTATATGCATACACTTTTCTATTTCTTGTACAACTATATTTGTCTCATTTGTATCATCAACAATAGGTTGATCACATGCTAGCAAACTTAACAAAAACAACATATTTACCCCTTTAATATCTTAACATGTTTTCTATAATTACTGATAATTCTTTTCTAGTAATTTTTAAAATATTTTCTTTTAAATCTTCTTTTTTCTCTTTTTCTTTATAATCCTTAGACTGATCATAAACTTTATTCATTACATCTGCGCCTATTTTTTCTATTTTATCTTTTTTGACTTTTTTAGTTTTAAATGTAACATTTAAATTAGCACCTACTTCAGATTTTTCACCGGGCTTAACATTAACAAAAGCATTAGCACCAAAAGTCATACGACCATTTCTACCATTGATCAGTTCTGCTGCATTTCCATCTGCTGTTTTCATAAATCCTAAATTAACTTTAGTGCCTTTTTCACTATAACTGATACCTGCATTGTATGTCTGCTTTTTATTTGATAAAAATTCAGATGAAATTCCTACGTCAGGTTTTTTATTTGAATTATAAACACCTAAGTCAATACCAAAATTCATTTTTCCTGTTTTAACATTGTTATCATCTAAAATATTAAATGTTTTGTTATAGCTAAAGTTATATTTATCCTCAGGAGTAATTTGAATTTCTAAATCATTAATTTTTCCTTTACTATCAGTAAATGTTAATTTAAGAGGATTATCATAAATGTCGTCAATATTAGCAACATTTCCTGTTAATTTTGCATTAAATTTTTTAGGAGGATCACCCATTTTAATTTGAAATTCAGATTCTAAATTACCAGTTACGTCAATGTTTCCCGTTAATTTAGCTGTTTTGTATTTAATTTCACCTTCTACTTTTGGATCAATTAAGTTATCTAAATTTAAGTCACCTGTAGCCTTGGTATTTTTTTGAACTGTACGAACAGCTGCAACAGCATCACGATAAACTTTATATCCAATAGAAACAGCATCTGCTATAGCTTTTTCATTAAAATCAGCGTTACCCGGTTTGCCTGCTTGCTCACCTGTATCACTATCACCACCATAAAATTGTTTTGCATCAGCAAAATCTTGCTGTGATTCTTTAATTAAATCTAAAAGTTTATATCTGTAATGTCTCATATAGCCTCTCTAGATATAAATAGGTACACAAAAAAGAAAAGGCCAACATAATGTCGACCTTCCTATTTGAGTTTTGTTTTCGCGTTTTACTTTGTCTGCACAAACTTATAAAGTTTTTCAGCTTCAGCAATTATATCTTCCGTTGACGGTGGATCAGGCCATGTTACTGTTTTAGGATTAACCATATCACGATCACATAAATATCTTAATTTTTCATATGCTTGATGATATCTCTTTTCTAATATTCCTTCTGCCTGAGTTAAGAGACCAGCTCTTAATGTATATGGACTATCACTCATTGTTTTCTCCTTATGTGTAATGTGTGTGTATTTTAATTATATGATGAGAGAAGTGTGTGTAAATAAAAAAGACACTCCGAAGAGTGTCTTTGATTATAATCAACTTAATTATAATTAAGCTGCTACTGAAGGTCCACCAATCCATTCAACTTGAATTGTTAATTTAGGGGTACCTGTATCCGAAGAGTTGTCTGCAGCATTAAAGACACCAATAAAGGTGGCAGCTGTATCTCGATCGATCGCAGTATTATTAAGCTGTGAATCACCTAATGTCCCACCACTTCCTACATCTAGATCAGCACCATTTGGAATTGTTGTTGCACTAGCGCCAGCACCAATTACTTCTGCACCTGCTGTTAAATCACCAGTGCCATCACCGACTGCAATTGCAGCGCTGTCAATAAAAATATTCATTGTTTGACCGGTGGAGGTACCCTTGGCTGAAACAGTCGCGCTGATTCCTACTAAAATTGCACCTACCGGCAATGATCTTGTCATGACACCTGCGCATGTAGCATTTGCTAGTGTTAATTCAATTTCTTCGACAAGAACATGTCGACCATACCCTTCGGTTTGTCCTTCTAAATTAAAACCGTTTCCTGTGCTTTGCACAAGACCTTTAGTTTTGTTATAAACTACTTTTGGCATAATATTTCTCCTATAATTAGAAAATTAGTTCGCAAGTTTCTGACACGCTGGCGAGATCAGCTTTATGCTATGTGTCAGGCCTAGTTGTAAGTATTTAATAAAGTAAGAATATTCTTTTAAAATATTTCTTTTTCAATTGCATTCATTTCTTTTGCATCTTCACTTGTTCTTACATTAGCTCTATAGAAATGCTTAACAAAAGTAATTAGTTTATCAACTCTTGGATCTGCTCCACCACTTGACTTTGCTTTTCCTAATTCTCTTTTAAGTGAAGCAACTTCTTTTTTAAGAGCTGCGACTTCTTTTTGTAGATCTTCTACAGTAATTTCTTCTTTTTTTGCTGGCATTTTATTTTCTCCTTTTAAAATGTCTTAAATATAATTAATAACTATCAAACTCTAGCTGTTTTTTCTTAACTCTTTCCCGTAGATCCAAATCCACCAGTTCCACGCGCTGTATCACTAAGCTGATCTACCTCTTCAAACTCAATCTGAGGATAAGGCAATATCATTAATTGTCCAACTCTCTCATTAAGTTTATAATAACCTTGATTATCATTCTTTGATAACTTAATCATCAACTCACCACGATACCCACTATCAATAACTCCTACACTATTACGAAAACTATGTCCTGTCTTAGCGATTGAAGAACGTGGGAATAATAAGCCAACGTGACCTTCAGGTATTTCCATCGCGAAACCTAAACCTATTACAACATTATTATTTGAATCACCACTTATTGAAAATGCATAAACATCAGCGCATGCGTCACCTGGGTGTGCATACTTCGGAGGTATAGCATCAGGATATAACATTTTTATATTTACTTTCACAATCTTCTCCTTTAATGAGGTTTTATTATATTATATATGCTATAAAAATACACATATTAATAATAAAAGTTCACCAAATTTAAACCTCGTTCACCTAACACCTAAATATAAACTCATTACATTTTGGTTAATCATGTGAAAATCAACAAGTGGCGCCACATTTCTACACTCACCTGTTTCTTTTTCTTCTATCTTTTGACTATATACACCTTTTGGACCATTTCCACGAATCTGCGTCTCTTTTTGTGTAACGTCACATTTTTCTACTGCATGTTTTGTACGTGTTGATGTTCCTATAATCATCCCACGATTATCATAAAGGGTCATAACTAATACAGCAGTTTCAGGAGTCTCGTTGATAAATGTCGTAAGTACCCAATGATCATTCTCTAAACTACAATAAAGAGGATCAGCCTCATAGTCACAATCTGTTAATGACCCAATATTTGCTCCAACAAATACATTTATGTTTTTATACCCTTTTAAGAATGTTGAATTTGCATGTCCGGGTGCTACCGATAATATTATCGGATCTAGAACTCTACTGCGTGGTGTTTGACCGCCATAAGTTGGATCTGCAACATATATTATAGGATCTTTTCTTCCTACTACTTCTAAAACACCGTCAGGCTGGTGTCCAAAACATAAAGATAATAAAAAATGTACTAACATATTTTCTCCTAATTAGAATTATACTTTAAACATACACATGTGTTAATAAAGATTACTATAATCTCTCACTGTGTATAATATAAGTATGCACGGAAAAAATCTTTACATCATACAATCAGATATAACAGGTGATCTTAAAATAGGACGAAGTAATAACGCTCGTAAGCGACTTAAAGAATTACAAGTTGGTTCACATACAAAATTAAAATTACTATGCGAAATTTCCAACATGGGTCACATAGAAAAACACTTACATAGAAAGCTAAAGAAATATAAGATAAGACAACATGGGGAATGGTTTACATTTGATTGTGCTGGTAACTTACCTGATTGGTTATGTGAAGCAATTGATTGGAATATCGCTAATATTTGGTGGGAAAAATAAAAAGGCACCTCATAGAGGTGCCAATTTTTAACAAAACTCAACTGAATATATTCTAATCAGAGATTAGATAACATCCATATCGAGACATGTTACTGTTCCGTAGAAGTCAGCTCGAACCATCTTCTTACCGTAACGAGTCATTACACCTTTACGAGGTGTGAAGTCCTCTGGAGCGAAGATTGTAGGAGTAACAATAAGCGGAACGTAAGGAGCATAAACGTATCCTGTTTCAAGATATGATCCACCTTTATAACCTACAAGGATCTTATTTCTTGGGAAGTAAGGATCTTTGTAAACGGTGAAACGGTTTGAAAGAGAACCAATAGCTTGTGCACCAATTGAGAATTCAGGACCGGTTTGACCTTGACCATCAATCTTAATTGTTGGCTTGTAAAGAACAGAAGCTTCAAAGATTGTAGCAACTTCAGGAGATACAACGATAAAGTTAGCAGATCCACGAAGTGTTTTTCTATGAATTTCGTTAGCTACATCGATAATGGTTTCAACAAGAGTTTCATACCATTCACGAACTGTACCTGTAAATTGAGGACCGGTAGCAAGTGTAGAAGCCAAGTTTTGTGCTTGTCCAGTTCTTTTGTTTACGAACTTACCAGGAGCACGTGACCAGAAGAAGTTAGCACCTTGAGCGCCTACAAGAAGGTCATTAAGAATCTCACGATCGATTTCCAATGCAATTTGCTCAGAAAGAATCTGGGTCAATTCAACCTCAGCATCCAATGAGTGATAAGCATTAAGATCTTGCGCAAGTTCTGGTGACCAACGAGCTCTCAACTTACGTGTTTGAGCTGTTACTGCAATTGACTCAATTTTGATATCAATTTCAGGAATAATTGGAAGAGGTGTAGCAGCAAAGTTTGATTCAAACGAAGGAATTACCAATGTTCCACCTGTTCCACCTTCAGCAGCAACTGTATCAGTCTTAGGATAAACTAAATCAAGTGAAGGAAGATCTGTGTCTAGATCTGAACTAGTAGTTGTACCCTTAACAACGAGAAGTAAGTCTGTAGCAGATGCATCTTCAGGAGTTCTAGGTGTCCAGTTAGATCCGTCCCATGATCCAAGTTGATTCAAACGACGAAGGTTGAATATTCTTTTTCCACCTTGCCAAGCTTTTCCAGCAGAGTCACCAGCATCCCAGTCATCAATACCTACGACAGCACCATCAGCACCAGTATCATCGATAAGAGCAACTGACTTAACCATTGTCTTGTCAAAATTAGAAAGATTGCTAATATCAACAAAAATAATTTGGAATGAAGTACCATAATTGTCATATTCAGCTAAAAGTTGTGGGTCAGCTTGAACCAAATTAACATTTTTAAAGTATGTACTTTCAAAGTTTGCACCAGATGTCCAAGTTCCTGAAGAGTTATAAGCACCAACAGAGTTAGCACCAGTTCCTGCAGCATGAAAAGATCCAGCAGTAGCGCCTGAAACAGTTGTTCCAGAACCTGTCAAATAAGCTTTTGAGTATCCAGATCCAGCAAGATCATACATACCACCAACTGCATCTGCACCTGTTCTAATTGAGTTACCACCAGGTTGTCCGTAAAGTGAATCACCTTTTGCGTACATTGCAGCATCAGAGGTCAAGTCTTCGTTACCTACAGAAGAACCTGAATCGTTACCACCAACATCAGATCCATATGAGTAATCAAGATAGAAAAGAAGTCCAGATGGAAGTGACATAGGTTGAATAGATACAAGGTCATTAGCTACCAATCCACCGAATACACGACGTACGATTGGGAATGCAATGTTAGAAAAACCATCAACATTGTTAGCTGATCCTGCAGATCCTAAGGTGTTAGCTTCACGAAGAAGTTGAGCAGCTTGGTTTTCAAGCAATTGAGACATTGTTTCTCTGTTATAATCGTCCATTCCTCTAAGAAGTCCGGTACGATTCCACTTTTCAATTAAGCGGTTTCTTTCAGTACCAAGATGGCGTTCTCTGATGCCCTCGGTAAGCTGATTTAAAGTCATATTTCGTGCCATAATAAATCTCCTATATAGCAGTTAAAAATTAAAAATTATTTAAGTCCAGCAAGTTTTGCCCAACGATCCATTTCCCCAGCAGCTTGATTCGAAGAAGAACCAGACTTAGTAGCTCTAGAAGAACCACCGATTATCTTTGACTCACTAAGAGTTTTTCTTCCTGAATTTTTACTAACAGAGAATGACTCAGTCAAGCTCTTGTAAAGAACTTTAGCTTCTCTAAGATCTTTAGCTTCGTCTAATGCTTGAACGATTGAACGTTTTTGCGACTCGCTAATGGTCTTGTTTTGAAGCAACTTATTAACATAGAGTAACTTAGCATTAAAAAGGTTAAGTTCCTCTAACTGCTCACGAAGTGTTTTAACTGCACTTCTGTATTTTGTCAGCTTATTTTGCAAAGCACCATTTTGGTGTCTCTGATTACGGAGAGCACGTCTCATCTCCGAGAGCACATCTTTTCCAGGTTTTCCACCACCGAAGTCGCCACCTTTAGCATTAGCAGATCCTTTACCGCCAAAGTGTCCTTCGTAATCTTTAGCAATTCCACCTTTTTGATGAGCTAAAGCTTGTCCCTTAGATTCTCTAATTCTTTGTAATTCTTGTCTCAACATACGAGGATCAATATCAAAAACTTCTTCTAAAGTTTCGCCTTCTTCCTCTTCTTCCTCTTCTTCCTCTTCTTCCATTTCTGGCATATCTACATCTACGTCCATATCAGCAGCACCACCAATTTCTAATCCTAGATCAGCAATAAGTTCTTCAATTTGTGCTTCAATATCATCTTTAGATACCATATCACCACCAGCTGGTGCATCTTCCATAGGTTCTTCACCTTCACCTTCAGCACCCATAATTGGATCATCTAAATCAGGCATATCAATGCCGCCTTCATCTTCCAAAGCCTCTCTAAGGAGTGCTAAATCAATTTCATAGTACTTTTCATTACCCGACATAATAGTTTTCTCCTTTTTATTATTTAGGCTTTCTGTGTTAAGTTTTTGTGATGCCTCATTAATTTTTTGAGACATGTTTAAAAGTTGTTTACGTTCATTTGAATTTAAACGATTCATAGCTTCTTTCAAAGCTAAACCAACAGTTTCTTTTGATTGATTTTGAAGATTATTAACATCTCCACCTACCAAATTTAAAAGAGATGTAATTGCAGATTCGTCTAATTCAACCATTTCAGTTTCATCTAAATCTATACTATCTGCAGATTCTTCAACTTCTTCTTTTTCTTCCGAAGATTCTTGTTCTAAAATCTGCTCTTCAATAAATTTTTTAATTTTAGGAGTTACTGCTTCTAAAACTGCCTTTTTAGCATTTTCTTCTGCAACTTCTCTAATTTTACGTGCATCAGCAATTGCTTGTTCGTATAATTCTTCTGACATTTCAACATACTCCATGTTTGTCTAATACTAATATGTATTCTCTTTATTTTAATTTTTTATTTTTTTTAATACTTTCTATTGAATCAACTGATTTTTTTAACTTTTTTATCTTTTTTTGATATTTTAAAAATGATCTTTCCATAGGATCGATATATTCGTCATCAAAAGATGAATAATTTTCTGATTCATAATCAATAGGAGCTCTACTAGAACCGTATTGTGTACCTGTTCGTTTGTAATTTCCAGTTGTACGAAATGCTTGACTAGCAGATCCAGATCCAATTGGAGGCCCATCAAATTTTCTTTGTCTAAAAGGAGCTATACCTTTTGTTATTGTATTCGTATGATCAGCATCTTCATATAAACCACCACCTTGTCTCATACCTGATGAAGGTAAGTCAGATCGCTTAGGATCTGTAACATAGGTAGGGCGATAAAGTTTTTTAAATATTGCATTTAATGATGCATCATCAATATCTATATCTTCATCATCATAATCTTCGTTATCATCATAATGTTTAGGATACAAAGGTCTTTCTTGACCACTAGTTCGTCCTATAACTTTATTAGGCTTCAAAGTAACACCCGCACCAGGGCGGGTATCGTAATTATTTAATCGATAATATTCAAAAATTAAATCAAACATTAATTTTTACCGTCAGAACCTTTGAAAGATCTACCGGAAATATACTGACCAATTTTCATATTTGCGATATTTTTTGTTGTTTTATTAGGGGAAACAGTACCACCTAATCCTGTACCAAAGTTACTAATAGCATCAATATCTTTAAATTCACCATCATATTCAGGTTGCGTAGCAGCTGAAGTACTTCCTGGTCCAGGTGAAGTAACATTAGGAACATAAGGAGAAGCAGGCATTCCTGCTCCACCAGTTTCAACATCTTCTAAATTAGGAGCTCCATTATTATAGTTCATACTAAAATTAGTCACACCATTTTCAGTCAAGCCTTCTTTATCCATAACTTCTTCCTGATAATAAGCTAAACGCTCAGCATCAGAAATTTCTCCTTTATAAACAGGAGAAGCAGGAAAAGCTTTTCTTAAATTAGAAGAATTACTAGTGCCTTTACTCTTATTGATAACATTAGCATATTCTACCAAATTTTGTTTAAGAGTAGACATATTATCTTACCTTCTTACTAAGAAGCTTCTTTAATTGACGTCTTTTTTCTCTTAATCTTTTAATTCTTACCAATTCTTTAGCTTCTAATAGCGCTAATTTGGTTACCATGTCGATACCTTTCTCAACATTATTAACTCTTTTTGTTGATTCAGCAACGACTTTACTCTTATTAATTTTTGCCTTCTCTTCTTTAATGATTTTTTTAAGTAGAGCAGGTGTAAGCTTTCTAATTTTTGCCATTTTGGTCTCCTTGTGATTATAGTATCATCTTAACTAAATATCACGTAATGCAAAAATTTTCCTATTTTTTAATAGGATCTGCGAAAGCTAAGGTTGCCCATTTTGAAGCAGACTCTGCAAATAGCTCTGTAGGATCAGATTGATCAACATATTTTGCAACTTCATCACCGCCGGCTAAAACACTAACACCTCTGCGTCCTTCAACAGAATTTTGATTTTGCAATGTTGTTGATGCAGTATCTTTAAATATTTCTGACATCACAGGATCATTTGTTAGATTTCCTACAACTTGACTTGTTCTTTGCTCAAATCTTTCATTTACTGGTGCTATTGGCGTTTGTTGCGCATTACCATAAGAAACGTGATCATGATAAGAAGGTTTTTGAGGCGCAGGCTGTGGCCTTCTAGAAGACGGTCTTTTATTAATAACCTTGTTAAATCGTTCAACACCTCTCATCGTTGATTCACTTAAAACTTCATTGTCTTCTAAATCATCTCTAAAAAATGATTCAGCAAATATTTCAACTATGCACTCTTTTACAATTTCTTTAAGTACACTTTTTGTCAATTTTGACATACTTACCACCTCAGAATATCATTAAATATTCTATCTATTTTATCAGAATTGTTAAAGTTTTTTAATGCTTCAGACTTAGAAATTTCCTTTCCTTCGCGAAGCATAAATGCACCCGGTGTTGAAGGTTCTGAAACCATATCAAAACATATTAATTGAAAATCGTCTTGTACAATCTGTGTATCACCTTGTCTTTTGGTTGATCCTACACCTCTAGATGATATACCTAAGGTCACGCCACTTTCAATAAGACTCTGTATTATTTTTCCGCTTGGTGTATCTAATATTTCTATAACACCATAAACATCGTCACCTTGCATCTTTGCTTCTCTTACAATGTGAGACACATTTTTTAATTCAACGACAGATGACTCTGGGTGATCACATTCACCCAAGGCTCTATTTTCTTTAATTAACTTTTGATAATTAATTACCTCACGCTCTAAAATAGACTGTGGGTATATTCTTCCATTTTGGTTAAGTGTATTAGCTCTTTGTATAATACCTTTAAGCATCATTTTTCCGCCATTCATTTGACGTTCTTCTAGAAGCTTCTTTTTGTCATATTGAAATGG
>Ga0181590_10005977_pt1 | contig 10017 bp, 29 predicted proteins | sample 071ome_34_FD_132446 | JGI IMG/M metagenome (GOLD analysis project Ga0181590, IMG submission 132446) | Coastal salt marsh microbial communities from the Groves Creek Marsh, Skidaway Island, Georgia - 071411BT metaG (megahit assembly) | ecosystem: Environmental > Aquatic > Marine > Intertidal... | reverse complement strand
TGCCGTTACATTTTGCATGAAGAGCATTGGCAGCGTGTATAACTCTCGATCTTTGCTTTGATGCGTGCTTCTTCCGTTGCCAGTCTGGCCAACTCGATGTTGAGTTCATTGATACGAGCTTCGTTTTTGTTCTGTCTGGCGAAGTCTAAGCATCCGCATAGCTGGTTAAAGCGAGCATTGATGTGTCTTATCTCTTCCTGTCCCTTCTCGATCAACTCGATGTAGTAAGTCGGGATTCCTTGGTAGAGTTCTGGTGATGTTGCCATGTTACCTCCTTGGTTGGTTGTATATATTATACCACATGTGACGTCCCGTTACATTTTTGCGGCAACCCGCCCCGGGGAGAGTTCATAAAAGTGCTGTCGGTCGTCCGTATGTTTAGGTCGATGAGTGAACGATTTTGATAATGATTATCAATTTCATCTTGCGCACTTAGTCCAAACATACGACCGATCTGCAGCACTTTATACCCAGGTGATGAGGAGTTAAAAGAATACACCCTTATTCCTCACTCTGCAACTCTCTAAAGTCTGCCTCAATACACCCCTGACAGTGGCCATACGGCCACTGCTGCGCAGTCGCTGCTTCATAAGATGTCGGGCATACCTGTATTCCTGGTGTATCGATACCCGGAAGAGGATGAGAGGGTCTGAGGCGATGACCCGACTGAACTGATATGCGGTATAGGGTGAGCACATTAGTATCTACTCCAGATTGAGTTACCCCCTATGCTACCGTGCCATTGTCCGTCGAGAGCATCTTGCAAGAAGGAGATAACTGTGCTGCCGTCATCGGCTGCTGCGTTATAAAGAGAATCAGAGAACTTGTCTACTCTCATCTTGAAAGCGGGTAATGTAATGGTGCTGCACCCTTCTCTCTTTAGAGTTTCATTAAGACAGAGTAGATGCCATCCGTCTCTATCTCTGTTATCGATAGTAGCGAGTAGAGCTCTGTAGTTGACTGCTCTGTTTGCTTCCTCACTCTGTTCTGCTCTCCTTGGAGTTCTTATATGTGGATGTGATTCTGTAATTGTGCTCGCCATTTTTGTGATCCCGTCTTCCTCTGGGTCTTGGGGAATCTGAGGTATTCCGTCCCCTTGACAGTCGACACCGCTTGAGACTTGAGATAGACAGTCTGTGGGTCCGCGTTCTAGACCTGACGATGTGTGTCCGCTCCACGGTGTGAGTTCATTTGATGGTGCACCGGTTATTCCCTCGGCCTTGTCTCTGTCTGTGCCGTTGAAGAAGGGTAGACTCTCAAAGCCCAGGTTCGCCACTCGTTCCCAGTTGTTTTGATGGCCTCCGAGTTCTTCTCCGTTGCGGGTCTTCCAATAGACTTGGCCTTCTACCCATCCGTCAATGATCCGGATCTGTCTGATCACCCCTGTGTGGATTGTTTTATGGCCTGTTGTTTTCCAGCAGGGTCTGCCTAGATACTCGCTCTCGGCTTTGATATATTGTTGTTCTTGATGTTTGTTCATGTGGACTCCTTTTAAGTTCTTCTATATTATATCCTGCCCCGCCCGAGTTTTACACCGTTTCAAGGGTGTCATCGAAAACACGGATGGTGAAACTGGCAGGGCGATGACCTGTGTGACCTTCGAGTGAGTCGGCAATGGCTTCATCGACGTCTTCACTTGACATGTTGTCATGATCTGGAATGTCAGCCACAAAACAGCGATCGGTGCCCTGTTCGTATTTGATGTCTCCGTCTTCGTCGCCTTCCCATTGGATGTTTGAAAGTTCTACATATACTTGAATCATGCGATTCTCCTGGTTGATTGGTTGTTATTGGTTATGTTTATATTATACACTACTTTTGGTGCTGTTACACTTTATTGGTTATTGCGCATACGGTTGTTTTGTATTCTTGTATCTTGATCGTGACTGAATGCTGTGCCTCTATCTTTCATCGTTCGCTTCCAAAGATTTTGGATTGCATTGCCTGTTTGGTATGTGAACTCATATCTAGCACTGTTTTGCATGGTGACGACGACAATTCGATTATCACCCTCGACAATGTTTCCCGGTCGGGTTTCAACGGATATAGTTGATATATTACTTGTTTTAAGGGTGACTGTATCATTGCAGTTTACAAACTGGTATCCGTGACCTACCTCTATGTGAGTCTTCTTAGCTGCCTCAATAAAAGAGTAGTTGTAGTCGATGATTCCCGGTACTAATACTTGGTCTAGATCTGTTTTAGTCATATCTTGCCTCCTGATTGGCTGTGTTGGTTACCTTTATATTATACACCGCATTTGGTGCTGTTGCACTTTTGTGTTAGTAGTCGTCTCGGTCAACACCTGTCAAGTGTGCACGGATACCGGTGAATGTGAGTGGAGCTCCATCTGGTGTTGTGTCACCCCAGCGATTGCGAAGTTCTCCTAATAATACAGTTGCGATCTCATTCTTTGAGATAAACTTGCGGCTGAGCAAGAACTGAACTCGGGTGTATACATATTCATCATTACTGATCCAAAGTGCAATGTTCCAGTGGTTCCAGTTTTTGTGTCCTTGATATGGCATAATGCCTCCGTTTGTTGTTGGTTGTTGTGGGTTATGGTTATATTATACTAACTGTTTTGTGCTGTTACATTTTACTTAAAACGGTTTTCAACTTCCTCGCGAGCGCGCTTGGATATAGCGAGCCATTTATCTCTAAGTGGCTGCCACTCATCTTCTGCAGATACCTCTTCTTCTGCTTCATTTTGCTGTTGAGCATTGCTCATTTCCATCGCGAAGGCAGCCTCAGCACTATAGCCTTCAAGCTTGTAATCCACAACACACCACCCGGTTGCATCCGAGAGTTGCTTGCATATTTGCTGGTTGGTATTGTGCCAATCCTCTATCTCTGATAGATCGATCTTTACCTCTAGTTTAGATGGAAGTGATCGTGCAGCATCTATGTCACCATCTGTGTCCCATTCGATGTGGTGTGCTAATAATGTAATAATCATATTGTTTCCTTGGTTGGTTGTTTTATGGTTATATTATACTAACTGTTTTGTGCTGTTACATTTTTGTATACAGCTTCAATCATCGCTGATACTTTATCGAAGTTCTCTGTGACATGAACAGTTGTTATCCCAGTGTTGTTGAGGATTATATATGTGATCCTAGTCGGGCTGTCTGAATATGTTTGATCCTGAAAACCCACAATATGGTTCACATTAATCTTCATCTTCGATCGATCTCGGGTTTTTGTAACTTCAATGAACGGGTTAGTCATGATTATGCTCCTTCAATAATGCCGTTGTGTGTGTAGCCGCGAGGTGTCACATTCCAGAACTCTTCGTAGCCCAGGTACATTTCCTCTGCTGTTTTCATATTGATCACCTTTCGAAAGGTCTGGCCGTATTTGTCTTCGCAGTGACCGATAACTTGCCAGACCTGACCTTTGTAATCGAAGTAACGGTTGAGAATGTTACTGTATATGTTCATATGAACTCCTTTTATTGGTTGGTTGTGGTTATATTATACTAACTGTTTTGTGTGGTTACACTAATGATTTGAGACTCGTAAGCCCAAACCTCGTTCTTCTTATTACCGTCGATATATCCATCCAAAACTGGGAAACCGTGTGATCCTACCCTCTTTCCTGTGACTTTTATCTTTCGAGTGAATGGGCCAGAACGAACTGTGACAGTATCTCCGATCTTGTATTGTGTTGTCTGTGTTTTCATGTGATCTCCTTTAGTTGGTTACCTTTATATTATACTAACTGTTTTGTGTGGTTACACATTTGTTTCGTCGATCTTTACAGTATTGTAGTCGGGTACCCATCGGTATAAAGTTTTGCCGTCCTCGGTTTGGTACTCAATTTCGTAATCGAAACGCGTCCAGTAGTCTTCTCGAACTCTTCGTTTTCCGACCACCGTTCCGATGTGATCCACATCTTCAAACTCCTGATCTTTCCAATGTGCTCGGGCACCGCCTGGGTTTGTGTAAACTCTGATATGAAACTTAACTTTCATGTGATCTCCTTTGGTTGGGTGGTTATGGTTATATTATACACTATTGGTTTATGGATTACACTTTTGTTATGGTTCCAGTTTCCCCATTGAATACCAGAGTGCCTGCCTCGATACCTTTGTCGACTTCTTCACAGACAATTGCCCATTCCTTTTTGTATTCCTTCATGATGATCGGAAACAAGAAGTTGTGTTCTGCTGTTAGGTCACCTTTGACCTCATCAGGCAGTTCGATTGCTTCACCAATATGCGGGAACTGCTCGAGGATCATGTGTGGTACTGTTGTTTCATTGTTGTTCATGCTTGACTCCTTAAGCTGATGGGTGAAAGTTCTTGTTGAATGTTGCCTTAGGCACTTCATATTCAGTATTCAGTCGACCGTTGACTCTTTTAAGAATGACTGTATCATCTGTAACTTTTTTGATTTGATAGATTACTGCTTTTGATTGGACTGACTTAACATAATGTCCGACTGTGATTGTGTTCATATGAACTCCTTTTATTGGTTGGTTGGTGTTTATATTATACCACTAGTTTTATTGTGTTACATTTTGTGCATATGCTGTTTGGTGTGCTTCTTTTGCTACTTCCACCGGACGGATCATCTCAATAGCAAGATCAGCTGTAAAGTTGAAGCCTCGCATTACATCAACGAATAAAGTTCCCCAGTCGACATATGCACCCAAGATAAGACCGGTGAATAAAGCTCTAAAAGTATTCTTTTGCATATTCTCTCCTAGCAGCCAAGTGGTGCATTTTGTTGTTCGAAAGTTTCGATCCGTCTTTCCTCGCGTTCTTTGTCTAAGATGAATTGACGGATATCGAGGATCAATAAGTCTGCTTCAGGACGAGGAACTTCTATTACAAAGTTAACTCGTGGCTTGACTAGTTCTCCTGTTAACTCAATCTCTTCAAAGTCGATGAAAGTCTCTTGTTGTTCTTGAGCGGCCGCTAGTGATGTGATTAGAAGAATGATTGTTGTCATGATAGCTCCTTGGCTGTTTGGGTTGTGTTTATATTATACCATTAATTAACTGTTGTTACATTTTACTCTTTGGCTGGTTACCCACCGCTTACCTTCCACAGTTACCATCTGTGTCACCGTGACCCCAGCCGCTGATCTCATGAGCGAATACTGTTGCCACTCCAACCACGGAGTATATTAAAACGCTGCGTCGACGTCAAGCTCCCACTTACCACCTCGGGTCTGATAGAAGCAGGGCTTTTCGTTGTACATATCTCGAAGCTCTTTTGTTGCCACCTCGATCGGGTCTCTATTGTCATTGACCACACGAAAGTCATGTTCTAAGTCGAGAGCATGTGACTCGATATATCGAAGTCTCACACCAACTGGAAGCTGGTCCCATGTTTTGTATGTTGAGATGGGCGGCTTTCCTTCGATATATACCCAGCTTTCATAGGTCTCGCCTCGAGCCTCAGTTGTGAGCTCAGATGCTTTTGTGATTACTGTATGAAGATTGGGATCACTGACAAAGACTTCACCTGTTGCTAAGTCGATCACTCTCCATTCATCAAGCATGTTTCCACTCTCATCATATCCGTCGAGATACTCCAATGCTAGGTCTCGATTAAACCTTGGTGATTTGCCTGAGAGGTACACTCGATCATAAACTGTTGCATTTGATTTGTTTGGCATATTGCCTCCGTTGGTTGTGTTGGTTACCTTTATATTATACTGTATGTTTTGTGCTGTTACACTTTAGTAACCGCATCTTCCGCATCCATTTCCACCACAAGCAAAGCAGTCATCTTCTTCTGGATCGAACTCCACACTGTATCCCATGTGATCGTGATATGCTTGCATTCCGTACATTGCACCAGCTTCTCGTGCGATTTCCTGTTGCCATAATCGATTATATTCTGCTTCGTCCTCTTCGTCTTGAGTGTTTCCGAAGGCGTTTAGATCTTCTGACCATTTGAAGTCGAGCACATTATGATGAGGAAAGAAGTCATGGATCTGATCTTCAACTGACTCATCTAAGTTTAGATGAATGCATTCCACATTATCAACGATAGTTCTTCCCGTATATTTGTCTTCTAAAGTTACTTTGATTGCGCATAGTGTTGTTTGATTTGACATAGTGTCTCCGTTTGGTTGTGTTGGTTACCTTTATATTATACTGTGTATTGTATTGTGTTACATTTCCTGTGGTTGGTGAATATATGCCCACCCTTTCCCGAGAGTAACCAGCTCTCACTCCGCAGACCGATCTGGTCTGCTAAACACCAACCACGGAGTTTATTCTTTGTTTTGCATTGGATAAAGATTGTGGATGAACTCCCACTTGGATCCGAATGTAGAGATGATATAGGCCATGTCGCTTCCCTCTTCAATCTTTATGATGATGCCGATCCCGGGTTCATTGTGGAACGGCAGCTCATAATCGACCATGACCAGATCACCTGGTTTAAGTTCAGGTTTTGTCATCGATTAACCAAGTCATCATGATGGTTTTCAGCAAACTTGTTTAGGAACATCAGCGCTTCTTCAATGACTGCATGTACATCTTCACCTGTAGGTTCAGGTAGATCGTGATCGATAGAATACTGCTTAAGCCAGTTATAGACTGCTGTAGCCGGCTCAATATAAAAGGGCGACTCTTTGTCTCCCAGACTAGAGACCTCTGCACAAAGTGAGAATAGAATTGCCCAATCTTTGGGGCTGTATTGTGATGCTGAATAGATTGACATAATGTCTCCTGTGTGGTTGTTATTGGTTGTGGTTTAATTATACACAGTGCTTGCCAGTGTTACACTTTCCACCGTTTTTGTTCTTGGCAGAATACACGGAGTATTTGAGAGTTATATCCCCAGACATTCATGCCTTTGCCGTTTGCGTCGACTCCAGCGAAACCTGCCCGGCCGTTCTTGACTTCATCAAGTTTTTCAGTGACCTTGACTGTTCTCAGTTCTCCAGTGAATGTCTCATATCGAACTGTGTCACCCACTTTGTATGTTTTATCTACTGTTGGTCTCATATTAAACTCCCCATCCCCATGAATGTTTTACTTGTCGAATCTTTTGGCTTGATGTGATATAGATCTTACCACCCGATCGCCAGCTTACAGCTGTTCTCGAGCTTTGCTTTGTATACTTTCCGTCACTCATCAAAAAGTTTTCGCCCACTTTGACATCTTTGAATGTCCTGGGTGTTTCCTGAATGTTTGGCATATTGCCTCCGTTGGTTGTTGGTTTATGGTTATATTATACACCAGGTTGACCCTGGTTACATTTTGCTACCGTTTTTGTGGTTCAATATAGTCAAACCCGAGAAGTTCAAAGACCTGTTCCTCAGTCTTCCCAGCAGCCAGGTTGTTGCCATCCTGATCGAAGAGACCGTGTTGACTCAGTTTCCAACCATTAGATTGTGCTGCCTTCCGTAACTTGATGTTGTTCCATTTAGAACCAGTCCACATCAAAGTGGATGTACCCCATGAGTCTTGTGTTGCCTCATAGAACTCCACTTGAACACCATCATAGAGAATAGTGGTTTGCGGTTTTCCGTTCTTTTTGACACCGTAGTTATCGACTAACCATTCTTTAAGCAGGTTTTCCTCTTCACCGCCATCGATGAAAACGATATCTAGATCCCCGCATTGTTTTTTGCCTCTTCTTGCAGACCCACAAAGTGTTATCTTTTCAGTTTTAGAAGCTAAGTCGTTTTCCGATACGATCCTTGCAAAAAGATTGCGTGCTTCTTCGAGTGTGATTTTGTTTCCGTTTAGAGCTTTGCCGCCCATATTTCCTCCAGTGGTTATTGGTTTGTGGTTATATTATACACTATGTGTGTAGGTGTTACATTTTTGTGGTTCGCTTCATTTCACTCTTTGTAGCAATTATATTGCCTGATGATCGGGATATAAAGACCGTGGACTCTACACCACAGTTCTCGTTGTATGAGAATGCTGTGATGAGACTGTCCCCGATCTTCAGGATCTGATAGATTTTGCCGTCATGCCTGACTGTTTGGCCGATCTTCAACTCCATCATCCCTCCTCAGCTTGAGTCTGATCTTGTTCTTGAGCTTTTGCTGCTTCGAAGGCTTCTTGAACTGTATGGCCGTTAGAGTTTACAAAGCCCTTTCCGGCTTCATATCGAAACCCTTCTTGTAAAAGTTCCCGATAATACCGGATAACTGATTCCACTCGACTTGCCTCACTATCATAAAACCGATAGTCACCAGCATCGAGCTTGTATTCTGAGTCGATATATTCCCATCCACCGTAGTATTCGATACTCCTAGGATTGCAGGCTGCAACAAAGCCTTCATCGAGTGAGATGAGAATGCGGCCGCATCGAAAGTCAAGGCCAAGTTCTTCTAAGCCATGGGCTCCGATTTCAACACAGTCGCTTTCCTCAATATATTTTTGAACTGCGTTTTCAATTGTTTCGTGTAGTTTGTACATGTTTTACCTCTTGGTTGTTGTTTACCTTTATATTATACTGTGTGTTTTGTGCTGTTACATTTTAGTACCAGCATTTCCAGACACCGAAGTCTTCTGGTTTTTTTGTGTAGATTTGCTCGATCTCACCATTTGAGTCAGTAACAATGATCTTATCAAAGTTGTTGCATGAATAGTGACCACGGGATCTGTTCTCAGCAATCCAGTCTTTGGCTTCAGCCAGTGTTGTGGTGTCTGAGTCGAGTGTTGTGATGCCCATTTCACAATTGTTTACATCCTCAGTGATACACACAAAGGTACAGTTCTTGTGCAATGGTTGTTGCTCTTGTGATTGTTCTTGTTGCATAGCGTCTCCTTAGAATGACATGAATTGATTGAACTCTGATGCGCGTCGACCTGACTCTTCTTTGAGTATTTGCTTTTGTTCTTCGGTTAGATTGTCTTCGTTTACGTTTGATTTGTAAGTTTGGAACTCATCCCAGCTAAGGGATTGAAGGAAGATTTTGTAGTCCATTGGACCTCCATTGGTTGTTGTGTGGTTATATTATAATGTGCAATATATGCTGTTACATTTTAGATATCGGTTATACACACATCATACAGTGCAGCCGCATTTGAAACGATGTAAGACGGAAGGGAGTTTGTCGCTTCAGTCGCATCTTCGACAAAGAGTCTGGCCTCTTCAAGTCTTTCATAATAACTTCCTGCCGTTGAGATTCGATATGTTTGAATGAACTTTTGTAGTGTCATGGTACCTCCGTTGGTTGTGATTATATTATATACAGTGTTTGCCAGTATTACATTTTTGCTAAAAGCCTGCATGAAACCCAGCATCTATTCTCTTCTGCTCTAATGCCTTGAGATCAGCGGGATCATCGATCAATATGTTATATGACAAAGTTCCTGGGCCGAATGCATCATTAGGACCGGGAGTGTTATCAAGAACATTATAGATCTTGGCATTACTGTTCAATCTTGTTCTGGGGACCGGGCTGACTTTAAACTCTCTATATCTTTTAAGAGACTCAAACAAGATCTTATTCTTTGCCTTTTCAAGCAATTGATCTTCATCAGGACCTGAAGCTTCAAAGATCTTTTCAAGGTTTGTGCCTTGGTATTTGATGATTGATACTGTGTGCATTATGCCTCCTCTTTTACTGGTTGAACTTCACCTGAAAGCAAGAACTCTTTCAACTGATCAAGTACTTGATGGGCTACTCCAAAGTCCTGATCAGACCAATGCTTGACATTGTCAGGAACTTCGATCCACTTCTTAGTAGAGACATATGTATATTGCATTGATGACAAAAGCTCACCCCATGACCTTCCTGATGGGACATAAACCGGATTGTCGGTAACTAATCCGTCATTATACATTTGTGCTTCAGTTAGACACACATTGACTCTGTGGACCAGTGTTTGTGTATCGAAAGTTGGTTTGATATAAACTGTGGGATAACTGCTCATTTATGCCTCCTCTGTTACTGGATCGATTTTACCTGTAAGCAAGTACTTCTCAATTCTGCCAAGTGCTTGTTCAGCTACATGGAAGTCCCAATTGTTCCATAGACTTGTATTGAGTGGGTTTGACATCCATTCTTTTGTCATGATATATTTTCG
>Ga0181590_10005972_pt1 | contig 10019 bp, 11 predicted proteins | sample 071ome_34_FD_132446 | JGI IMG/M metagenome (GOLD analysis project Ga0181590, IMG submission 132446) | Coastal salt marsh microbial communities from the Groves Creek Marsh, Skidaway Island, Georgia - 071411BT metaG (megahit assembly) | ecosystem: Environmental > Aquatic > Marine > Intertidal... | reverse complement strand
CCAGAGTGGACTCAACCTGAAGAAACCCCGGCTGAATAACAATGGAAGATATCGATCCAGTTAAATACGGTGCGATGTACCAGAAGGTCCAAGACTTAGATCGTAAGATGGACAAGATGGAACATCAGATCGAAGAGCTACTCGCTATGGCTAACAAGTCTAAGGGCGGTATGTTCTTCGGTATGGCTGTCGTTTCATTCGTAGGTGGTATCGCAGGTTTCATTATGCATTGGATGACGATGAAGTGAAGTGGTTAGTATCTGCGTTGTTGTTAGTCAGTGTTGCTCATGCAGCAGACCCTACCGTTATCAGTAGCACTGTCACGGGTACTACCTCATCAAATACTGTGAGCAGTAGCACTATCAAAGGTGCCGCTACTGCAACTGCTCCATCAGTCAGTATCACTAACTCTGACATCTGTAAGTATGCAGCCGGATCAATGGGCGTACAGACTCAGGTTTTTGGTATTGCTACTGGTGGTACAGTGGTTGTGGACGAGCATTGTATGCGCTTGAAGTCAGCACGAGCATTCAACGCAGTTGGACTCAAAACAGTAGCAGCATCTATCTTATCGGCTGACCCAGTATCGTTCCGTGCCATGTGGCTCTCTGGTGTTTACCCACCAATCAACGGTAAGTTAGGTGATGAAGCACGTGCGCTATGGCTAGAAAATCCTCAGTTATTGCCGGAGGGTTTAGGCATGGACGACCTCCTAACTGCTGAAGAATACAAGGAGTGGGCAGCTAGAAACGTACCTGTTGATTTTGTTAAGCAGCGTACTAATGCTGAGGGTGAGGCAGAATGTCGTTCAGAGGATGGCAATTACTGGTTCCGTTGTTAATTTCTCCAGTATTTGCTGAAGAGACCACAACACAGAACCTGATTGATGATTATGGATGGACACCTTCTGGCGGTCTGCTTAATCATTATAATCATCATCATACTGACTGGACAGGGGGATCAGTAAGTCAATCGATTGATCTGAGTGCATATGAAGGACAGCTTTCTTACAACTATAGTACTTCCGTGTATGGCTGTGGCAATACTATTGGTGGGGATTGTTCTTCTGGTGTCACTGATACCTTTACTGTTACTCTAACCCTAGATACTGGGGAGCAGTTCGTAAACACCTTCGCCGTAGGGAATCAGTGGGAAGATATTGATATTACCTACACACCAACCGAAGATGCCTCTTTAGCAACCTTAGAACTTTATGGTGTTGATAATGGCTATTGGGCAGGATGGTACGGTCCTGTATTCTACTCTGGTTCTTTTACTGTTACTTTTGACCCCACTCTAACTGAAGTCATTATCCCTGCGGCTAACCCAGAATTGCAGTCAGTACTACCCGCAGACCCAACGACAGACCCATCGATGGCAATGCCAGAGGTTACGGTAGAAATAGCTCCAGTGGCTCAGGTAGAGACTCCCGCTCCACAACCGCAGCCACAACAGACTGCTCAAGCACAGCCTACAGCGACAGCCCCCAAGAGCAAAACTGAGGTCAAAGTTAAGACTAGAACTGGCACACTTTTGACCACTTTAGATACGGCTAAGGCATCCGCAGCAACTATTGGCGACGCCTTTGGAGACCCCAACAGCCCGGTGGCACAAGCCGTCATGATAGCCGTAATGGCTTCTAACGGCGCAGATTTAACTGAGGCTAAGTTAGTACAGCCAGAAATACCGAAGCCCCCGAGAATGCGCGATAGGAACTTAGAGAGCAGGTTTTGGTTAGATTCCCTACGCAGTGAAGCTAGATTTCAAAAACACATGGTGGATAAACAGTGGCAGAAGTAGAAGTAGGTGGCGTAAAGCTATCAGGCGGTAAAGGCATGGCGATTATGATGGGTATTGGCTCATTAATCGGCACGCTATACGGTGGCTTCGAGGTCTATAAAGACTACATGGACATGAAGGCTAAGTTAGCTAACCTAGAACCTGAAGCTATTCAGCAGCAGATTGATGTTGCAATGGTGAAGCTAGATGAGGGAGTAAGTTACGCCAAAGACATTAAGACTGACCTACGTAGTGATGTCATTGCTGTAGAGAAAGCTTTGGGTGACGTAGAACGACGTATTCGTGAAACTGAGGCTGAGAACCGTAATATGGTCAAAGAAGCCCAAAGATGGTTCGACGAAAGAACAGCCTTAGTTGATCAGAATCAAAAGTCAATGGAAGAGCGTCTTAACAAACGTATCACTCAGGCACTCACTAACGCTCTTGAGGGTGACCAATGACAGAATTTGAAAAGATCGATCTCAATGGCGACGGCGAGATCAGTAAGGCAGAGATGGAAATCTATCTCGAAGCTAAACGTCGCGAGATGGAGGACGAAGATGCTAAACGTGACCAACAACGTAAAATGGTATGGTTTGCTCTCTTCGGTATGCTTTTATACCCACTATTCGTGTTTGGTACCGAAGCTGTGGGGTTCAGTGGTGCTAGTAGCGTAATCGGCGATATGGCACCTACGTACTTCATGGCAGTTTCCGTAGTTGTCGGCGCATTCTTCGGTGCGGATGCCTACGTGAAAGGCAAAGATAAGAAAGGAGAAGACAAATGATTCCTGTGGAACTCTTGACGATGGCAGGTGGCGCAACACTCGGGGGCGTCTTTAAAATGATCGACAAAGCTCAAGAAGCCAAAGCCAAGCAAAATCAGATGATGATGGATATGATGAAGGCTAAGACCGAGCAAGCCGACGCCGACGAGATGCGAGCAACCAGAAGTGCTGATGCTGCCGCGGCTCGTGTCGGTAACGATCCTTTTGCCAAGATGACTCGGAGAATCTTCGTGTTGTCGATGATCGGCTTGGGTGCTTGGGCAATGATGGGAGGTCTCACGGGTTTAGATATCGTGGTCCCTGTCGAGAAAGAGACCGGCTTTAACCTACTCGGATTGATCGATACCACCGGTACTACCACCGAGTTTGTACGCTTGGAGAATGCTATCGTAGCCTTCGAGTGGTTAAAGATCAGTATCCTTGCAGCGGGTTCATTTTACTTAGGTAAGAGTTAATTGTGAAGCCTTTACTTTTATTGATTTTAGCTGTATTATTAGGAGGATGCTCCCTTTTTCAAGAACCGAAGGGATGTCCGCCAGATAGCACAGTTATCTGTATAGAAATACAAGGTCACACGCACGCCCACCAAGAGCCGGAGCAACTCCGGACACATTACGAGGCATAGACCGATGAAAGACCCCGTCCTAATTAAATGGGTAGATATCGTATCTTGGTCAGGATGGAATGAGGAACTCATCGAGAAAGACGAAGACCAACCTGCACCATTCACGAGTGTGGGTTTTATAATCAAACAAACAGATGACAAACTTACAGTATCTGATTCGTACCCAGATATCGGTGCTGTAACGACATACCCAATGGGATGCGTCAAAGAGATCATCCCCCTACAGGTACGGAAAAAATAACTATGGTATATAATCAAAGCAGACGACGTAAAATGGCTGCCGGTGGTGACGTTACTACTACTGAAGGCTTAGTAGGTACGCTCGCGGATCAAACAGGCGGAACTCTCCCGACTGGCAGTACAATAACCACTGAGAAAGTTGCGGATGCAGCAGCAGCCGACACCGGCACTGAGATGGCGTATACCCCGTTAGGTACTGCCCCTACGGTAACCGCGGCTACTGCGGCAACTCCTTCTACGATTGCTACTCCCGCTGCTCCTGCTGCCGGTACGTACGATTACACTGCTCAGACTACCGTAGGTGCTACCCCTACAGCTACCGCGGCTGAACTTACTTCTGCGGAGATTTCTCCGAACGTAGAGATCGGCAACATTCAAGGTACCTTATCTACTGCTTCTGTAGCAAATGCTGCACAGACAAGCGTAGAGCAAGAGCAACTCGTGAGCTACCAACTTGGTGAACTCATGGACTCTATCCAAGCGGGTAAACCACTTCCTGCGTGGGCTGCGGGTGCTAACCGTGCTGTTACTGCCGTTATGCAACAACGTGGTCTCGGTTCTTCTTCGATGGCTGCGGCAGCTCAGATTCAATCTCTCATAGAGTCAGGTCTTCCTATCGCTGCTGCTGATGCTGCGGAATATTCGAAGATTAACTTAGCTAACCTCGATCACCGTCAACAGGCTGTACTCCAGAATGCTGCAACTGCTGCACAGATGGATATCGCTAACTTAGACGCACGTATGAAAGCTGCGATGACTAACGCGCAGAACTTCTTGTCTATTGATTTAGCCAACCTAACTAACGAGCAAGCGACTGAAACCCTAAACTATCAGGGTAAGTTACAGGCTGTATTTACTGATGCAGCGGCAGAGAATGCGGCAGCACAGTTTAATGCGAAGAATCAAGCACAAGTTGACCAGTTCTTTGCTGAGTTGGGTGTACAGGTAGATAACGCGAATGCTAACCGTGTTGCTGCTATGGCACAGTTTAACGTAGACCAAACTAACTCTGTGGCGCAGTTTAATGCTTCCCTAGAGGACTCGCGGGCACGTTTCAATTCTACGATGCAAGTTCAGATTGACCAGTCGAATGCAGCGTGGAGACGTGAGATCGCGACTGTTGATACAGCGACACAGAATGAAAATAACCGCCAGAACGCGATGAATATCTTGCAAGTGAGTCAGTCATCTCTGTCTGCACTCTGGCAACGTTACCGCGATGAGTCTGCGTGGTTGATGCAATCTACTGAGAATGCACAGCAACGTGCTCACCAGTTAGCGATGATGGAATTCGAAAAGAATTCAAACGTTGAAATGTTCGATTTAGAGTCTGAGTACGCAACAGCGGCATCCGTAGGTAGTGCTGCGATGGCGGGTGTCTTGGGCTTCTTGAAGAAAACTTAAGGATATTATAATGAGTTTATGGTCAGACATAACTAATACAGCTACCGCGGTATATGACTTTGGTAAGGACGTGTGGGACACCGGAAGTCAAATAGCGAGCAACGTGTGGGACGCAGCAAATACCCCGGGAACACAGAGTCTATTTACCGGTACCTCTCTTGCGGGCGGTTGGTTAGATAGTACTACGATGGCGATAGGAAGCTTCCTTGACAATCCCGTAATAAAAGCGGGTGCGGGGTACGCGTTAAATTCGATGGTTAGCAAAGACGGTACTCTTAAATCACCATCAGTGAAAGGTTCCCGCATGTCGGGTTCAGCCCGTCAATCATCTGGTTCAGCACAGTTCTCAGCTTCTGCCGCAGACTTAGGTTTTACAGACCGCGTACAAAACGCTATGCGTACTATCCGTAACTCCAATGTTGGCAGCGGCACTATCCAAGACACCGTAGCGAGACTCCAGTCACGTCCGGCACGTGGTCCTCTTTTAGATATCACTGCACCACAGGTAGCAGTTCGCTCAACTACAAAGCAGAGTAGAGACTAATGGCAAAGATTAAAGATATACACTTTTCTAAAGCACCACCCGGCTATTCATTGACGGGTCCTAAAGGGCAGTGGGCATGGGAAAGACCGCCTGAGCACTCCGCTCCTTCTGCTGCGGTAGACAGTATTCTTAACAACTGGGAAAAGCCTGAGATACAAGAAAACCTTGTACAGCTACTCTTTGCCGGTGTGTCTATCGAAGAGTTGGTTATGACAACCGTTAAACTGGGTTTTACCGAAGGCAAGTTCAGTGCTGATGTTGCTGAGATAATTAAAACCCCACTCACTTTCTACTTGATGGGTCTCGCTACAGATGCAGGTATCCATGATGCACGTGTATTCAACACTATCGATGGTATGCACCGTGAGAACTACGGTATGAAGGATTCTCAGATTCTTAACATCATGCGTAAGCGTAACCCTGACAAATACAATTTCGTACTTAACAAAGCTCCGAAGATGGTTAAAGAAGAACAGATGCGTCGTGCTGCTGTAAAAGAAGAACGTGCGAATAGTTTCTTGGGCGAACCTCCGATGGTTGAGGGAGAAGAATAATGAATATATTCGGTTTAGGTTTCATTCGTGGTGCTTCTGACCAATACGTAAAGTCGAAGGCTGCTGATGCTGAAGCAGAACGCGATCAGGCGAAGTTAGATAAAGAACTCGAGAATAAGCGTAAGATTGCAAAGATGGAAGCGGCGCAAGAACGTAAAAATCTCGAGTACAAACTTACCGAAGAAGGTAAAGCTGCTGAAAAGCTCAAGAAAATGGAGATTACCGCTGAGAAAGAGCGTGATACGGCAAAGATAAAAGCGGAACGCGATGCTGATATCTTCAAAAAGCAAGAAGAACAAAACCGTGTATTTGGTGTTATGGCGATGGAAGGTCCCAAAGCAGGTAGCGTTGTTCCCACTACATACGTTGGTCAAACCCGTCCGTTAACTTTCGAAGAAGTTAATGCTCGTATCGGCGTACTACAAAAGGAAAGCCCTACAGGTGGCATCGCGTTACCTGCAACATGGCAGTACACCACACCGAAGGGTAAAACAGGCGATGAGTTTAACCCTGTTATGGGCAGCCTCTCGTGGAATCAAAACATGGGTGAGGGCATGGCTCCAACCCCACGTGTACTCAACCTCCGTCGTGATGATCCTAAAACATACAAGAATGCTGAGGGCGTAGCTACCGGCAACTTTGTCGGTGTTGTTCGTCAGATTGCATCACAACCAGAACTCGTACAGCAGTTGATGAAGGAAGGTCCTGACGGCGAAAACATGACTCAGATTCGTGGCGCACTCAAGCAGTATGTTAACAGTGCGGACTTCATTAAGAGTCTACGTTCCGGTCCGTCGGCTAACAAAGATTATCTCGTTGTAACCAACCCGTTCACGAGTGCGGGCTACGGCGGTAGCAACTTCTTCCGTGACCCAGAACAAGCACGTTGGTATGAGCAGAATATCTTGAAGCCTCTCATCACCGGTACTGAAGATGAAATCCGTAAGATGATGGGTATTCCTAAAGAATACAACTTCGAGTACGACGAAACTAATCAGATGATTGTACCCAACACGAAGAACTGGGAGTGGGCGACTTCCCCAGACAATATGGGCAACAATCAGTTAGATAAAACAATCCACAAGGATGCCGTAGCAGTTGCTAAAGCAGCCGGTAAGGATGACTTCGATGTATTACGTGTTTTGGGTAAGTCTGATAAAGCACGTTCTGTACTTAAAAAGCTTCCTGCTAAACGCCAGATGATACAGTCTCTCTTAAACCGAGACGAGAACGGTCGCGTCAATATCACTACAGACTTATCGACTGCCATTACCAATGAGTTAGCAGACGCTAACATCACCAACACCCGTGACCAAATCGAGTTTGTTCGCTTACACCTCAACGGTGACAAAGTAGAAAAGCCCGCTAAGTTACGCTACGGTGCTAACGAGTTATCTACTGCTACTGCTTCGGATGAGGCGTACAAAAAGATGTACGGCATCACACCTGCTGACTACCAGAAGAAAGCTATGGCTGCTAAACGTGCGGCTGACTTAGCTACACAAGCACAAGGTCTTATCGTAGACGGTTATGCTGATGCTACTGCGGTAGGTCGCTTAATTCGTGTTCTCGGTGGCGCACAAGACATCGCAACATCATTGGCTAACCTAGCCGGTGCATTTAACTTGTCGGATGCTGAATCTCGTGCTCGTTTCCAAGATAACGCAACACAAATCACACAGCTAGTCGATGCGGGCGGTAAGGTTGCAGGTCAAAACCTTTTGAACCTACTTCGCGTACAGCTCGGTTACCAACTTGCATCAGCCTATCAGGGCGGTGGTGAAGGTCGTTCGATCTCTGACGCCGACGTTAAGATGGGTCTTGCGGCTGCGGGCTTAGACCAACGTATTGGTGATACCAACATAGGTGCGGCAACCAACTTAGAAAGCATTGCAAACAACATGCGTAAGGCAGAAGCTGTATACTCTGGTTATGCTAGCACACAGTCTCGAGCAGACTTTGAAGCTACATATATCTATGACAACGCCTACGGTGGCTATGCAAAAGACTTAACTGCTTTGATCGTTAAGAGTACCGTACCTAACGGACCTACTGCAACACCTAACCAACCTGTAGAAACAAAGCAAGCAGCGGACGGCTCTACCGTAGAAGTAATGCCAGACCCATTTCAAAAGTAACGGAGTAACACGTGGCTGAACCTAATATCTCCATCGATCCTCAAGAAGAAGATCAGAACGTAGAACAGGGATTGATCCCTAACCCTTACACTGCAACACAGGAGCAGATGGAACAGGGTATTGTGCAGCCGACTGTCCAAAAGGGCATCTCCGGTATGCAAACCCCGCCGGAAGATGAGTTAACACGCCTACGTAACGAAGAATTAGCTGCATTGGATCGTGCGGACTACTTCATCGACTTTCAAGGTAATAAGAAAACTTGGGGCGTAGAAGGTGCTACTCGTAAGCAGAAGCTAGACTACATCCTTGCATATCAAGGTGCGTACCTTCCTAAGTACGATGAGAATGGTCAGCGTGTCAATGACCGTTCGCAAAAGATGGATGAGCAGGGTAAGCCTCTCGTTAACGAACAGGGCATGCCTGTATATGTAGAGAAGCCGAGCTACCACGCACTTTCTTGGTTGCAAAACTACGAGTACATGACAGGCGAGCGTAGCGCACCTACCCGCATGATCATGGGTGAAGCAACCCCGATGCCAGAAGAAGGCAAGGTAGAGGGTGTTGTTCGTGGATTACGTTCTGGTCTCCTTGACCGCGGTGCCCCCGGGGACCTTAAAGAGCGTGACGCACGTCTTAAAGAAGCAGGTATCGAGAACCCACTCGCACGTGCAGCTATCCTACGTAAGATTGCTACAGGTGAAGACAGCCGTACTACTACTATGGCAACCCGTGATCTACAGGATGTTGGCAGCACATTAGTTAGCCTACCTAAAGCAGCTCCTGCTACGGCTCGTTTCTTAGTTTCAGATTTAGTTATGCCACTTGCTGAGGGAATGACCCAAGCATTGGTAGGCACTACTATTGAAGATAAAACACGTATTAGCGAAGACTTCATGAAACGTCGTGAAGCTATCGATAAGACACTCGGTCAAGTAAAGGACTTCTTTGATCTAGCACACCACTTAGGTATGCAAGGTTTCGTAGAAGAACGCGCGGGTAAGTTATACCGTCCAGAAGTAATCGAAGAGATTTGGACACCCGCTACATACAGTGAAGCTGCGGCACGTTACGGTGTATCAGAAGCAGCCTTCTACTCTGTGTACGGCGCGTATAAAGTATTAGGTGCGGCACGTCAGTTACCTAAGTTCCAAAAGTTCCTATCTGATAAGTACGGTGGTGATAACTTCGTAGACGCTTTCGCTAATGCATACAAAGCAAACGATAAGAATCCTGCTGAAATCCTACTCGAGTATCGCAAGACATTCACTGACAAGAAAGTAGAAGAGCGTGCGGCTAAGCAGTTAGACACCCTTATGCAGTTGTGGTCAGTACGTCCGAGTAGCACACGTAATAAAGCACTCACTGGTGAGTTTAACACCATCGATAGTGAACTCCGCGATGCACGTCGTCTTCGTGATGCTGCACTCAAAACAGGCAACACCAAAGTTGCGGCACGTGAGACTGACAAGATAAGCAGCCTCGAAGACCGCCGTAAAAAGCTACTCAATGACAACTTCACACCTAAGTTTGTTCGTGATGCTGCTGTAGAGATGGGCTTAACAACTGGCTTTACCACTACGTTTACCCAGTACATGCAAAGCTTTCAAGGTGCGGGAAGCGATGACTTACTCCTACCAGAACTAGTTGCGGCTTTCGCAGTTGCTCCTGTTCAAATTGCGGGTAAGAAAATTGATGGACGTGGTGTAGGTATGGGCGTTGCTCGTATGGTAGACCGTCACGTACTCAGTCACCTTGTTGGCTTCGGCAAGTCTATCGGCTACAAAGGTGAAGCTTTTAATTTAGAAGGCTACACAAAGTACCGTGAAGGTAAGAAGATAGATTCTAGGGTTGCTGACTTCTTCCGTGATGTTAGTAAGTTAAACCCACAGTTCCAAAGCATGATCATGGAAGGTCTAAAGAACCACGCAACTACACGCGATATGATTGT
>Ga0181590_10005971_pt1 | contig 10019 bp, 8 predicted proteins | sample 071ome_34_FD_132446 | JGI IMG/M metagenome (GOLD analysis project Ga0181590, IMG submission 132446) | Coastal salt marsh microbial communities from the Groves Creek Marsh, Skidaway Island, Georgia - 071411BT metaG (megahit assembly) | ecosystem: Environmental > Aquatic > Marine > Intertidal zone... | reverse complement strand
TTCCGCGACATCGACCTCTGAGCCCTCGCGCGGCGCGACAAAGGCGATGACTTCCTCGCCCCATTCCTCGTGCGGGCGGCCGACCACCGCACATTCCAGCACGTCGGGATGGCGCAACAGCACCTCCTCGATCTCGCGTGGATAGATGTTGCTGCCGCCGGAAATGATCATGTCCTTCGATCGGTCCTTCAGGGTCAGGTAGCCGTCCGCATCGAACGCCCCCATGTCTCCCGTATGCAGCCAGCCCCCGCGCAGGGATTCGGCGCTCGCTTCGGGCCGGTTCCAGTAACCCTTCATCACGACCGCACCGCGCACGAGAATCTCGCCCACCTCTCCCGTCGGCATCTCGTTGTCGTCACTGTCCGCGACCTTCACCTCGACGACGGACTGGGCATAGCCGACCGACGCCAGCCGGTCCTCATAGCGCGGATTGTCCGTGTCCATGTGATCCTCGCGCGGCAGCACGGTGATGCACATGGGGCTCTCGCCCTGGCCGTAGATCTGGACGAACTTCTGCCCGAACCGCGCCAGCGCGGCCTTGAGGTCCGCGACATACATCGGACCGCCGCCATAGGTGACGGTGCGCAGGTTCGGTGCGTCCCCGCCGCCGGAATGGTTCACCAGCCGCTTGACCATGGTCGGCGCGGCGAACAGAGACACTTCCTCCAGCTCCCGGCACAGATGGAGGATCTCGTCCGGCTCGAACCCGCCGGATTCGGGCACAACCTGGCGCGCACCGACAGCCAGATGCGGGATGCCGTAGAAACCGGAGCCGTGGGACATCGGTGCAGGATGCAGCGCCGCGCCGTTCACGGGAACCCTGTCGATATCCACGAAATAGGTCAGCATCATCTCCCACAGGTTCCGGTGGGAGAGCATCGCCCCCTTGGGATTGCCTGTGGTGCCCGAGGTGTAGAACAGCCAGGCGAGGTCATCGTCGCCGCGCGCGGCCATCTCCACGCCCTCGCCGTCACGGAAGCCCAGATAGTCCGCCTCCCCGACCACGACGATGGGGATGTTCCGGCCCGCGATCTCGGCGCCTTTCGCGGCCTTCTCGGCGAGGTCTGGCGTCACGAACAGAGCGCCCGCGCCCGCATCATCAAGGATGTAGGCGAGTTCCTTTTCATGGAGCTTGTTGTTGATGGGCAGCGCCGTCATGCCTGCGTGCAGCGTGCCGTGGAAGGCTTCGAGATATTCCGGCGTGTTGGTCATGAAAAGACCGACACGGTCGTTTTCCGACAGTCCCAGCGATCCCCGCATGGCCCCTGCCAGACCGGCCGCGCGCAGTGCGAGCGTGCCGTAGTCGCAGTAGTCGAGCGTGCCGTGAGATATCGCCACACGGTCCGGAAAGGAACGCGCCGCACGGATCAGCAACTGATTGAGATTCATGGATAGTCTTGCCTCCCGCGCCTACAATGGCGCACGGCTCAAACCACGACAAGATTGCGCGATGTACGAACTCTATTACTGGCCGACCATCCAGGGGCGCGGCGAATTCATCCGGCTGCTGCTGGAAGATGTGGGCGCCGACTATGTGGACGTTATCCGCAAGCCGGAGGAAGACGGCGGCGGGCGTGATGCGCTGCTCGGCCTGCTGTCTGAAACGGACCAGTTCGCGCCGCCCATCCTGAAGGATGGAGACATGTACGTGTCACAGACCCCGCTGATCATGGACTATCTCGGAGCACGTCACGGCCTGGCTCCGAAGGACGAACACGCCCGCCGCGACGCGTTGCGACTTTCGATGGTGCTGGCAGACTTTCTGGTCGAGGCCCATGACGTGCACCACCCGCTAGCCAAGGAATTCTATTACGAGTACCAGAAGGACGAAGCATTGCGCCGCGCGCCGAGCTTCCGCGACAAGCGAGTCCCGAAGTTCTACGGATATTTCGAGCGGTTGATCGCCGACGGCGGGTACCTGGTCGGCGACACCCTTACGCACCCGGATATCTCGCTGTTCCAGGTCGTGGAGGGACTGCGCTACGCCTTTCCGAAGACCATGGCGCGGCTGGAGCCGGATTATCCGGGTCTCGTACGCCTGCGCGACGAGATTTCCGCACGGCCGGGCATCGCCGCCTATCTAGTCTCGGATCGCCGCATCCCGTTCAACGAACACGGCATCTTCCGCCACTATCCGGAGCTGGACGCCTAGAGACGGCCTTCCGGGCCGGGCGTGATCGTCCGCACGATATCGTTGGAGCGGGTACTGAGCGCCGCCGGACGTCGCGCACCGGGTATGAGCGCGACGTCGTAGAGTTCGTCGATCCCCCCATCCAGGCGAAGCCACTGGATAATATCTCCGGACGTAAGATCTATGACCAGGATGCCCGTGCGCGGCTTCGCATGCTTTTCTGCCAGCGCCGCGTCCAGTGGAAGACCGTGAAAGGTCTCCTCGCGCGGCCGGGACAGCCCGACAATCGCGCACCCGCCCGCAAAGGTGAGCCCGCGCAGGTAGCCGGGGCAGAAGGCGATCGGCTCGAATTTCCCCGTCTGCGGATCGACGGTTCCGAACTCACCAGCACCGGAATTCAGCACATAGAGTTTGCCGTCATGCCAGCGCGGCGAATGGGGCATCGAAAGGCCTTCGCACATGATCTCGCCGCTCTCGATATCGATCAGGACGCCGCCGTCCTGCCGATGATCGCGCCATCCATCGGCGATATCCGAGCGCGAGACGGCGCTGACCGTTCGCGCCACCCCGCCGTCCATGGCCAGTCCGTTCAGGTGACAGCGGTCCTCCGCCGCGAGCCGGGAAATGAACGGCGGGCGCCACAAGGGTTCGAAGGAGTGGTCCGCACTGACGGTGGCGATGCAGGAATAGAGCGTGCTGATGAACAGCACCCTCCCGTTCCGGTCGATGGCAAGATCGTGGCTGTCGATGTCCCCCGTGGTCCAACTCACCCGGGGTACATAGAGCCTGTCGGCCTGCATCTCGCCCCAGACCTCGTGATCCGAAAGCGCATTGGACAACCGCAGGATTTGGTACAGGGTGCCCAGATAGAGCGCATCGCCGTCCACGGCTAGCCGCATCGCCCGGTCGAACAGGCGCTCGAACAGGACGATGCGGCTGCCGTCGTCGCAGCCCGCGAAAAACACGCGGCCTTCCTGATAGGTCGAGAAGGCCAGGCTCGCGCCGACCGACGCCAGCCACGGCGCCAGCCCGCGCGAGGTCGAGATGCGGAACCCGTCCTGCCCGTCCGTTGGCTGATCAGACATTACGGATAGCAGCCGTCAGTGGCTGTGCGGATGCTTGTGGGGATGTTCGGAAATACCCTTCGCCTTCCGCCAGTCGTAGAACTCGGCCATGCCGGCGAACACTTCCATGGGCGGCAGCCCCTCTTCCATGCTGAGCCCGCGGAATTCGCGGTACATGGCGGCCACATTGGCGAAGACCCGCTGACCGTCGTCCCAGTCCTCGAAATTCGCCAGCGCGATGTCCTTGGTCGCCTCCATCTCGCTCATGCCAGCATCGAAGCGCTTCTTCACCTCGTACTCCAGCTCATCGAGATAGGCCCGGAATCGCCGTACATCTTCCTGCCCGGCGATCGGTCCGTGACCCGGCACGACGACATCGGGATTGAGCTCGATGATCTTGTCACACGCCTTGCGCCAGTTATCGACGGGACCGTCCCAGATCACCGGGTGACCGCCGACGAACAGGATATCGCCCGCATACATCAGGTTGTCGTCGGGGATGTGCACCAGAACATCGCCGCGTGTGTGCGCGGGGCCAACATTGTAGAGATCGACCTTCTTGTCGCCGACCGTCACGGCGTGATGATCCTCGAACACCGTGGTGGGGTGGGTCAGTTCGATACCGTTGAAATCGAACGCGTCAAAGCAGTACTCGAGGAATTCCCCGAGAACGCCCATTTCCTTCGTCTGCCCCATCAGTTCCAGCAGAGTTTCGGGCAGGAAGTGATCGAATTCTTCCGCGCAGCCCTTGGAGGCGATGATCTCCGCCTCTTTCACAAGCTGGTTGCCCCAGGTGTGGTCGGCGTTGGCGTGGGTGTTCACCAGCTTTTCGATCCGCTTCGCCGCCGGAACGGCGTCGCGCATCGTATCCAGCATCTCGCTGGTCATCGGCAGGTCGATCAGCGTATCGACGAGCAGCGTCTGGTCGCCATCGACGATCAGACCTGCATTGGCCAGGCACCAGCCGCCATCGGGCACCAGATAGGTCCACAGCCCGTCGCCGACCTCGTGAAGGCCCTTCGTGTATTGCCACTTCGACATTCTCGCCTCTCTCCCGGCACGTGAAACTCACGCGCCAACATAGCGCGCTGTCCACGCACCGCGAAAGAAGCAGGAGATGCGGGTTCTGGCTACCAGCCCATGAAGTTCGCCGAACGCAGCAGAAGCGTGCGGTTGACGCCGTCGGAGTGCAAGAAGGCCGCCGCATCGCGGATCAGCTTCTCCACCCCGGCTTCCTTCATATAGCCATGACCGCCATGGATCTCGAGGGTCCAGGTGGCGATCTGCCACGCGGCCTGCGAGGCCATCACCTTGGGCAACGCGCCCAGCGTGGGGTCCCAGCCGTTTTCCTGATCGTCGGCCCGGTCGGTCGCGAGGTGGATGTAAGTCCTCGAGGCGTCGATCAGCATCTTCATCTCGGCCAGCTGGGCCCGGATTCCGTCATGCTCGATCAGAAGCTTTCCACCCTGCACACGGGTCTGCGCCCAGGCGAGCGACTTCTCGTAGCAGGCCACGGCCACACCGAGAATACTCGCGCCCGCATAGGCGTTGCTCGACGGCATGAATGCGCCCAACGTCTTCAGTCCCATATTCACCTCACCAACGAGGTTTTCGTCGGGAATGAAGCAGTCGGTGAAGATCAGCTCGGAGTTGTTTGCCAGGCGCTCACCCATCTTGTCGTGGACACGTCCCACCGTGAACCCGGGGTGCCCGCGCTCCAGCAGGAAACACGAGACACCTTCGGTCATGGGTTTCGAGGAATCGGTCTGCATGAAGACAAGGAAGAACCGTGAGCGGTTCGAGTTCGAGATGAAGTGCTTCATGCCGTTCGCGATCCAGCCGCCATCGACCTTCTCGGCGCGCGTCTTCAGCGGCGTGGAATGCGGCAGAACACCGTTGGAGCCGCTGTCCGGCTCGGTGATGCAGATGGACAGCACCGCGCGCGGATCGTCCACGAAGGGCACGAGCGAGCGGCTGATCTGGTCGGCGTTGAGCGCCTTTTCCATGATCGCCGCGATCTTGAGTGTCTGGGCGAACACCACGGAGATGCCCAGGTCACCGCGCGCCAGTTCCTCAACCACCATCGCTGTTGTGGTCGAATCCACCCCCATGCCGCCCAGCTCCTCAGACAGCGTCATCGTGCGCAGGCCGAATGCGTCGGCCGCCTCCACGATTTCCCACGAAAATGCGGCTTCCGGGTCGGTCTGGGCGTCGAGTTCGGCTGCCCGGGGCATCACTTCGGCTTCCACGAATTTCCTGACGGAATCGAGAATGGCCCGCTGATCGTCGTTGCGGATGAAGATTTCATCCATGGCTTCCCCCTATGTTCTGTTTGTCGTTCTGGTCTGCAGGCACAAGGTGCCCAGCAGGACGCACGATCAACGCCAAGGCGAGTGAAAACCATGATCCAGATCAACGACCCGCCGGGTCGTTGTTCCGGCGGTCGTCGCCTAGTGCTTGACGACCCGGTTCCGTAGGATGCCGATGCCCGTGACTTCAAGCTCCACCACGTCTCCGTCGCTGAGATAGAGGTCGTGCTCCAGCCCGCAGCCCCAGGGAACGGTGCCCGAGCAGAAGAACTCGCCGGGGTAGATCGTCTCGGACTGGGATGCATGGGCAATGCAGTCCTCGAACGTCCAGTGCATATCGCGCGAGTTCCCGCGTGAACGTTCCTCGCCATTGATCCTGACGATCATGTCGGCATTGTACGGATCGAAGCCGTCCGCAGTAACGATGCACGGACCGATGATGTTGCCCGTCTCGAAATCCTTCCCCTTGCCCGGTCCCAGGCCCGCCGACATTTCCCGCGCCTGGGTGTCACGCGCCGAGATGTCATTGAAGATCGAGTAACCGAATATCACGCTTCTCGCCTCTTGCGGTGATACGTCCTTGCACCGCGTCCCGACCCAGGCACCGAACTCCATTTCATAATCGAGCAGTTCGCTGAACTTCGGCCACGCAACGTCCTGATCGGTTCCGATAATTCCGAACCGGCTCGGCTTGTAAAACACCGGCTGCTCGTACCAGATCGGAGGTATGGCGAAGACACCTTCCCTCTCAAAGCGCGCAAGCGCTTCAACGGGATCCGGCTCTGCCTCCGCTTTCTTCTTGCGAAGCATGTTGTAGCCGTTGATCAGATGCTCCTCGAAACACAGGAAGTCGCGGATCTGCGGTGGCTGGGGCACCGGCGTCATAAGGCTCACATCCGCCAACGGGATCGCCCCCTTGCCGGCGGCCACGATCTCACCCGCAAGCGCCACCGCGGGATCGCCCGCTTCGATCAGTGCCAGCATCGTTGTGAAGCAGGGCTGTGCATCGGCCACCGCAAGATCGAACACGGCGTCCTCCGCTGCGCTCAGTGCACCGACCCTCGGCTGCCCGTCACCGTTTTGGAACGTCACCAGTTTCATGTCATATCCCTGTTTGCAGCCGCTACTCGGCTGCGGCCTGCGCGGACGCGCGGTTGTGCGAAGGCGATTTGTGAAACGTACCGTTCTTCATGATGGCCAGGAAACGCTCGCGGTCCTGCAGGATCGAGATATCCGCGACCGGATCGCCATCAACCAGAAGCAGGTCGGCAAAAGCGCCCTCTCCTACGATGCCAAGTGCACCGGGTTGCCCCATAAGCGCACCACCGTGTTCGGTCGCCGCGCGAATCGCATCGAGCGGCGAGAAGCCGAACAATTCGACGAACATCGCCAGGTCACGCGCGTTCTTGCCGTGCGGGTTCCACTTGAACCCGAAGTCGCCGCCCGGCAGCACCCGCACGCCACGTGCGCGCAACTCGCCCATTGAGCGGCTGACCCGCTCGATCTCCTTCTCGGCCCGGGCGCGCACGAAGTCGCTGGTCGCGACACCATAACTCTCCGCATCGCGCAGCCGCGCATAAGGCAGCCCCATCGCCGGCGCAACGAACACCTCGTCGCGCCGTTCTTCCAGCATGTCCAGCGCCTCTTCATCAGCGAGTGTCGCGTGGTAGATCACCCGCACGCCATTGCGCAGGCACATCTTCACCGCCTCGGCCGAACGGGCATGGGCGGACACTATTTTCCCGCGCTGGCGAGCCACATTGCAGACGGCGGCCACCTCCTCCTCGGACATGGCCGTGTCCTCCGCCAGCGGATCGGGGCCCGACCCGGCCGCCGAGGGCACAATCTTGAAGATATCCACGCCCGCCTTCGCAGCACGGCGGCAGGCCTGGCGGAAGGCCTCAGGGCCGTCCAGCACAACGGCATAGCCGTCTTCCAGACCGGTGTCGCCGAACCCGCCGGTCACCGTCATCTGGCGCGTCGCCGCCTTCAGCCGCGGGCCGGGAATGTCGCCCGCATTGATCGCATCGCGGATCGCCACATCGATGTTGTCGCGCACGGACGAGCCGCTGAACATGCTGGTGAAACCGTGCTCCAGCATGAGTTTCGCGTTCTTGGCCGTCTCGAGAACGTGCCGCTCCACCGTCAACGTGGTGAGTTCTTCCAGCGTGCCCGCATTGAGGAAACTCAGATGGGCATGGGCGTCGATCATGCCCGGCATCAGGGCCGCCCCGGCAGCCTCGACAACCGTCGCATCCGGCGCCTCAATCGTCTCACCGCTGCGCGCAATCCGGGCTATCCTCTCGCCCTTCACCAGCACATCGGCCGCGAAAGGAGCAGCCCCCGTCCCGTCTATGACGTTGACGTTCGTGAACAGCGTTTCGGACATGACTGCGTTCCCTCTATTTCGCGCAGCATTGAACGTGCGCCGCGGAGAAACTGTCAACCTCGCACGGCGCAGCGGAAACGGGCACACTTGCTGCCACCTAACATCGGTTGCGGACGAACAGGATGCATCAGAACAGGACCTACAGCGGTATCTGGCCCGTTGCTCCAACACCGTTCCACGATGACGGCACGCTGGACCGCGACGGCATGCGCCGCGTGCTCGACTGCATGATCGACCAGGGTGTCGATGGCATCTGCATCCTCGCCAATTTCTCCGAGCAATTTCTGCTATCGGACGATGAGCGCGAGACGCTCACCAGCCTTTCCCTGGAACACGTGGGGGGCCGTGTACCCGTGATCGTCACCTGCAGCCATTTCTCGACCGATATCGTTGTGGCGCGCGCCCGGCTTGCGAAAGAACTGGGCGCGGCGATGATCATGCTGATGCCGCCCTATCACGGCGCGACGATGCGGGGCACGCCCGAACAGACCTTCGAGCAGTTCGCGCGCGCCGGAGATGTGGGCATACCGATCATGGTGCAGGACGCACCACTGTCGGGGGTCGATCTGTCTGTGGAGCTGCTGGGCCGCATGGCCCGAGATATCGACATGCTGAAATGCTTCAAGATCGAGACCCCGCAGGCCGCCAGCAAGCTGCGCGCGCTGATCGCGGCCGGTGGCGACGCCATCGAGGGGCCATTCGACGGCGAGGAAGGCATTACGCTGCTGGCGGACCTCGACGCGGGCGCGACCGGGTCGATGACGTCGGCCTCCATTCCCGACGTCATCCGGCCAGCAATCAGCGCGCACCTCGACGGGGACCGCGACACCGCCAAAGCCGTGTACGAACGTGTCCTGCCGTTCATCAACCACGAGAACCGGCTGTGCGGCTTTCGCGCCGCCAAGGCGCTAATGAATGAGGGTGGCGTGATTGCGTCGGAATTCTGCCGCCATCCGATCCCCCCCCTGCTCCCGGAGGTGCGGGCCACGCTGATCGACCTGGCGCGCGGCCTCGACCCGATAGCTCTGAGGTGGGGCCGATGAACCTCCCCGACGACCTGAGTATCGGCCGCGCATCGCGCAGCGAGATCGACACCATGGCCGAATGGGCTGCCGCGGAGGGCTGGAACCCCGGCCTTCGGGATGCAGAATACTTTTATGCCGCCGACCCGGAAGGCTTCTGGGTCGCACGTGCGGACGGCGCGCCCGTGGCGTGCATCTCGCTGGTGAACTACGGCGGCGCCTTCGCCTTCCTCGGGTTCTACATCGCGCGGCCCGACATGCGCGGGCGTGGCATCGGCTATGCACTGTGGAACGAGGCGATGGCCGCCTGCCCCGCGGCAACCATCGGCCTCGACGGGGTGGTAGATCAGCAGGACAACTACCGCAAATCCGGATTTGTCCTGGCGCACCGCAACCGCCGGTACGGTGGCACGCCCAAGAACCTCGGAAGCGACCGGCAGGGTCTCATACCGCTTACCCCGGACCTCATGGACAATCTCCGCATCTATGACCGGCACTGCTTTCCGGCACCGCGTGACGCATTCCTGGAGAAATGGCTGACCTGCGAGGGACAAATGGCTCTTGCCGCGCAGGAGAACGGGACCATCACGGGCTACGGCGCGATTCGGCCTTGCCGCTCGGGCCACAAGATCGGCCCTCTGTTTGCGGACAGCCCGGAAATCGCCGCACGCATTTTCGACGCCCTCGTCACGCAGGCCCCGAACGGCCCGGTTTTCGTCGATCCGCCGGAGCCGAACGAGGCCGCCGTTTCGCTCGCGCGCGCGCGTGGACTTGAACCCGTGTTCGAGACCGCGCGCATGTACCGAGGCCCGGCCCCCGCCCAGCCGCTTGACCGCATCTTCGGAATCACCGCCTTCGAAATCGGATAGTTCGGGGCGGAATCCCACAAATCATTCGTGTTCGTATGGACTTGCCCCGCACGCGCGGCTAATTTCGGCCCACCTTCGAACGGGGGTCCGGCGAGCCTTGCCCGATACGTCTTCGCGCATGTGAAAGACGATTCAGCGTCTGGACATCGAGCACCCCCGGGACCCAAAATCGGGTCAACGATAAACAGAACAGCCTTCGTCTCCAGGGGGAATCAATGGCCAAGCAAACCAAAGT
>Ga0181590_10005962_pt1 | contig 10029 bp, 11 predicted proteins | sample 071ome_34_FD_132446 | JGI IMG/M metagenome (GOLD analysis project Ga0181590, IMG submission 132446) | Coastal salt marsh microbial communities from the Groves Creek Marsh, Skidaway Island, Georgia - 071411BT metaG (megahit assembly) | ecosystem: Environmental > Aquatic > Marine > Intertidal... | reverse complement strand
GGTTTAGGTGTTGGCTTTGGTTTAGGTGTTGAAATCTTTTCTTTTTCAATCTCTTTTTCACATAAAATACAAATTGCTCTCAGTCCATCAGAAAATCTTTTATCTTCATTAAAGTTTATTTTTAACTTTCGTCTTTTACACCTTCCACATCTCTTTTTAAATTCATCAATAACTGGTTTAGGTGTTGGTTTATTTTTAAAAATTTCACGTTTAAGTTCTTCTTGGAGCTTTTTAAACTCTTCTTTTCTTTTTTGATTGTCTGTCAATTTTTTTCCAAATTAAAATATAAATTTTATATAAAAATTATGCAAATAGGCATATTTTTTATTAACTATTTGTAAGATATAAAAAATATTTATTAACCTTACATCAGAGTTGAAAATAAAATGTTTGGATTTAAAAAATTTTTTAATAGCTATAAAAAAGAATTAAAAAACATTATTGATTTAGAAAAGCAAAGAATATTAAACGAATTAGAGACTGGCTACTACGAAACAAACAAAGAACGAAGTATTTGGGATAAAGATTTTAATACTCTCGAATCAAAAATAGGAAATGTTGATTTAGATAATATTGAACATAAACGGTTACTCAAATATCTAAATCTATTAGAAAAAGGATCCCTGGAAGAAATAAAACAAGCTGTCCTTGCCGAAAGAAAATTAGAACAACAGAGAATTAAAAATGAAAAAGAATATGGATATTATGAATCAGATGAAGAGATTGAAATTAATGAAGAACCTACTAAAAAACCAAGCAGAAATTATGGAAATCAAACCGAAAATAATAAATTAGCAGAAGAAAGAATTTTAAATTATAGAGAAACAGGGTATCACGAAACTGATAAAGAACGTAGTCAACGTGAAGAGTATCTAAAATCAGAAAAAGAAAAATCTGACCAACTAAGAACTATTAAAGAACAAGCAGCTCAAGAGAAAAAAGTAAATGAACATAAAACTGCAAAAGAAAAATTAGAAAAGGAAATTAATTACACAGAAACAGGCTATTTTGAAACAAACTTTGAAAGGGAAGCAAGAGAAGATCAGGAGATAATCAATAATAATAAAAACTTTACAGGGAATAGAACCAATGATCAATTCACAAATCTTTTTCAAAAATATAATATTGACTTAAACTTTTCAAAAAAAAGATTACTTGAAAAACAGATTAACGGCGAGCTCCCTATTGAAGAGCTACCAGTTGAATTAAGAGATAATCAAAGAAATGAGTTAAAAAAGTTAAATGAAATCGGAGTTTGGTATCATATTGGGCAGCGAAGGCTAGTTAAGTTTCCTAAAACCGATGATGAGTGGGAAAAAATTACGGGTAGAAAACTTAGAAATAATAACTCTGGTTACTCATATTTTGATGGTACAAGAGGGTTTGATGATTGGGCGTCAAAGTAAATTACATTTAGCCTAACTACTGAAACTATTTTGTTTTAACATAACTTACTGGATTGTCTGAGCTTAAGTTACCAAATTCATCATAAGCAACAATTTCAATTTTGTAAGTTGTGTTTCTATATGGTACGTCAAGAAAGATCGAATTATTATCATTTATTCGTATATATTCATTCCACAATACATCATCAACATAAAAATAATAGCCTGCAACTTTAACATTATCTTCAGCTGTATCCCATAAAACTTCAAAGTATCTCTGGGTAATATTTGCAAATCGCATTTCTTTACTTGGCCAAGTTGGTGCAATATTATCATCTGAATAGCCCCAAGTTAAATTGTCAATATACATTCTGTCACTAGTTTTAATTGATATTTTTATAACCGGTGTATTGTTTTTAAATCTAAAATCTTCATAATTTTTACTACTTGATGAATCATAAATAATATCTTTTAAGCTTACTTCCTTGCTAGTTCCGTTTTCAAAATAAATAGTTACTTTTGCAGAAATTATAGAGTTGTACCAATATGGTGCATATCTAAAACTTAAAAAATTAACTTTACTTGAAATTGGAAATTCAAAAACATATCCATGATTTGAATACCAGTATTTATTTACATACAAAACGTTGCCACTAAAATTATTTGACTCTACGTAATCCGTTGTAATTTCATAATCTCTACATCGAAAAGATAAACTTGTCTCCTTACAATCCATATAAAAATTTAATTTAGAGTTTATTGTTATTTCATAAGGATAGATAGAAGCATTTCCAGACCAAGAATCAAAAGTTTCAGTCTCTTTATACGTTGGATTTGGTGGAACTGTGGTGGTTGTGGTTGGTGGAACTGTGGTGGTTGTGGTTGGTGGAACTGTGGTGGTTGTGGTTGGTGGAACTGTGGTGGTTGTGGTTGGTGGAACTGTGGTGGCTGTGGCTGTTAAAGTTGTCGAGATATTTTCCGAGTCTACTTTTGGTCTATTTTCATTGTTACTATTTGAAAATATTTTGATAAAAGCAAATACAAGTAAACAAGTAATTAATATTGTCTTCAACTCAATAGATATTTTTTTACCCGGCTTATCTTTTTGATTTCTCTTTGTATTTCCCCATTTAATGTTGTACAAACAGGTTAGACAAAGTTGACTAAGTTGGTCATTTTCCAACTGTTGAAACTTAGATGCAGATTTTGTTTTATTACATTCTTTACAAATTTGTTCTTTAGCCTGATAATTTACTTTCTTTATCTCTGATGTATTTTCATTTGGTTTTGAAATTTTCTGAGAATTAGAACTTCTTTTACTATCTTTGTAAGTTTTTGTTGCTTTTTGTTCACAAAAATTACAAATTGTTTTTAAGTTGTCAGCATATCTTTTATCGGGTGAAAATTTATTTAGTGGATGATTCTTTTTACACTTTCCACATCTTTTTGATACTGGTTTAGGTTTTGGTTTAGGTTTAGGTGTTGGTTTAGGTGTTGGTTTAGGTTTAGGTGTTGGTTTAGGTATTGGTTTATTTTCAAAAATTTCACGTTTAAGTTCTTCTTGGAGCTTTTTAAACTCTTCTTTTCTTTTTTGATTGTCACTCAACTATATTTACCAATCTAAATAATTTTCGTCAATAAGTTCTAATTTACTCAACCTCGCAACTATCGCTGATGTTTGCCTTTGAAGTATTTTTGCTATTTTTTCATAACTCCAATGATCCTCAAATAATTCAATTAAAAATTTTTCTTCCTCGTCTGACCAAAATGCATACGCTCTTTTATTAGTTTTTCTAATTTTCATAACTCGGGTATCTGAAGTAGGTGATGGCAACCTGAATTTAATTTTACTTTTTGCTAGTAATTTTTTATATTCACTATCAGAATGGCTGTAAACTTCGTAATCATCATCTTCGTATTCATCTTCTTCATATTCATCAAATTTGTAATCATCATCTTCGTATTCATCTTCTTCACGGGGCGAATAGTTGGTGCTTGAATTAAATTTTATCTCAATTATTTCAAAACCTTCATCTTCTAATTTTGACAAAAACCTTGAAAGCTTATCAATTTTTAGTTGAACTTCACTTCTGAATCGAGGGTCAACAATATTGTTTAATCTACTTATCCATAAATTTAACAATTCTTTGGCTTGAACAATTTGATCTTTTTTTGAAATTTCAAAATCTATTTCTAAGTCCGAAAAATCTTCACTGGTATCAATAATTTTAACTTTTTTTAATTGCGTTGATTGGATGTTTTTTAATGATTTAAAATCAATATTTAATTTATTTGAAATTAGTTCAAGTAATTTTAACTCTTCTGTATCAATTTCACCGTCAGAAATAGCTACCTTATATAGAGAGTTTAATAATGCATTTTTTTGATTTTGGTCAAACTCTTTGTTAATTTGCAAAATTAATTTTGAAAAGGTAATTTTATTTTTTCTATACTCTTCAATTGAATATTTTAAAATCCCATCTATTTTTGTTTTTTTTAAATAATCTGGAGCTATAGTTAGAATCGTTTTCTGTTCTTCTTTTGTAAATACACCATCAGAATTTCCAAGTAAAACAGCAAAGTCGACAAATAGTCTATACTCCAATTCACTAAAATCAATTTTTTTCACTTCTAGTGAGTCTTCTTCTTTGTGTTTATTATCTATAACTAAATTGGAATCTGGAATTCCTCTAGTTTTTATTAATTGTTTTAATTTTGCTTCATTACTTCTACCTGTTACAGAAAATATTTGTGTTTTGTTTTTGATTGAGTTTTCAGATACTTCGAAAAGAGGTTTAAGCTTCTGGTTGTCTGCAAGTATGCTATCAAATAAATAATTTTCTTTATATTTTTTTACTAGAGAACATCGAATAAGAAATTGTTCATTTTTAAATTCATTATTATTAAGCTTCATATCATCTAGGTACATTTCTATTAAGTAGAAATTTGGTTTTATTTTTTTAATAAAAGATTTTGGTATAAATAGACGAAATAATTCAAAACCATTTTTATCTAAAATATACTCTTTTTTATCTATTTGATTAGAAAACTCAAAAACTAAAAGATCTTCATCTAAGTCAAAATGTTCATTGAATAAAACTACTTCTATGTTCCTTGATTTTGGATCTAAGTATTCGCTACCTTTAAAAGCAATTAATTCAAGTTTCACATTTATTCGGTCATGGATTTATAAATCTAAATCACTTTTATGTCATCTATTTTGTTTGATTTTGAGAATTTGTTCAAATCAAGCTTTACTTTTTTTGATATTCCAGATTTATTTTCTTTAAATTCGCACTGCATTACTTGGTTGTCATCATAGGAGTATGTTACGTCTACAGGGTCTCCAGACGATACTTCTTTTGGATTGGAGAGTTCTAATCTACCTTCCCACACAATTCTTACAAATTCCGGATTTTCTTCTGGCACGATCGATTCAGTTATCTTAATATCAACATGGTCCTGTTGGTCACGAACAACAGAATATGTTTTCTTAATTTTTGAAGGTAGTTTATCACCTTTATAGATAAGAACTGAGTTAATATACTCACCAGTTAATACATCAATTATTATTACTCCAAAACACTTATTAGATATATCTTGAACTTGCAATTTAGAGATACTGGCTTTTGTAGCTTCATTTTGCTTGGTTTTATCACCTTTTACTGCTGCATAAAGCGCAGCTCCTAGAGCTACTACTTCATCAGGGTTAACACTTTGAACAGGTTGTTTCTTAAATATATCTTCAACAGTCTCTCTAACTAGTGGAACTCTGGTTGATCCTCCAACCAAATAAACTTGTTGAATATCAGATATTTCTTTACCACAATCATTTATGGCTTTCTGTACTTGAACTTTAGTTTGTATTACCTTACTTTTGATTGCAGAATTAAACTCGTCTCTGGTAACTTCAATTATTTCTTTACCAACTTTAATTAAAGTTTGTTCTTTACTGGAAAGTGATCTTTTTGCTTTTTCAGCATGAGTTAAGTTAAAATCTAAATCATCTAACTTAACATCAGATAATTCGTTATATTTGGTGAGAATTATGTCATACAAAAGTTTATCGAAATCATCGCCTCCACACTCTTGAATACCTTCGGAATTCAGTACAGTTACTTCATTGTTTTTTACATCTATAACTGAAAAGTCAAATGTTCCACCGCCTAGATCATAAACTGCATAAGTTCCATCTAATGCTTCTTGGTTTAAAAATGAATAGTAAAGTGCAGCAGCAGTGGGTTCGTTAACGATGAAGTTAACTTTTAGTCCTGCAAGGTCACCTGCTCTCAAAGTTGCCTCTCTGGCTTCATTTGGGAAGTTTGCAGGTATTGAAATTACAACTTCTTCAATGTCTCCGATAGTGTTTTTTGAATCTTGAATTAATTTTGTCAAAACAAATGAGCTTAGCTCCGCAGGTGTGTAAGATCTGCTTCCAAGATTTATTTGTAATTCAGTGTCATGCATTTGTTTTTTAAACCTTGCATGGGCTTTGTCCTTATCAAAACCCCAAGTTTCATAAGCCCAGGTACCAACTTCAACTACTTCTTCGCCGTTAATATTTTGTATAGCTACCACTGAAGGTGTTATATTTTCACCATCTTTATTTGGAACGACTTTTGGCCTTCCTGTTGAATCAATGTATGCTATACATGAATAACTTGTACCTAAGTCAATGCCTACAAAAGAACCCATAATTTACTCTCCTCTGTTTTCATAATTTTCTTCAGAAGTTTTTTCATCTATTTTAAATTTCAATACTTTTGCAACTGCTGGTTGAAGGTCTTCAATTGAGTTATCGTTATAAACTAATCTATAACCGTGTTTCAAAACTTCAACAACTTCACCATTTCTTGATTCATCTTCAGTTGGAATAGTTTCTGAATAAGGAGAAACTCCCTTTTGCCCTCTAAAATCAATTCCAACTTTGGGCACTATTTCTTCTATTCCATATTCAGTACATAAATGTTCTATATACTTTAAAGTTTTTGACAATTCTTTTTCACTTTCAACTGTATTAATTCCATGTATTAATTCTTTAATATCAATTAACGAGTTAAGGTAATTTTTAATAACCGTTTTTTCATTTCCTTTTTTAAATTTTTCCAGCTCGATTTCTTTTTGGGTTAGTGCGTTGTTCAAAGTTAAAAAAGTGTCTTTCAAGCTGAGAAATTCTGACTTTAATATTTTTATTTCTTTTAAAACATCTTCAACTTCCGAACTAAAGTGTTTTAAATTTCTATTTAAAGCTTTACTTAGGTTAGAAAGATCTTCATTTACAATAGATTTGTCTTTTCTTTTAAAGATTCTTAGTAGTTTTAAAAAAAATTTTTTCATAACTTAAAAATAGCTAATTAAATAGCATCGTTCAAATCATTATTTTATACTTATTTTAAATGGCGGAATCTGTTTGGGATCAAATATTTGAAGCGCATTCGCTCTCTGAAATGCAAATGTCTTCTGTTTATGATGAAGAATTTTATTATGAAGATGAAGAAATATTAGATACAATTCATGCCTCAAGAGAAATCAGAATGATTTTAGCTCAAGCAGTCGGAACAAGGATTTAATACAATTATAAAATGACCAAACTAAAAGAGTATTTTAAAAGTAATCATGAATCGCTATATTCAATATGTGCTGGGATAATACATGCAGATAATGTTGTTGAAAGTGGGGAAATAAAATATTGTTTTAGATTAATGCAAGAAATGTTTGGAACTGAAATTGATTTTCAGAGATTTAATGAAATAGTTAGTTCATTTAGTAGTTCAGATGAAATTAATAAACATTTAATGGAATTAAAAGTTACTTACGATGAAAATAGTTATTCTAATGATGACTTTGAGTTCTTAATAATTGCATTGATTATATTAGGCTTGTCAGATTTACATTTAGATGAAAAAGAAATTGAATATCTTAACTTAGTAGGAAGCTACCTTAATATATCAGGTAGTAAAATTTTGGAACTTATTAATAAAACTGAATCTTTAGCAGAAAAGTTAATTCCAGATAAATAAGTCCTATTTTATTTATAAATGTTGTTAAAAATCTTAGATTTCTTTTTGGGAACTAGTTTTCGAAGAACAGGTTATGGAAAACAGTATAAGTTAGTAAAAAAAGGAGCTAAATATATACATAGAAAATACATTAAAGCACCTAAAGGAAGGACTCCTGCTAACTCCTCAAAACCTATTACAAGTAATCAAATTGATGCTTTCAAAAAATTACAATTAAGGGTCAAAAAAATTGATAGTAAAAATATTAATGAAATTACATTTGATGTTTATCAAAAGAAACGAAGGCAAGAAGACAGAAGAACGTTTCACATAATCCCAGTATCAGAAAAATTTGAGAGTATAGACCCCAGATTTTTAGATCGAGGAGATTTTCATCTAATCACAGAAACTATTAATCAAGAGTTAAAAAGTTTTATTAAAAAGAAAAAGTTAGATGAGGAACGTTTACAAAATTTTAAAAAATACGGAATTAGAGAAACAAATATTCAACACAATAGAAGAGTAGAGAAAGAAAATAATTTCAAAGAAACAGGAATTCTTGAAACTAACTATCAAAGAAAAATAAGAGAGTCTAAATCTAACTCTAAATAAAAAATATTTTAACGATTGAGGTTAGTAATAATATCCTCGTAAATTACTAAAATTTTACTTGTAAAGTATAACTATGTTAAAAAAAATTGTTTATGTCGATATGGACAACACAATTGTTGATTTCAAGTCAGGAATTAAAAGGCTTTCAAAAAAAGACTTAGAAGAATACGAAGGTAGATATGACGACCACCCTTATATTTTTACCTTAATGGACCCAATTAAAGACTCGACTGAGAGTGTTAAGAAATTAAATAAACAATATGATTTATACATACTGTCTACAGCTCCTTGGGATAATCCAAATGCTTGGAAGCAAAAAAGAGATTGGATTGGTAAATATTTTGGGGATAAGAAGAAAGATGTCTTTTACAAGAAGATAATTCTTACTCATAATAAAAACCTTAATAAAGGTGATTATCTTATAGATGATAGGCCGCACAATGGAGCGGAAAACTTCGAAGGTGAGTGGATTAAGTTTGGCTCAAAAAAATATCCAGATTGGAAGTCAATTACAAGGTACCTTCTTTAGATTCTTTGTACCACTTTTTAGCTTCTTCATAATTTTTAAATTGATGCTCATATTTCATATAGTATTTGTGTTGCCTGTCTTCTTTGTCATAGATCTCTTGCCAGAATTGATCTTTCTTTTCTCTGTATTGTAAAATTTCTTCTGGACCAAATTTGAGATTGTATAACCTACGCATTGTTGTCAAATCTGTGTAGTCCTCAATTTCTTTTTCTGTAAAGTTTTTTTCTTTAATCAACTTCCACAACCTTTTGTCTTCTTCAATATTATTTTTAACCATCTTTTTGTATTCATCACTATTTCTATAATTATCTCCACAGGCATAAGAGCAGTATTGTTTATTTGTCTTTAAGTACAAAATATTTTCACATTGAGAGAATTTACATTTTCTAGTTTTAAAATATTTTTTCTTAGCAGGTCTTGGTGGATAATAATTTTTATTATTGATTGCACAATCTATCTGTCTGATTTGCTCATAATCTAATCTATTGAATTTATTATTGTTTAGTAAATTACCAAAATCTCTCCAATCATCTGGTCCAACACCATCTCCCCAGCATCCACTACAATACTCCCAAGTTTTACCTACTTTACCTCCACTACCACCACAATTCATTTTGATATCTGGGTAACAATACTCTTGTTCGTAAGGCTCAATTTTATTAGCAATTGCTAGTACTTCCACAAAATTAGCTTTATTTGAAAAGTACTCAGCTATTTTTCCTTCAAGCTGAATTTTTAATGGCTTTTTATTGGTCATAAAATAATTTTAAAATCTTTGTGTGACTTTATTTTTATAAAAAAGTTGATTTCTATTGACTTTTTTGTATTTTTAAAGAAATCAGATATAAAGATTTAACATCATTTTTGTTATAACGAGCAAGACTGTCAAAAATGTTTCGAAATTCCTTAATATCTTTTAATGTTACATTTTGTGTAGTAACAATCTTATCTAATTTCCTTTTTGAAGTTACAAAAGTTGCTTTACCTTTATCTTTTCTTGATATACCATAAATCTTTTCATATGCTTCTAATTTATGGTTAAGGCGAATTTTGCCAACTCCATCAGCCTTTATTAATTCTTTTTTTAATTCTATATAATTTTTTGATACGTCAGTTTTAGCAATTGATTTTAAATTTAACCATGGAAGTTTCTCAAATTGTGAATTTGTAATATTACAGTCAACCATAGACCATGAGATAAAGAATTGATTGTTTTTAATCTTTAAATTCTTTAAAAATTTCTTAAATTCGGATTTGGTTGTGTATTTTGCTGATTTTATTTTTATTGAATTTTGGTTTATAAAATCAAATAAATATTTTTCAAAATAAAAGGTGTGTAGACATCCACTCCTTAATAATGAAACTAGATAGGGATTATTAGTACCTGTAAATTCGTAATCGATGAAAACTGAATTAGTGTAATCAATATTTATACCTTGTGTGCTTTCTATTATTTGTTTTTTCGTGAAAAGTTGTTTAGTCACTTATAAATCATTATATTGTG
>Ga0181590_10005947_pt1 | contig 10037 bp, 11 predicted proteins | sample 071ome_34_FD_132446 | JGI IMG/M metagenome (GOLD analysis project Ga0181590, IMG submission 132446) | Coastal salt marsh microbial communities from the Groves Creek Marsh, Skidaway Island, Georgia - 071411BT metaG (megahit assembly) | ecosystem: Environmental > Aquatic > Marine > Intertidal... | reverse complement strand
TTCAATTTCATTTGAATTTTTAGGTCTTAATTGTTCATCTAATTCAATAAGATCAAAATTACATTTGACATCACATGGATTACATTTATCTTTTTCAAATTTAATATTAGGGTATTTCTTTTCAATTTCTTCTAAACTAAGTTTTTCACCATCATCATTCATAAACATCATATTACCTTCTTCATCTTTTTTACAGTGTTTTTCTGTGAATTTATCTTTTGAACTAAGTTCTTCTTTATCATCATTTTCTGTGTCATGTTCTTCAACTTCATCTGATGTTTCTTTATCTTCTTCTTTTGATTTATCTTCTTTATCATCGTCATGTTTTTCACCATCTTTATTATTATTTTCAAAAGTTTCAAAAATAGATTCAAACAAATATACTGTTAATAAAGCAACAAATATACCTGAAAGAGTTGAATGATAAGTAGTTAATATAATAAGTGTAATTAATAATAATCTACCTAATAAAGTGTTAGAGAAATTAACAAGTGCACGTGGTTTCATAATCATTATTAAGGAAACAACAAGAACTACAAAAATATCTAATTGTTGGTTCATTTATATAATATTATGATAAAAAATAGCATACAAATGAATTATAAATAAATAAATAATATATTAGAAAATTATAGATACAATGAGTAATTTAGCATTGACTGCCGCACCTATAAATTTTGATAATAATGAGAATGAAAATAATACTAAAAATAATAAGAGCAAGAATAAGACAATTAAAAACAGAAGAGCTAAAAATAGAATTCATTCTGTAATGAAAAAAGTAAGTTTTGCTCCTGTAGATGATGATAATGAAATGGGTGATTTCTCACCTCCACCAAAACCTGTTTCTGTTGGTGCTCAAAGAACAGTCCGTAATGAAAATGAACGTCAACATCAACAAAATCAAGAAAATCATGCAATGGGATATGAAAGAGAAAGTGATGATGAACCAGTTAATTTAGAAAGTTATAACAATTTAGAAAGTGGTTTAGTGAGAGAATATTATAAAAATTTTATTCCAAATATTAACAACATGACAAATAATAATGTAGATGAAAATTTATTACTTGAAAAATTAGATTACATGATACATCTTTTAGAAGAACAAAAAGATGTAAAAACAGGTCATGTTACTGAAGAAGTTGTATTATATTCTTTTTTAGGAATATTTATTATATTTGTTCTCGATTCATTTGCTAGAGCAGGAAAATATGTCCGCTAAAATTTAGTATATAGTCAAACACTCATTGCTTTTTATTGAATGATATATATAATTATAAAAATAAAAGGCAGTTTTACTACTATTCAAATAATCTATATTTATTTCATCTCTCATCCATTTAATAATAATATTAGAACAACTTGTATTTTCTATTAATAAATATTGAATTTTCTCTTTATTTTTTATTGTGTTGAGAGAATTAATAAATCCTTTAACAAATATATCATTATTACTATTGTTTATTGTAGCAATACATTCTATTGTTTTTTCCATTTTATTATTGAAGTTATAAAATAATGAATTATATCTAAAAATATACGATGAAACTAAATTTACTCCATCAAATAAACCATAAATAATAAGTTTTTCAGTATCTAAAAGATGAATTAGATTATTTAATTCGGGTTTAATTATAAATCTATAATTTTGTTTATTGTTTTTTATAAAATCAACAAATAAATTAATATTTTTTTTATTAATTTGAATACTTTTTAGTGGATTAGGAATTATATATGAATTAGATATATTAGAAATATTAAAAATATGTGTTTTGAAAATAGTTATTGGAACTATTAATGTAACATCACCTTCTCTCTTAAATAAACAGGTTTTTATATTTTTGTTTTTATTTCTTAAATTGTAATAAATAGTTTGTATTAATTTAGGAGCAATACCTTTTTTCCTTTGACTTTTACTAACACAAAGATTATCTACATAGTATGTTTTAAATTTATAAATATTATTGTTAATTTTAGGGTTAAATATTTCTATTTCTAACGGTCTTGCTGTAATACAACCTTCAATAGAATAATCATTTATTAACCTTTTACTAGTATTATCATTATCATAAATGACATTAGGTGTTTTGTATATAGACAAAAATGACTTACTATAATTATTAGATAAATAATAAAAAATATCCTGTTGTGTTGGAAGATATTTAACATATTTATTATTTAAATAATTCTCTCTTACAAAGTTTGTAATTCTATTTTTAATCTCGTTTTTATTGGATATACTATCATAATCATATGAATGTATATTGACTAAATCTACATATCTATTTATTATTGGCTTATCAGTATCTATAATTTTATTATTTGAGAGAAAATACTGAAAATCATAAAAATGAAAAACAGGTTGTCTAGACCAAAAAGGAGATTTTATCATAATATACATACGAAAAACAACATATAAAATAATAATTATAAATAAAAAATAAATTAATATTAACATTTATAATTATTACTATTTTATTTCATATTATTTTACATATTTTTCTCTCAATAATCATGTTGGTTTTTGTAAAACATATAAATAATTATAGTCATAACCACAATCATTCATGTTATATTTCTTTGTTAAAATAAAACCACTATCTTTAGCCATACTAAGTATTTGATTTTGCGATGACATATATAAATTTAATTCATTTTTACGAACCTTACCATTAGTTGTATTAGTGAATTTTTCAATTAATTTAGCATTATCGCCTTGTATATCGAATTTAGAACTGTAATTATAATTCTTGAATTTAGCAACAGTTGTAGTAATTCTTTCTTTAGAGTATTTTTGTGGAGAGACTATCATAAATGGATTACCAACAGGCATAATAGGGTCAAATTTATTTTTATTTACAAGATGTAATATTAAATAACCTCCTGGAGATAACCAATCATAACAGTTTTCAAAGAATTGTCGCTTATCTTTTATGTAATAAATAGTAAAGTATAAAGATAATATGTGTGTAAATGAAGAATGATTAAAAACCATTGGATTCATAATATCATCGTTAATATATTTAGCATTTGGATAATTAGATTTAGCTTTATTAATCATGGATTTTGAATAATCAACGCCACAAGAATTATAACCTAATTTATGTAATGCTCCAACATGATGACCTGTTCCTGAACCAATATCAAGAATCTTACTATGTTTTGTTAAGTGTGTATCATTAATTATTTTACCAATTTCAAATTCATTCTTTACTTCGTCAAATACAAGTTCATCGTATATATCAACATAGAAATCATCATATATTTCTTTATCACGTTTAATTAAAAACTTTTCCTTTGATTCAAATGTTTCTATGTTTTTATTTGAATAATTAATAACTAATATAATAACCAAAATAATTGTTAATAAAAGTAATATTATTTCAATATTTGTTAATTTATTAAATGCTTTTAAAATACTTTTCATATATGTATTAATGCTATTTTTTTTGTAATAAAAGATAATATATGAATGAAAATGATATTAATGATAAAAGAAAACAAACAGATTTTAAATCTATAACATTTTCTAAATTCAAAAGAACAAAAGTAAAAAAGGAATTAATTCAAAATATGTTAGATGGAAAGATAGAACAAGCATGTTATTGGTGTTCTGAATATATTTGTGCTGGTTTATTTATTGATATATGGGATGTTATAATTTTATTTATGTCTAAATATATTCATACAGGTAATCCTAAATTGCCAATTTATATAGCTTTAAGAATACAAAATTTTAAAGATATATTGTTTAATGGATACATTGATAATGAAATAAAAATGAGAAATAATACTAAAATACGAAAATTATTTGCTGAGGTTATTTGCACGTTGTGTTTATCACGGAAAAAACATACTATGGAACCTGTTAAGATAAACAAAGAAGATGATTTTAATATTACTTTATTATCTTCCAAATTAAAAGCACCTAATATGAGTTATGTAAATGATATATTTAAAAATGATGATCCTAAGGAAATATTTATAGCTGCTAATGAATTATCATACCATATGTCTAATGAATCTAATAATTCATTTTCTGCTTGTTACTGGATTGAATGGATAATAGAATATGAAAATATTTGTAGAAGAAATAAAGAAAATTGTTATGTAGAGAGACGTGATTGGAATAACGTTCAAGATAAATATCAATCCGACCTTATATGGATTGTTTGGGATATATTATTTAAAAAAGCATCAAAAAAAAGTTTAATTATTGTAAAAATAATAAATTCTCTCTATGAAATATTTTGTTTGAAATATACTAATAATAATAGAAAGAAAAGAAGATTTGTTCTTTATTTTGCAGTATTAATATTAACTGAAAATATTAATACCACTATAAACATTACAAATAATAATCAAGTTATTAATAATGTTGTAAGTAAAATAGATTTGATTTATAAAGAAGTAAAGAAAAATGAAGTTACACCAAATACTAATTATTTATTCAATGGATTAGAAACATCATCATTAGATAAAACGATTAAGAGGATTGAGAAGATGAATGAGATATTGGGGATTTAGATTCTTTATCATTATCTATATCCCTATCCCTATCTATATCTAGAATACCCATTTCTATGTCTAGATTCATTCCTATAATAGTATTATTTGAACTATTTGAACTATTTGAATTATTTAAATTATTATGTTTTGATAGTTCTTGATTACTACTACTAATACTTAACTTACTAATGTTATTTTTTATTTTATTTTTTTGATTTTCTATCATTCGTTTTACTTTTGACTTTTTCTTAACATATTTTCGTATTACATATAATAATATACTGCCACTTAAATGATTAATAGATTGGAATATTTTTAAAATACCACCTGTTACACCTAATACTTGAACGTATGATAAATTATCTTTCGTTTTTAATTCATATAACCAATAATCTGAGAGAGCAGCACAAAACATAGCATTTGTTATAATAAGCGTAATTTGAAATAAATTTTCGAATCTTTTTTTAAATAAGGGGTTTATTTTTAAAAACTTAACATTTCTATCTGCTATAAATAGGTCATCATAATAAAGTGGTCTAGTATTTGTATAAATAACTAAAACTGGAAAATTATAAAAAATAGATAAAAAACTTATAAAGGTTACAAAAGGAAGAACATAGTAGGTTCTGTATTCTTCCCATAAAATTGTAGCCATTGAAAATGTAATCATGAGAGATAATCTTTTAATTTTTGTTCTATTTATATGTGATTTAGACCTACAACATAATACCATTTTTTCATCCTTTTCAGGAACAGGAATATTTAATTTGTTATTATAATTCATATTAGACATTACAATTAATACTAAATAATTATAATAACAATGTTTTATATTATTGATATTAATGTTTTATCATAAATAAAATGTCCTTGTTAAATATATATGGAAAATTCAGTAGTAAGTGATATTTCTCCATTACAATCATTACAATCTTTACCATCTAATATAGCATCTACTATTCAATCTAGTCTTCCAACTAGCATAACTTCCAATTTACCAGCTTCAGCACAATTTATGTCTACTTCAATCCCATCCGCTGTATCATCCGCAACAGAAGACATTATGAGCGCACCAACTGATATATTAAGCGCACCAACTGATTTACCAGAATTATCTCCTGTTTCAAATGTACCATCAACAACAACTTCTGTAATGTCTGGATTGACAGATAGTTGGATTAAGATTGCTATAATTATTTTATTATTAGCATTTTTAGGTATTAATTTATTCTATTATTTAGCAAAAACAACTGATATTATAACTAGAATATTTGGACCTATATTCAGATTTTTCGGTATAACAATTGGAGAAACTGTAAAACAAACTGCTGATATTTCAGCTGTTGGAGCAAAAAAATCAATTGACATCGCACAAGGATTAGTAGATGAATCAGTTGATTTATTAACTAAACAAAGTGTAAACAAAGAAGACGATTCATTAGAAAAAGTTCTTAGACATGCCGAACAAACATTAACACAACATAAACCTATACCAGATGAAGCAGGAAGCAGAACACAAAGAACAACTCATACAAAATCAGGATATTGTTATATAGGTGAAGATAGAGGTTTTAGAAGTTGTATCAAAGTAAATGATAGTGATAAATGTATGTCTGGCGATATTTTCCCAACTATGGATATATGTGTAAATCCATCTTTAAGACAATAGATATAATATCATTCTAATATATAAAATGGTATTTTATCAAAACAGAGTAAGAAATAGATTTGGACCTGGTTCATATAAAAGTGGTGGTGCAGGTCGTTTAATATTTACAAACAAAGCATCTCATAATGATAATAGATATATTGTAGGAGCCCAAGTAGGTGCTCTTAATACTTCTGTTAGACGTGCGTTATATAGAAGAGCAAATAATTCAGTAAATGGTCCATGTAAAAAATGCTCTTAAATTTATTAGAATATATTGTAAATTATTATAATATATTTTAACGAACATATGGAACCGTCTTATCATAACATAATATTATTGATGGACCTGGAACATCACTTGCTCTAGAACTAATACACTGTTTTCCTGTATCTTCACATATTATTGAATTTCCATTTCTAGTAAGTCCATGTGCGTTAGGGTCGCTTTTATATTGATTTTGTGAGGCCCATTGTTTCTTTTTGTGTGGACCTCCACCTTTAGCTATTTTCGCATAATGTTGCTTTTTTGTTAAAGTATGTGTATTGTTTTTATACTGTAATATTTCAGCTTTTCTTCTCATATCAAGCTGTTGTTTAGTAAAATTTGTATTTAAACATAATGTTCTTGCTCTAGACCATGTTCTAGAAGAACCATTAATATCAGGATTTGGACCACCACATAAATCAGACATATAATACTATATTATAGTCTTAAAAAAATGTTAATTTAATTTTGGAAAAACCATTTGGTAGATAAATAATTCGCATCAGTATCTCTTAATTGACTGTTTGCGGCCGCTCTTAAATTAGGACCTTCATCGACAATACTTTGAATCTCTCCTATTCCAAGAGAATCTGCGAAATATCTTAATGATGATAAGTATCCAGAATAACCACCATTCATATTTACATATATATCACCATAATTTTGTTTTGGAACACTAGATAATACATGTCTTCTTGCAAGTCTTCCGTTAATATATACATCAAGATTCTTTTGTTCGTCAACACGTATTATTACATTTACCCATTTATTAAGTGGAATATCTTTTACTATTACTTCTTCATTAATATTATCAAATGTATTCATTACTACAACAAGATTATTAGTATTTGGAGTTATGTATAAACCTGGACCGTTATTTGGATAATTCATACCGATTGGTTCATTTGTTAAGTTAATATCATCATTACCTTTGTGGAATACATGTTTGTATTCGTTTTGTTTATATGTGAAATCATCAATCATAATCCATACAGACCAAGTAAATACTAAACCTTCGCGATTATTTTTAGAACGTAATATAGGTTTTGAACCTTTAACATTTGGATTTTGTGGAATAACTACCATATGCTTTCCATCTTTTAATCCATTTACTAATGAAACATTTTCTGGTGGTGTAAATAAAGCTGATAAAATTGTTGTTCCTAAACGAAGTGCTAATATAAATATTATTAATACAAGTAAAAGGAAAGCAAACTTAGCAATTATTCCATTAAATTGTAAAAAACTTTTAGTTCCTTCTACATTTGCTTTTGATGTGAAGTCAGATGTAATATTTTTAACTGTATCACCTATATTCTCTCCGAAATTAGTAAAATCTGGTGTTAAATTTTTAACTGTATTACCTATATTCTCTCCGAAATTAGTAAAATCTGGTGTCAAATTTTCGAGTGTTTTACTTAAACCCCATCTACTTTGAGTTGCTGGAAGTGGTGCATTAGTATTTTTATTAAAATTTGAAGTAAAATAAGGTGTTAAATTAGTAATTGTATTACGAAAACTCATTAATATATATAATATAAATATATAAATAACTTATCATAATTACAACTCGAAACTTCCTTGGACTTTATTATCTTCTAAAAAGCTTATTTTTAATCTGTATTTGTTGATTATGTTGCTAAGTAAAAATCCACTACCACTGTAACCTTCTCTGTAAATATTATAGGCTTGTTGTGGATTTGTTGAATCAGCCCAATATTGTATATTGGAAGTCCATCCCTTAAATCCACCATTTGGAGTTACTTCAATGTTTGATGATTTTTGGACTTTAGCTATACCTGGTAATAAACATGTTCTTACTAATTTACCATCCATATATACATCAAGTGTTCTACCATTTAAACTTATTAAGATATTTACCCATTTTTGTAATGGAATATTTCTTAATACACAATCATGAACTACATCTTGTCCTCCTTTTTCTACTGGATAGCATGTTACAGATACTGTTACATTATTTTCCATAGCACCTAAAACAATGGATGGTATTGGGTTTCCATCACTATCTTTAGATGATAATAATACTTTTTCTTCACCATAACGGTAATTCCAGTCATCTACATATACCCACATGGAATATGTGTAATTACTTGATGTTCCTTTATTTCCTGGGAGAGTATTGCCATGTATTACTTGTTTTACATTTCCTTCTTGTAATGTTGTTAAAGTTTTTGAACTTTTGAACATCCAAGCAAATAAGAAATATAAAATAATTAATACCAAAATAACAAATAAAATTTGTGTCACCATTTATATTATTAATAGATATTATTTATTATACTGAAATCTTTGATACCGCCATAAATACCATTATCTTCCCCTAAATTTACATTTTCATAAGTTATATGTGGAGAGATATTTTGTTTTGAACCTACTAATTTTCCATTGTTAAATACATCCATAAAACCATTATTTACTACTATTTTCATATTATTCCATTTTTGGAATTTTATTTCGTCTATTTCACAAATAGTTTCTGTGTCATTATCGTTCATTTTACATTGTACGCGAAGTTTATTAGTAAGTGGATTATATTCAACTTTTGGTCTCTCACCATATTCCATTATATTAGTGTATTTTGAATAATTTTCATTTGTATTTGGTGGTTGAGGATTAATCCAATACAAAAATTCTATTGTATAATTATAATTTCTCTCATCATTGTGTAAATCTTTAAATGAACCTACTTGTGTTTTTTTATTAAGATATACTGGTCCATTAAATGATACACCTTTATTTTTGTTTATGTAATTTTCTATTTTTGACCATAATAAAAATAATCCATATAATACTAATTCTACTAATAATGTCAACATCAATGATTTTCTAATATCTTTTATTTTACCTAAATTATTAAGTATTTTGAATATAATATATGTTGCACCTAATATAATTGCTATGTTGAATGAATGTTTTATTATTTTTTCTACATAATCTTCTGTTGTTGTGAGAGAAGTTATTAAAAGATATATTATTGCCAAAATAACTATGAAATATACTATTGTTAATACATTTTTTTCCATAAATTCACCTAATGTAGGTGGTTTAGTTATAAATATTAATCTATTTCTTTCTCTCAAAAATAATATATTTAATACTTGGAACACAACAAATAATGTTATTAAACCTTGAACTTCAAATGGATATTTGTTTTTAACATTCAAAGGATTTAATTTATAAACTATAAAATATATTATTAATAATTCAACTATAAAAACTAGTGAATAATAAAGAGGATTATTATTTATTGATTGAAAAACTTTGTCATACATTCCTATATGTTAAACTAATATTAAAGATTTTCTAATGCTGTTTTTTCTCCATGACAATCTCTACAAAGAGCTTCTAAATTATCTACATGATTTGAACCTCCATGTTCTAATCTTACTTTATGATCGACTTCAAACCACGCGGGTAATTGTTTTTTACATGAACCACATTTCCATCCTTGGTTTGCTGCTACATATTTTTTCTTTGTTTCACTTACGGAACGTTTTGTTCCTGTTTTTCCAGAATTTAATATTTTATTCTCTCTTAATCTATCATTAAATCCATTATTTATACTTGTTCTTTCAAAAAATGGTGTCATTA
>Ga0181590_10005937_pt1 | contig 10046 bp, 10 predicted proteins | sample 071ome_34_FD_132446 | JGI IMG/M metagenome (GOLD analysis project Ga0181590, IMG submission 132446) | Coastal salt marsh microbial communities from the Groves Creek Marsh, Skidaway Island, Georgia - 071411BT metaG (megahit assembly) | ecosystem: Environmental > Aquatic > Marine > Intertidal... | reverse complement strand
TTCTGAATCAGACTCTAACTCTATTTCTGATTCGGGTTCTGATTCTGATTCTGATTGTGATTGTGATTGTGATTGTGTTTGTGATTGTGATTGTGTTTGTGATTCTGATTCTGATTGTGATTGTGGTTTTGGTTTTGGTCTTTGATTACCAAAAACTTGTTCCAACTCCTCATCTAAATCTTCTTCAGGAAGCAATTCAATCTCATCACCTACTTCTACTTCAAAGTCACTTAAATCAGACATAATTGTTATTATATTATCATTCGATAAAATTATCATTCGATAAAATTATCAAATGATAACAAAGATTGTTTTATATAAGTTAAATAAAATCTTTAAAATTCAGATACATTTGTGCGGTTTCCACCACGAGAATTTAAGTAATCTATTTGCTCGGGTGTCATGCACGCACATCCTCCATTTGTTGAACTACCATCCGCTAATAAACCACCAGAACTTGTGTATGAACTACCACAGCATTCTACATCAAATTTAGTTTTTGAAAAGAAATTCATATTATCAGATGGTCCGACGAAATCACTCGCGTAGCTATCGTGATTTTGTTTGCGCCATTCGAGAGAAGATACACCTTTTGGCATTTCTCTCGTATCCCAACTATCTTTTACACCTTCACCCATTTTATGTTTCAGCGCGCTCATTCCTTCACGCATACATCCGAAGCATGTGTTTGCTAATACGAAAACCACTAAACCGACGATTGCTAAGTGTGTCCAAGATAATTTCATTATATAAAATAAAAAGATAATATTTATAACAGTCTTTCAATTCCATATCTATAATTCATAATAACTGTTTCATCATATGTTTTAAAAAATCCTTTTCGCGTTTCTAAATGATATAAGACACTTTCTCGTTTATCAGATGGTTTATCTGGGTAATATTTATTACGTATACATAAATTCTTTGTCCCATTTCCAAACTTATAATAATATAATGGAATGTCTCCTAATATTTCAACTAGTCCAATAACTTCATTATTCCCCTCTAATGTGTCTCCTATTTTCACATTTTTTATTTCTCTCAATTCATTGTTTGGGTATCTTATTAATATACCTCCAGTCATCCCATTTTCTAAATTTTTATGATAATCACTTTGAGAGAACGCATCGTTATTTACTCCCAATTTTTCACACATATGCATATGTTCATTCATATCTACATCATCCCAATCCGAAAATATATGAACTTGCTTTGTTTCGATACTTTCTACATGTATTCTTTTTGACATCGTATTTAAACAATACAAATACTTTGGAATACGTCCAGATATACTTAATACCTTTGGATACCCCATATCCTTTACATATTTCCATTTATAATCGCTATATTTTGAATGCGAACCAGAAACCAATATACCATCTACATCATATATTGGACCATGTTCTTTTTTATAAGCAAGTCTAATCACACTTGTTACCTCACCATCATATTTTAATTTATCACCAACACGAACATCCTTTATGTTTATTGTTTGGTCGTTCGAGAGAAGAATTGGTGTCTCTCCACCAAAACAAAATGAAAATGGGAATTTAAATTTGGGTGGAGGAGGAGGCGATGGCTTTGAAGGTGGAGAACCAATAACTTGTAATTTCAATGGTTTTACTAATGTATTTATAGTTGCAAGTAAAAATACAGATACTACACCAAATCCAACCAATAATGGAGCAGCAAGTGGAGCAGTAAATATTAACGCAATTAAAGGTATTATCATCGCTACAAGTGCGATTAATCCCTCAATTGTTAAATTAATAAATGAAGTTATAAATGATTTAAATGATTTCACAACTATTTCAGCACCATATACATTCGTTAAAAGTATTCCAACTGATTTTGCCAACATATCTTTAAGTTTTATAATCATATACCGAATTGGAACTGTTCCATTCATAATTTTTCCTATAACTTCCCCAACAAATCCTTCTATATTATCTATTATATCCTTAAATTTACCTCTTACTAAATCAACATCGGATGACAACCCTTTAATTGTATCGTGTATTGTTTTTACAACATATTCAATTGGACGCGTAAAATCATCCGTTATAGTATCTAAAATCATTGTTGAACAATACGCAAAATTTGCTCCAGTTTCATGAAATGCCGATATATCCTTTGATTTATTTGGTGATATCATACCCGCAAACGGTAAATATTGTGGTGAACATCTAATAGCCGCCCAATTTTTTTGAAGCTCACGCATATTTGATTTTACTCTACTGTATAAAAGAAACACAATAACTATAATAGCAACAATTGACACAAATATAACCGACCCACCATATTTATCAAAATACGACAAATTATATAATGATGATAACCATTTTTCAGGTTTCGTATTTTCCATTATATAATTTAAACAATTTATTCCATTTCCCAATCGGCAAAAAGATGTTCTCCAACTGGTATTAATCCATTATTTGTTATTAAACAATACAATTCCTCTTCTTCTATATTTGTTTCATATGTATGAACTTCTTTCGCATCTCGTATTTCAACCCATTTACGCATTTTTTGTTCAAATATCTTGTGATGTTCAGTTACATATACAGCATCATCTAATATTTTCGACCATACTGCCAACATTCTATTTTCAGAATCATCTACATTTCCACGCACTTTAACTATTCCTTCAACCGTTACATAATCCTTCGCTTTTTTATCTCTCTCATTCGCATCATCTGTCATTATTGGTATTTTATCCCCAATTTTAACATCCTTTATTGGTATTTCCTCATAATCGTAATTTTGTTTTTCAATTAATACTGGTGTGTATGGATGAAAACATACAAAACGCAATGTTTTTCCAATTGGACCAGCCATAACCGACTCCCCACTCTTTATTCCTGTTTCCATAATGTAAATTGAAGTCAGCATAACACCCAACATTTTCGCAAAACTATCTTTCATTTTAATAAATACTTTTTGAAGTTCAATCATCATATTCAAAAAAATCCCCATTATTGATGAAACCATTCCAGTTAAATTGCCAGTTAAATCACCGAACTTCTCTCGAACAGATTGAATATCATTTGTTATCGAACTCGCCAAATTTCCAACAATACTAACATTGAAATTAATTGGACGCAATATGTGTGACATATAGTTCATTTGCATATTTTGAACACAATATGTGAAGTTTTCCATTGGGTCATGTCCAAAATACGATGCGAATGGCATAATGGTTGGATTACATCTATACAATGGCCAATTCTTTTCAATATTTTTTAATCCAATAGTTGTTAAATTCAAAGCATATACAATTCCAAATAATATAACAATTATTAATGCCTTTAAAATATCACCACCTTTCATTATATAATTTGACAGAAACTATTTATTTGCTAACTACATATACCTTATCAGCATCAAAATCGCCGGCAAGTATTCTCTCACGTGTATACTCCGGCCCTTTCCAATCGGGTTTCATTGGGTCAGTTCCTACTTCATATTCTCCTGTTGGTCTCTCGCCTTGCTCTTGATTTAATGGGTCATACGCAAGGGGAACTGTTTTTCCCTTAATCTTATCACTCGCATTTTTTAAAGCAACAACTGCCGATTTACTTCCATCTGCACCATTCATTTCATCTACTTCTAAAACAGGGCATTGAATTCCACGGGAACGCATCCATTCCATAACTTCGGTATATTCTTCGAGAGAAGTGAGACGAACAGGATTTACACCTGGAACATACACAGCATCGCGGTCATACAAATAGTATGTTCCTTTATATTTCATTAACACATTTGGACAGCGTCCTGTAAAACCTTCTATTTTAAGGGTTGGTTTAATTAATAACAAAAATACAACAATAAACAAAGCAATTATTAATAACATATGTATGAGTTTATTAAATTCCATTTATAGTATTTGTAGAAAAAAGGGGACGATACAATGTCAATTAAAAAGTAGAATAGAAAGAAAACAATATCATATATCAATAGATAAATGGGTATTCCCGCATATTTTGGACATTTAATTCGTAATTATGGTGATGTTATGATTTCACGTAGAAAAGTTGAACGTCTTTATTTAGACAGTAATTCAATTATTTATGATGTATTGAGAGAATTGGAAAAGGATGGGAAAAATGTTTGTGTCGAGGATTTATATCAAGGTATATGCGATAAAATTAACGAATATATTCTCTCCATCTCTCCATCATTTGTTTTCGTAGCGTTTGATGGTATTCCACCTATGGCTAAGTTAAAACAACAAAAAACACGACGTTTAAAAACAACATTCGAGAGAATGATGAACGCAGCCGTAGTAAATGATGATACAACTTCTAAACCCAAATTAGGGTTTAATACTGTTCTTATTACACCAGGAACACCTTTTATGAAGCAACTTGATAAATATATACATGATTATTTTAGAACATATTCAAGAAATACACGTTTAGAAGTTATTGTTAGTGGAAGTAGTGAGCCAGGAGAAGGTGAGCATAAAATATTTGAACACATTCGTGAACATCCACCTCATGGGAATTGTGCTGTATATGGTTTAGATGCTGATTTAATTATGCTCGCATTAAATCATTTACGTGTATTTCAAAAACCAGGATTAAAAAATTCGTCGGCTCGTTTGTATTTGTATCGTGAAGCACCTGAATTTATTCAATCTCTCCGTGGTGATTTTACGCCAAATCAATTGTATTTTTTGGATATTTTTGCTCTTTCAAAATTAATTGCTCGAGAGATGGGTGATAATGATATTTCAAATTACATATTTATGTCATTCTTTTTAGGAAACGATTTCCTTCCACATTTTCCTATTTTAAACATTCGAACACATGGTATTACACTTTTAATGGAGAGATTTAAAGCGGTTAAAAATAAATATCCTGGATTTAGATTTATTGACCGAAATGATAAAACCGAAAAAGTGGAAATTATTTGGACAAATGTGAAAATGTTTTTGCGACCTTTTGCAGAAAATGAGCGTTCTCTTCTTATCAATGAATTATCTGAACGAGAGAGATTACAAAAAAAGAGAGAACAATTTTGGAAACATCGAAAAGAAGTTGCCGAATTTGGAAAAAAATTCCAGGATTTACCAATTCTCTCTCGAACAAGAGAAAAAATGATTGAACCGAGAGAAAAGGGATGGGAGAAGAGATATTGGCGTATTTTATTTGGTGACCGTCAATATTATAGATTTGGACTACAAAAACGTGTGATTAATAATTATTGTGAAGGTTTAGAATGGGTGGCCCAATATTATACATATGGAACAAACAATTATGTATGGTATTATCAATATAATTATCCACCTTTGATGAGCGAACTTATTGATAATTTACCCGAAATGGAAACATCATTATTAGACGAAAATCGCACAATTATGTCAAATGAATTTCAGTTAGGATATGTTATTCCAAAACAATATCATGAGTTGGTTGGTATAAAAACAACGTCTCAAAATGAAGAACGCATTGAGTTAACATCATTCGATTGGGCATTTTGTAGATATTTTTGGGAAGCACATTTGAAAGAGTAATTTGATAAAAGTATTTTATAATTTATTGTATAAATGAGCGACGAATTGGTAGAAAAATATTACGAATATAAGAATTTGGTAGATAAAATGAAAATGAAAATAAAAAAGGAAAATGAAAAGGAAAAGAAAAATGGAAATAAAAAGAAAAAACAAATGAGATGTCCTGTATGCAATACAGTTGGTAAAGTTATATTTAAACGCGAAGTTGGTGAAAATGGGTCTATTATTTTATCTGCTACTTGTCCAAACAGTAAATGTCCTAATAATATGAAGATCGAACTTGGATATTATGAAAATTCAGATGACCTTTTATTCAGTGCAAACAAACGATTGGAAAAATTAAAACTATATTTACAACAACTTAAAATGGAACACATTTATGGTGTTATATCAGATGATGATTTAGAAAAAGATTTCGAAACACTTAATAATGATATTGAATTAACTAAAAAAATTTTAACAACTGTTAAATACCAAATAAATAGAAAACAAAAAATAGACGAACGTATGCAAAAAATTTCGGAAAATGATGAAAAGGTTGAACGTATATTAGATGACATTCGTGGGTTAATTCGCACAATGGCATTTGACACAATTATAGATAATTATCAAGAATTGTATAAATTAATGGAACAATCGAGAGAACTTAGATACGAAGTTATGAAGGTTGTTAAAAATCCTATAAATGAAATGGATGTTACAACTAATAAATACGGTGAAGAAGATCCAAATAATTTAAACTTCACATTAATTCGTAAAGAAAATACAATTGAAAATACTTTATATAACCGTTTTGAAACATTTGTGGAAGACGAAAGAGAAACCGATGAAAGAGAAACCGACGATAGCCTTAATAATGTTTTTAAATCTAGTTCTGAAATTGATGAATAACTTATGCCCTCACAATCTTAAGACCGACCATACCCGATGTAAATACGACCTCATTATATCTTTCTTCCTTTATAATTAGGTCAAACGTATATGGATATAATTTATGAAGTTCTTTTCGTGTTCCAATAATATTCCCTTCATCATCACATATATCTACTATTGCTCCACTTGAATCTTGTTGTACAGGTGTTGTTACCAACTCAATTTGTAATTCTTTAACACGACTCATTGATGTTCCACCTTGAACTCCCGAACATGAACCTGGAGCACACATTTCAAACGCATATGCCATTAATCCATCTTTATGATTTTTCCATTTTTCACTCCACAGTTCAGTATATTGATATACTGAAGCTGGCATAATATTCTCTCGGTATTTACCCGCTATTTTAAATCCAATCTCTCTTAATATATGTTTATCCGGTTTAATTAACCCTGTTGTAGCATATTCATCTGGTTCTGGTGTATCCTCTGTATCCAAACGTCCTTCTTCACCTTCAAATTCCAAATTTGTATAATTAAACCATTCATTTCGTTTTGACACATCATTTCTACGCAACGCAAACATATATCCACATACTAATCCATTCGTATCTAATTCAACTTGGCGTGAATTTACTACATTATGTATAACCTTTTCATGAACTTCACGTATTAAATATCTTTGTTCATATTTAGCAAACTGATTTACTTCATCATTCGTTAAAAATATGTAGTTCGAGAGAAGATGAATATCCGCATCCCAAGAACTCAAATGATTTGTATAACTCCCTACACCATCACCCGGATATTCTTCTCTCGGTGGTTCTAAAAATCTAAATAATTGTTGGGTTGATATGTTTGGATTGGGTGCTTCATATGGATAGCCATTCTCTCGGTCTGTAACATTTTTTACTAAATACAACTCATGAATTGGTCGAAGACGAACAGTTAATTGAAGTTCTTGACGTTGAAGAGATACTAATGGAAATGCTTGTGTTGATGTATCCCCAAACCAAAACATTAATGGAATACACAATTGACGACCACGAATACTTGGTTCTATTGTTGCTGGGTCTTGTGTTCCACTTGTGTTATACGCATTTGGGTATAAACCATTACGATTAAACGCATTTGCTGGGTCATATAACTCGGGAATATCACCCGTCATTTTACGCCATAAATCCAATTGACCCGGTTCATAATCGCGATATACTCTTTGCATAAAATATTCACCACTATATTTTGCTAATGTCGCACCATCCGCAGTTAATTCAACTTCTTCTATTAAAGCAGTTCCCAAATTACGTGCCCATTTAAAACCGTGTTCAACTATTATTGTTTCACTTCCAGATATATCTTCATAAAATGTTGACCATATATGCGGTATATTTACCATCAAATATGTATCACTTAATAAATCTGCATAACGTGGAATTTTAAAACGCATTTCAGTAAATGTATCATATCTTAATGCACGGGTTCCTTCATGGTCAATTCGAAATTTTTGACGTCCAAACCGAGTTATGCGTTTATAAACTGCTTTAAATAAAGTTTTTTCAGGATTTCCATATATTAGGGTGTCCTCCGGACTTGAAAATATAATGTTTAATAGTCCACCTGCCATTATACATTAACATCGTTTATTTTTTAGATTGATAACGCCGTTTGCGTTTTGGTTTTTTCACCGATTTTTTCACGCGCTTTTTCATTGTTTTACCACGACGACGACGACGACGTTGTGTCTTTTTTAATCCTCCACCATGTTGTCTCTCGATTTCCGTCAAAAATTTCAAAAAGGATTCAACATCTCTCGCTCCATTATATTCCCGTTGCTTCTCTCCATTCTTAATGTGATATATAGTTGGATATCCCATTATATCCTTTGGTCCTCCTATACGTGGCATATAGTCTGCACGAACACGTGCAATTCTACTGTTTGTAGGTTCAGCCTTTCTCTCGAAATCCATCCATGCGGGTTCCATCATCATACAATGAGGGCAACTTGGCGAGTAGTATAACACGATTATTGACGCACCATCACTTAATTCCTTGTTGTATTGTTCGAGAGAAGCTTCATCAGATACGTGTAATGGTTCCTTCTTTGAAACACTTGGTTTTTTCTTTGCGGGCATTTATATTATTCTTCTAAAAAAACATAGAAATAGTGGTACATTTTATATATCAATTGTATTTACTTTTAATAATGGAAAATCTTATTATTGGTGGTTTGGCAGGTGTTATATCTCGAACATCGACTGCTCCTCTCGAATTGCGTAAGATTCAATCACAAAACGCACATATTCCCAATTCAACATGGAAAGATGTCATTCGTTTGGAAGGATTTTCGGGCCTTTGGAAAGGAAACGCAACAAATTGTGTTCGTATTTTTCCACAAATGGCTGTTAATTACTGGACATATAAACACGTTGTATCTGGAATTGATAATATGTCTCCATCAATTCATCCGTTTCGTCATTTTATAGGTGGGTTTGTTTCAGGAGCTACTGCGATGATTGCTACTTATCCATTTGAAACAATACGAACATATCTTTCTCTCCAAACACAAAGAACACAATATAAAACACCAATTGATGTTGTGAAAAAACTAGGACCGTTGCGATTGTATAAAGGATTAGGAACAAGTATTATGGGATATGGTCCGTTTAACGCAATCACATTTGCAACATACAATATCTATTCTGGGTATTTCGAGAGAAATGATGCGAATGTTGCTTCAATGCGTATTCTCTCTGGTGGTATGGCCGGTATGACTGCTCTATCGATTACATATCCAACTGACTTGGTTCGACGTCGTCTTCAAACACAGGGATTTATGAATACGCCCAAATATTCGGGAATTGTTGATTGTGTACGTAAAATTGTGAAAAGTGAAGGTATTCCTGGATTATATAGAGGACTTGGTGCTGCGTATATCAAAATTTTTCCTACATTAGCCATCCAATTCGCGGCAATTGATTATATGAAAGATAAATATCCACGTTAAATATAATGTATGAACATCCGTTGTATAAATTGGGTATAAACTTTATATTGGCCGGTTTAATAACTACTATTATTAGTTTAATTGCTTTTGAAGTATCTCCATTAGAAGGTGCGCTTTTATACACATTACCATCTCTCACATTCGTAACTATATTCTTTCTTCACTTAAGTGGCGAAGGAAATAAAACATTGGCAAAATATTTATGGTCTGTTGTTTTAACCACACCAATCTTTATGACAACTTGTGCTATAATTGCTTTTGGTCTCTCGAAAGGCAAAACACTTTCTTATTCCATTAGTATTGCACTTGTTGCTTGGGTCGCATTATATACAATAACTAAACATACAATAGAAGCACTTGGTTATGAAAAGTATTTCACATAAATATATGTCGTATATCTCAATTTCATTTATATCTCTTGCGTATATAAATGAATAACACTGGTCCTTTTATAGGTTTTATTGTTCTTACTGTTATTTATTTTGTATTATATTTTTTTTTGGCCGAAAGTTCAAATACTGTTAGAACCGCATTAATATCCGTTTATTGGATACTTGTTGTTGCTACACAATATGGTTTTGCTCTTATAAATAGCGCTCAATTATGCGGAAAAGCACAAGTAGGAACTGCATTTTTAGCATCTGTTAC
>Ga0181590_10005930_pt1 | contig 10049 bp, 9 predicted proteins | sample 071ome_34_FD_132446 | JGI IMG/M metagenome (GOLD analysis project Ga0181590, IMG submission 132446) | Coastal salt marsh microbial communities from the Groves Creek Marsh, Skidaway Island, Georgia - 071411BT metaG (megahit assembly) | ecosystem: Environmental > Aquatic > Marine > Intertidal zone... | reverse complement strand
TTGCTTTATATCCTGCGCAACGATCTCGATCTGACCGGGGCCAAGCTCGGCTGCGGACTGGAGCAGTGCGGCGCCTGCGCCGTCCTGATCGACGGCGAGGCCACGTTCTGCTGCAACCGCCCGGCGGGCGAAGTGACCGGCAAGGAGATCGTCACCGTGGAAGCCCTGTCGGCCGACCGGACGGGGGCCGCCGTCCAGCGCGCGTTCATCGCCGAGGGCGCGGCGCAGTGCGGGTACTGCACCACCGGTCTGGTGGTCGCCGGCACGTCGCTGCTGAAACAGAATCCAACCCCCGACCGCGACGCGATCGTCGCCGGCCTGGCAGATCATCTGTGCCGTTGCGGGTCGCATGCGCGGGTGATCGCCGCCATCGCGCGCGCGGCGAAGGACCTGACAAATGGCTAGCGTTTTTTCCAGCCCCAGCCTCGCCAATCATCCGGGTCTCGACGAATGGATCGCCGTGAAAGCGGACGGCCGCATCGCCGTCAGAACCGGCAAAGTCGATATCGGCCAGCGCATTTCGACCGCGCTGGCCATGATCGCGGCGGAAGAGCTGGACGTGCCGCTGGACCGGATCGACATGATCCGCACCGTAACCGGCGAGGCGCCCGACGAAGGCATCACGTCGGGCAGCAATTCGATGATGGAGTCCGGTCACGCCGTTCGTCTGGCGAGCGCGACCGCGCGCCGCCACATGCTGGCGCGGGCGGCAGAAATTCTGGATGTCGACGCCGCCTCGCTGGAAGTCGAAGACGGCCAGATCCGGTCGCGCGACACCAACCGCAGCATATCCTACGAGGAACTGCAGGGCGACAAGCCGTTCGGTATCGACGTCGCCCCCGACATCGACGTGAAGGACCCGGACACCCACCGCATCGTCGGCGAAAAGGTCGCTCCGCTGGGCCTGTCGGAGATCGTGACCGGCGAGTACCGCTTCCTGCACGACATGAAAATGGACGGCATGCTGCATGCCCGCATCGTCCGGCCGCCGCATTACAAGGCGCGCCTGATATCGCTGGATGAGGAAGCCGTCAGCCGCCTCAGGGAGAACGGAATTGAGACCGTGCGGGACGGCAGTTTTCTCGCCGTCGCGGGACCAGACGAATACGCCGTCATCCGCGCCGCCGAAAGGCTGTTCAACGCCTGCGACTGGGATGCGGGAGACGGCCTGACCGAAGGAGACATTTTCGAAAGCCTGACGGCAAACGCCCGCGAAAGCAGACCGGTGGAAAACGACGGCGTGCCGCAGGACAAGCCCGTCCCGCCGTTGGCGGCCCCGCCCGAACAGGCGTCGGTCACGCTCGAAGCGCGTTACGACAAGCCCTATCAGGCGCACGCGTCGATGGGCCCGTCCGCCGCGGCAGCGATCTGGTCCGATAACGGCCTGCAAATATGGTCGCACAGCCAGGGGATATACTTCCTCCGTGGCGCCGTGGCGGAAGCGCTGGAGATCGCGGAAGAGACCGTGCGGGTCGAACACGTACCCGGCGCCGGGTGTTACGGACACAACGGCGCCGATGATGTAGCGCTGGATGCGGCGCTTGTAGCCCGCGCCCTGCCGGACAAACCGGTCCTGTTGAAATGGACGCGCGAGGACGAACACGCATGGGCGCCCTACGCCACAGCAACATCCATGATACTTCGCGCCAGCCTCGATGCGGACGGCAAGGTGATCGACTGGAACCACGAAACCTACGGCGACACGTTCAACATGCGTCCGCGATCAGGCCCGAACATGGCCGGCGCGGCACGCCTGCTGTCGAGCCGCTACCGCGACAACCCGCCGCCGGAATTCGTTCCCCAACCGGCGATGATCCGGCACATGGGTATTCACCGGAACCTCGATCCGCTTTACCTATTTCCGCAGAAACGACTGGTCAAGAATCTCGTGCGGGGCCTGCCGCTGCGCACCTCGGCGTTGCGCACGCTGGGCGCGTTCGGCAACATTTTCGCGCTGGAATCCTTCATGGACGAGCTTGCAGAGGCCGCGGGGATCGACCCTGTCACCTTCCGGCTGAACCACTTGGCTAACCCGCGCGGGCGAGAGGTGCTGGAAGCTGTCGCCGCACGCATGGATTTTTCCGCCGATGACGGCATTGGCCGCGGCGTCGCCTTCGCCCAGTACAAGAACCTGAAGGCCTACGCCGCCGTCGGCGTGGAGCTGGAGGTTACGGACGCGGCGGAAATCAAGCTTCGGCGCGCGGTTCTGTCGGGCGATGCGGGTGAAATCGTCGATCTCGACGGCATGGCGGCGCAGTATGACGGAGGGTTCATTCAGGCGGCCAGCTGGACTATCCACGAACAGGTCACCTGGGACCGAGACGGCATCACCAGCCGGGACTGGGAAACCTATCCGATCCTCGGTTTCGACAACGTGCCGGAGATCGAAACGGTGCTGATCGAACGGCCGGGCGTACCGTTCCTCGGCGCCGGCGAAGCGGTTTCCGGGCCAACCGGGGCCGCTATCGCGAACGCGATATACAAGGCGACGGGCCTTCGCCTGCGGCGCATGCCGTTTACCCCGGATGCCATCCGTGCCGCGGCGATGGACGCCTGACGCCATGGCAGAGTTCGATATTACCCCGTTATCGCCCGCGCTCGGCGCGGAAATCCGCGGCGTCGATTTTTCGAGTCCGATGGATGCGGAAATCATCGCCGATATACGACAGGCGCTCCTCGAACACCTGGTGCTGGTTTTCCGTTGCGGCGAAATATCCGAAGACGAACAACTTCGGTTCGCAGGGCATTTCGGCCCCACCATCGGCGCCCGCGCAGCGCTGCGGATGGATGGCGGCGACCGGCGGCTGATGGTCATCAGCAATGTTCGCGAAAACGGCGAGCCCATTGGCGCCCTGCCCGACGGCGAACTGATGTTTCATTCGGATTCAGTTTATCTCGAAAAACCGCTGCTCGGAGCCACTCTCTATGCGGAGGAAATCCCGTCGACCGGCGGCAACACGCTGTTCGCCAACATGTACGCCGCCTATGAAGCCCTTCCTGCCGAAATCCGGAAAGAGATCGCCGGACTGCGGGCGGTCAATGTTTTCGATTACGAAACCCAGGTGAAGTCGGGCCGGTTCGAACGGACGACATCTCCACATGCGACGCATCCGGTCATCCGCACCCATCCGGAAACCGGCCGCAAGGCTTTGTACGTCAACCGGCTGATGACCGAGGAGATCGTCGGTCTCCCGGCAGACAAAAGTGAAGAATTACTGCAAACGCTCTTCGCGCACGCGGAAAACCGGGATCACGTTTACGAACATGTCTGGCAGCTGGACGACCTGGTGATGTGGGACAACCGCTGCACTCAGCACGCGCGGACGGATTTTCCAGCGGATGAACGCCGACTGTTACGACGCGTCGGTATAGAGGGCGACGTACCGGTATAGCCTGAACGAGGTCTCAGAAAACCGGTTTCGAATTATCCAGCGGAATACTGAGCGACATGCCGCTGCCGCCGCAGCACGGGCAGCTCAGCGCGACCAGGATCTGCTGTTTCTGGGATTCGGTCATGTCCGAATCCTGCAGCACCTTCAGGATCTGTTGCCGGATCGCTTCATGCATCGACATATCGGTAATGACGCCGGTGCCGCCGTCATCGATCATGCCGGTATCTACTCCGCCGCCTGCGCCATGGACGCGAACGGCGCCAGGTGGCCCATCATCGCGCGCGCATTGCCCGACCGGATCATGTCGCGCTCGTCATCCGTCAGGCTGGTTTCGGCCAGCGCCTTGTTCGTCCAGTCGCAACCGAAGGCGGTGCCGTCGGTCGCGTAGACGATGCGATCCACGCCGAACAGATCGACCGCCATGTCGATCGATTTCGCGCCGAACGAATTGCAGTCGAACCACAGATTCGGCTTCGTCAGCCGCGTCGATGGCAGCGGTTCGTCCGGCGTATCAAGCAGGCTGCGGTGATCGAGACGCTCGACCTCGAACGCGACGTTGCCGCCCAGATTGTGAATATGGAACCGTGCATCCGGATAGTCGTCCAGCAGATCGGTCATGGTCAGCGTGACGGTGCAGGCCGACAGGCTGGCCTGCATGTCGAGCGTACCCATGCGGCGTATGAAATTATCTGTCTGCATGCCGGTGCGCGGCCACTCGTCGCCCGGCCGCGGCCCCCAGTGGATGAACAGCGCCGCCTTGTGACGGTTTGCCGCCGCCAGGATCGGCCGGTAGGCATCCACATCGGCCAGCGTCATGAAGGCATTGCCGGGCAGAATCGCGCCGATCATGCCTGGCAGCGCCATTACCCGATCCAGCTCGGCGACGGCGGCGTCCATGTCCGCCAGCGGCAGCGAGGCGTAGGCTACGAACCGGCCGGGATTCCCGGCACAGACCTGCGACACGGCATCGTTGAATATACGCACCGCGGGAACGGATTCCTCGACAGGCAAGCGTTCGATCCACTGATGCGGTCCCCATAAAGACAATACGCCGGTCGCAACGCCGTGTTCGTCCATCTCTGCCAGCCGGGTTTCCAGATCGTCGAACATGTCGCCGAATGCCTGTTCGCCCCTTCGAGTTTTGATGATGTCGTTCCCGGAGCCGTCGGTGTAGATCATCGGCGGTTCTGTGCGGGCCCGGTATATGTCGATCAGTTCGGGCGGGCTCCAGTGGGCGTGCATGTCGATGGTCATCGCGCGATCCTCTTCGAAATCAATCACTGGATACTGAGCGATTTTCGGACATCTGACAACGCATCGATTCCCCTCTACACTGCGCGACAAATCAATCCGGATAAGGGACTCGGACACCAATGAAAGCAGTTTATTTCGAAGAACACGGCGGGCCGGAAGTATTGAAATACGGCGATCTGCCCGACCCGACGGCAGGCGACGGTGAAATCGTCGCCGATATTCATGTGGCCAGCATCAACGGCGCGGACTGGAAAGTCCGGACAGGATCCTACGCGCAGGTCGCCTATTACCCTTATATCTGCGGTCGGGATTTCTCCGGCGTCGTGACCGAGGTCGGCCGGGGCGCGGATTTCGCCGTCGGTGACGAAGTCTTCGGTGTCCTGCCCGTGGGACAGGAAGGCACATATTGCGAGAAAGTCGCGACCAAGGCATCGGTGCTGGCCAAAAAGCCGGCGGATGTGTCTCACATGGATATCGATGCGCTCTCCTTGGTCGGACTGACGGCCGTGATCTCGATCGAAGAAACCCTCAAACTGCAGCCGGGCGAGAAGATCCTGATCCAGGGCGGCGCCGGCGGCGTGGCGGGTTTCGCCATCCAGCTTGCCAAGCATATCGGCGCCCATGTCGTCACCACGGCCAGCGCGCGCAACCACGACTATGTCCGCGACCTCGGCGCCGACGAGATCATCGATTACAACGCCACCGATTTCACGCAAGCGGTATCGGATTGCGACGCCGTGTTTGAAACCGTTGGCGGCGAAACCGGCATCAAATCCTTCGACGTACTCAAGCCCGGCGGACGGGCAGCATTCATCGCGTCCGGTATGCAGTCGCCCGAGCCGACGCGCGACGACGTAGAATCGCTCCGCCCCAGCGTCGGGCGCGACCGGCCCTACATGGAACGGGTCGCTGCGCTGCTCCAACAGGGCGTCGTAACGGTGCCGGAACTGCAGGTGTTCAATTTAAAGGACGCAGTTGCGGCGCAAAAAATTAGCGAAAGCAGGCACTTGCGCGGCAAACTGATGCTGAAAATAAGATAGTCAATTCCGCTATTGGTCTCATACTGATTATTTGCGCAATACTCCCTCCGAACCAATCAGGGAGGATTTCAGCACAAGGTATTTGACAGTGACACCGGCACTAGCCGGGGCCGTGTTAATTGCGGCGGGTTTTAGCGCGCCGGCAGCGACCGATTCCGTCGCCGATTTCTAGAAAGGCAAAACCGGGAACCGCGGCATGGGCGGCATCTATATCGCCATGAACGAGAAAAGGTTCAGGGCTTCCAGTCGTCGCGTTCGGCCTTCACGATTGCCCGTTCGTATCTGGTGCCGGAGGTCAACTTACTTGCCGCCAATGCGACGGCGCCGCTGTCGGACCGGCCGGATGCGCCCTTGCGCAAAGACGTCGTCACCGATCCGCATGACCAGCAGATCGCCGAACTGACGGCCGGCAACATAGTCCTCGGCCGCGGCTGGATCGCCCCGCCAGCGCGCCAGCCGCCCGCAGCGCTGCGCACCGCATTTGCGAAAACCTTCGCGGATCCGGCGGCGATCGAGGGCGCGAAGAAGCGCAAAATGACCCAGGATTCGGTCAGCTGGCAGGAATTGCAGGCGGTCCTCGGCTTCAAGAAATAGGCGTCTGACGCCGCTAAGCCTCGGCCGGGAAACTCGCTGAAGTTTTTTATGCTACACATAACATTGCAGCACTGGGGAGAACACGAATGGCAAATCCAAAGGTTCTGATCTACACCCCGATGGGTGATGTCGATGCGAAATACAGCGAGCTGGAGGACGCAGGCTGCCGCCTGACCTTCGGCAACGCGGAGTGGCGGCGCGCCTTCGGTGCGTCGGAAGAAAACGTATTTCCCATCGCCGTGGGCCGCGACGCCATTATCGGCGCCGTAATGCGCGGCTTCACCTTTACCCATGACTTCATGAGCCGACTGCCTAATACGCGAATTATTGCCAAGCTGACCATAGGCTATGACGACGTCGATATCGACGCGGCTGCCGATCTCGGCATCCTGGTCACGCACTCACCGACCGAAGCCAACTGGAGCGGTGTCGCCGAAGGCACGATGACCATGATGCTGACCATGCTGAAACGGGTGCGCGAAAAGGACCGCCACGTGCGCGACGGCGGCTGGCGCGACGACGCGCTGGCCGGCACGTTCCTGGGCGCCCGCCAGGACGGTTACGAAGGAATCACGGTGGGCATCATCGGACTCGGCCGCATCGGCTCTCGCCTTTGCGACCTGCTGGCGCCGTGGCGGGTCAACCTGATCGCTCACGACCCCTATGTCGACGAATCCAAATTCGCCCATCACAACGCCAAAGCCGTCGATCTCGACACTCTGCTACGGACGTCGGACGTGGTTGCGATCCATGCCAACCTGACCGACGAAACCCGGCACCTGATGTCGGAGGCCCGTTTCGGCCTGATGAAACCGACCGCCATCCTGCTCAACGCAGCGCGCGGGCCCATCGTCGACGAAGACGCGCTATTCTTCGCGCTCGACCGCAACAAGATCGCGGGCGCGGCGCTTGACGTGTTCGAGAACGAACCGCTGGATCTGCAGTCGCCGCTCCGCGGTCTCGGAGACAAGGTATTGCTGTCACCCCACATGGTCAGCGCCAACAAGGGCGCCAGCCTGGAACCAGCCGTACCATGGGCGATCAACGCGGCCCTGACCGCCATGCGCGGCAAAATCCCGCGCCATGTCGTCAACGAAGCGGCGATCCCGAAGTTTCTCGAACGGTTCGGGGAAAAAAGACTGGTTTAGAGAGACGGGGCAGCTACCCAACATCTCCCCTCTCCCGAACCCTCCCCCCAAGGGGGGAGGACACTTACAAGACTGCGTCTACTCTCAATGCCGCCGCATGAAGCCGGTCAGCGCCTCGGCAATCCGGGGCTCGTGCGGTGCCCAGTCGGGATAGGGGATCAGCGGCACGTCCTCGTCCTCCAGACCCAGATCGAACATCTCGCTGCCGGGTATGCGCTCGTGCGCGGCCCTGCCGCTGGCGGAGGCATGGGTGTTGTCGTTTCCGGGAATGATCAGCGTCGGCATTTTCAGGCTGTTGAGCTCTTCGTCGGTCACGCCCATGACCGGATAGTGCGCGCCGGCCTCGAACAGTTCCTTCCAGCGGCTCAGCGTCGCGATGAAATCCGCCGGATCCATCGCCATCAGTTTTTCGCGGTTCGCCGGATTGCTGTCGATCCGTTCCTTCCACATATCGGTGGCGCAGACCGCTTCCATACCGCCCTTCTGCGCCGCCGTGATGAACTGGCCGTAATACATTTCCGGCAGGCGCTTGGCGGGAAACGCGCCGCCGGTCACACGCAGCAGCAGCAGTGCCCGGGTCGCGCCCGGATGACGCAGACCGAACATGATCGCCGTCCGCGCACCCGACGACGAGCCGCCGATAAACGCCGGAGACGCATCCAGCTGGCCGAGCAGTTCGTTCAGATCGTCGGCCCAGGTGGCTTCCTCCACCTCCCGCGCTTCGAGCTTGATATCGGACGACCCCGTATTGCGCCGGTCGTGCAGCAGCACGCGGAAGCCTTGGCCGGCCAGCCGATTGGCCAGGGGGACAAATTCCTGATACCCGCGTCGGCCGCCGGTGATCAGCGCCACCCATGGGCCGTCGTCGCCGATGATTTCGTAGTTGATGTTCAGTCCCCGGACGGTGGCGTTGGGCATGGCGTTCCATTTTCAGTTTGTGCGGATCAAATGTTTTACCTTTTCAGCATAAATTGCTGACGTAGCGATCCAAAATTCGCATTCAGAGAATTTTGATACCTCTAATGTTCGAGTGCGTTGATTTAGAAGATCTGCACAGATTCAACTGATCATTAGCACTCTGCTCTGACAGGCGACCCGATTCACATGGGCGGACATTCAGTTAATTCCAGAGTTCGCGGCTGGCGATTTCGGCGCCTTCGACCAAGGCGCCGAGCTTCGCCCACATGATCGACGGGTGCACGCGCTGGTAAAGCGGGCTCTGCGCGAACCCGCAATCGGTGCCCGCCATGACACGCTCGCGGCCGATCAGGTTGGCAAGGCGCACAATGCGCTCGGCGACCAGTTCGGGATGTTCGATCACATTGGTCGAATGGCTGATGACGCCGTGGATCAGCACCTTGTCATCCGGCAGGTCGACTTCGCCCCACACCTTCCATTCGTGTTCGTGGCGCGGATTGCCGCCCTCAATCACATAGGCGCCCGCGTTGATCTGGAGGATCAGATCGATGATCTCCTTCAGCGGGACATCGGTGACGTGCGGTCCCGGCCAACTGCCCCAGCAGACGTGATAGCGCACTTTTTCAGGGGGGATGCCCTCCAGCGCCTTGTTGGTCACCTCGACATGCCGCGCAAGCCAGGCGCGGTAGTCGTCTTTTGTCGCGGGCGGCACCATGCGGTCATAGGTCACGGCGGCGCGGGCGTCGTCCAGCTGCACCAGAAGTCCGGCATCGACCACGGCCCGGTATTCCACCGCCATCGCCGCGCCTATTGCCTCGAGGCAGGCTTCGTCATCGTCGTAATATTCGTTGCGCCGGTCCGGAATAACACTTGCCGGCGCGGCGACGGGCAGGAACCCCTCGGTCACGTTCACCTCGGCGAGAGCGGCTTTGAAATTGGCGATGTCGCGTTGGAGCTCGTCCTGACCGGTATATTCTATCGGCCCGACGCAGACCGATTCCATGACCGTGGCCGGCGGCTGTTCGGAATCGAGGCTTTCGTAAAACTGGGAAAACCGGGTGCGGTCCGCGCCGGCCTTGAAGGGGTTCTCGCCTTTCATCGCCTGGCGTTCGAAACCGCTCAGACGCCTGAGCACGTACTGGGCCCAGCTAATGGACTTGCCGAACTCGCCGTCGGAGATAACGTCGATACCGTGATCGGCCTGTTCGCGGACAATATCCCGGACCGAACTTTTCAGACATTTCGTGTATCCGTCCCGGTCATAATCCTCGCCGGCCTGAAGCGGACGGATGTAATCGACCAGGTCCGGCGGGCGGATGAGGCTGCCCACGTGGGTCGTCAAAATGCGGTCGGTGCTGCGTTCCATGCCTGTTACCTCTTCTGCTGCGATACCGGCGCTTGGCGGCGAACTTCCCTGATTTAATTAGGCGAGTCCGAATGGCCTGTCCATGCACACTCTGAGCGGCCCCGTCACCGCATGCGGATTGCACCGGCATCGTGCTGGTCGTAACCTTCGGCATCCGAGTGACAGCAAACGAAGAACGGATACAGGATGAAAACCAGCACCGACCGCATATTGACAACCCACGTGGGCAGCCTCATCCGCCCGCCGGACCTGGTCGATTACATCCGTCCGCTTCAGGCCGGCGAGGATTATGACCGGGACGGATACACGAAATGTCTGAAAAGTTCGGTCCGGGATA
>Ga0181590_10005929_pt1 | contig 10050 bp, 12 predicted proteins | sample 071ome_34_FD_132446 | JGI IMG/M metagenome (GOLD analysis project Ga0181590, IMG submission 132446) | Coastal salt marsh microbial communities from the Groves Creek Marsh, Skidaway Island, Georgia - 071411BT metaG (megahit assembly) | ecosystem: Environmental > Aquatic > Marine > Intertidal... | reverse complement strand
AGTGATACTCTGCAAAGAATTGTAGTGCCTCGTCAATACGGTCATCAACTTGGTCATCTGACACGTTAATGTCGATAACCCCATATCCAAGGTTCCGTAGACAATAATTCTTGAAGTCTGCTCGGGTAGAAGGTATTGCCATTAGAAGATTCCTTTTTTATATATTTATAAGTTTTTGATTGCAAGGTAGTTGGGACCATACTCCAAATCACCATCTTCCCAGCCTGGAACCCTATGAAATCCCACACCTTCGTATGCAACCATTGCAGAAGCTCTAGGTAACGACCAAATTAAGTCACATTCTTCCAATTTTGCTTGTTTAATTGTGTTTTCTAACAGAATTGTAGACAATCTATGACCTCTATATTCTGGTAGAACATAGATGCCTCTAGAACGATATGTCTTCTCACCAGTTCTGAACCCACTATTCACACCAACAATCTTGTCTGTATTCTCCTCCTTCATTGCAAAAAAAGTCGGTTTTGACCAATCGAATATCGACCAATCCTTTGAGATAGATACATTACCGTAAGTTTCTAATAGGTATCTATTATATACAATTGCATTTAGAGGTTCTATGTCTGTCTTACGATCAGGCCATAGTCCGTCTTTCCAAAACTCATAAATCTCTTCAAACGTGCTTTCCACACATACATAACTATTAATCATACAACTATATATAATATGAGAATTGGTATGGTATCTACATCCCGAGCAGGATGTACATATATGAGACGTTATATTTGCAATCGTTACAACCTCAAAGATTCTGGGTCTTGGTTGAAGTATAACTCCTATGAAGATATTGATAATGAGGAATGGACATACGTTCCCCACATACTCAAAGTTTTGGTTCACTACATTCCATTAAAAGATAGAAAGACTGTGCTATCAGATTTCGATAAAATCTGGTTATGGCGTGAAGATAGTGTACGCCAGTTTCTTAGTCATGTAACGAGACTAAGAACGAAGGTAAGTCATGTGTATGATGATGAGATGCCTGTCATTGGTAACAGAACTCTAGTTGCACATCGTTCAGAGTTCGACAGATTTATGCACCGTCAGAAACAGTTCTGGGAGTTGTATTACGAACTAGGTTTCAAGAAGAATGAACTACTGATAAAGTTTGAAGATTTTGTGGAAGACCCCAATGGTATTTGCAAAATGTTAGAGGATTGGTTTTACATGGAGTTTGGTTTTAATTTTGAATTACCAGACCAAGCTTTGCCAAAGAGAATTGATATAGACTATGCAACAAAGTATACTAACTATGAAGAGGTAGTGGAGTGGTTTAATGAGTGACTTCTGTATTGTTTGTGTGACACGATCTGGTTCTTACTGGATAATGGAATATATGTGCAAGGTGTTTGATCTTGCAGAGGGCAACGAATGGTTTGGTAGGAATAAGGGAGTTGACTTATCAAAACCGTTTGAACTAAATACAAAAAAATTACCAATTGACTTTAATGTAAATGAAGACCTATTGCACGATCAAGACATTCAAGATCGTCTTCGACACCTACAGAACTTTCCTGTTCCGTTCTGCATCAAAGCAATGCCACCACAATTTACAAACACTGTAGAATCTGTCAATATGCCTGTTACAGAAAAGATTGCATTTGCACAGGACATTCTAAAAGACTTTGACCTCATCTACTTTGTGAATGAAGATAAAATATCACACTTCTGTTATGAGATAACTGCGAAGTTGTGCAGTTCGAAGGGGTATCCAAGACCAAGAGAATATTCTTCATATGATCTAGAGGTAAGAGTTGACCCACTACCAAATTCATTTACCGCGACACAAAAAGATTTTGATATGTTTGTTGCAAGAGATGCGTTCACCGAGGCGGTGATGGATGGTTTTGATTGTCCTATCATCACATATCAAGACTTCGTGGAAGACCAAGATCGTGAGATGAAAAAGATTGCTGACCACTACGGTATGCGTGGTAACTACTCAGATGATTACAAGAAACCTATACTTCTAAATCCAGATTACTCTGAAATTTTTACAAACTACGATGAGATATGTGAATGGTTTACGACTTACTCGACATGATGACAGGTGAGTGGATCGAAGGTGAGACACTTACTAGAGATAACTACGGCAAAAACTTTATCGGTCAACTTGCAGACCTAATGGCTGAGATACACACAACAAAGGTTACAAATAACAAAACGGTAGACATTCAATCATTACTTAAAAACTTTCAACTGAAAGATTTATTTGTGTATAACACAATTTGTGAATATCATGATATTAAAGATAAACTTAATATGTCTGTATTTCTTCATGGAGATATTTGGGCAGAAAATATAATAGTAAAAAATGGAAATTTACAAGGACTAATTGATTGGGAACACTGTGCATATGGTGATCCACATTGGGATTTTAGAATGATAAGGAGATGGATTGGTTGGGATGGCTTAGATACCCTTCTCTTTTACTACAACGCAATCACAGGATTTGAATGTAAACGGGAATATGTAGAAATATTAGACAAGGTTTCTTTATGCAATTCTAGACAGATACGATCATTTGATAATGAGTTATTCAATAATTATATTAATGGTTGGCCAAATTATCAAGGGACCAAATAATCAAATGGATTAATATCATTTAAATCAGATCGACGTATTATGGTGCCATCACTACAGACAGCAATATTTTTGCAGTTGTCATTATACATGTCAGCTTGACCATGAATATAAGATGCGACTTTTAATTTACCATATGCGTATTCTTTATCACCAGTTTCTTTTGCTATGTAATCACGCAACTCCATTTTCATTTCTGTATAAGAGTTTACTCTAGGGATATTTTTTGCATCTTCTATATCTTGACACAGCCTACCTTCTGGCGGTATTTTTTCCCACACTTTTCTAAATTCATTATACTCAGTTTTATTTAATTCTTGATCATTTCGTAAAACTGGTAATTCTTTTCTAATATACTTGTTTACAAACCACTGAAGAACATCTCTGTCATCAAACAAAGAAACGCAAGATGGAACATAATCATCTTCAATAATAACTTCATCATGAACATATCCAGCAAGATGTTGAAAATTTTGTTGTTGCCAAGTATACATAAACTTATACCAAGGGAGAACTCTAAATTCTATGGGGATAATAGAATGTGTTTCTCCAGCGTTATCTAAAAACTTATGTGGAGCACTTTTATCATGGCCTAAGAACCCCCCATATAATGGGTCAGCAACATTTGCATTAATAGTAATATGATCTTTTTTAATTAGTGATCGAATATTTTTATCATAACTAATTCTATGAGGAAGATGTTTGACCAACTCTTGATATAATTTTGGATGTTCTTCTATTGAGCCAGTGCTTAATATAATATTAAGTTGATCTTTTTCAACAACATCTTTAAGAATGAGAAGAGTAGCAGTACTGTCTATTCCACCAGACCAAAGTAAATCTATAGGAATTCCTTTAGAACAAACCTGTATTGCTTTTTTCTCTAATAAAGAAATTAAATCATCGTCAACTTTAACTTCTTTATAGGCAGGGACATTATTATTAATAACTTTGGTATTAAGTCCAAATAAATCAGATTGCTCCATATGAATGGGTGCAACTCTTGTCATAGACATGTTTTCTAAAAAACAAGAAAGATTTTCCTTGTGATAATTGTATCCAAGAGAACTTAATTTTTCATCGATGACCCAAAATAATTTAGACCTATACCATATCAAACTTTTCATTATTACTCAGAGTAATCTTCCCAATAGACATTTCGTACCTGTCTTTGTCTAGAGACAAGATTATTAGAGTCATCGTAGATGTATCTAATCCTTGTAATACCATTTGATGCATTATATGTTCCAAGTGCTGTTGCCCAAGTTTTCCAATCTGATTTTGTAGACTGATCATAATCACCAGTTGCTTTATTATAAGTGTCTAAATCAGCCCATGTGTGCTGAAGAATTTTGGTAGTCGCATCTGGTTCAGTGCTGCTTACAAATTTTTGGGGGTTAGACCCGTTTACTTGATCTGAAATATCATTAAAACAATTCGGCCGGACATAACTACCACTTTGCTCAGTATACCAAGCAGTAGATGTATCTGATCTTACTGATTTATACACTACTTTGATGGACACATTCTTTCTCCCATAAACTTTGTGATTTCATACCAGCAGTTTTATTCGGTATGTTTATATTCTTTTTGCGAAGATACTCTTTCAAAAAGTATTTATGTTCTTTATTTTTTAAAAAAACAGATAAGTTTAACCATTCCTGTACTAGATTTTTATCAAGAAAAATACTTCTTATTTCTAACCCATAGGTTAGTGCTCTAATTTCCCACCTATTGATAAGCTTACGATGATGGCCATTATAAAAATTTATCCACGGAAAAACCTTTGTTAAGTCAGAAGGAAACCTGTCAAACTCTGGCTTCATAACTTTAGGTTTATTATGATAATTACAAAATATTTCATCGGACCCATTACCTGTTAGCATCACTTTACATTGTTGGTTATAATATTGTTCTACATATTCTGTCACAAAGTTCGGTTCTACCTCTGGCCTGTAGAATATTTTATTATCATTATATTCTTTGCAGTATTCTATTACTTGTGATTGGGTTTTCAAATCTTCTGAATTTACATAATTTATCGTTGCACTTTGTATTTGTTTTTTTGTATCAGCTAATCTAACAGCAACTACGGAACTATCTATGCCACCACTCAATAATAAAAAAGATTTTGGATGATACCTTTTATCTATTGCTTGTTCTAGTGCTAAAGTAACATCATCAATATTGTCTTTAAATTGATTTAAGTTCCATTTATGTATTTCAGAATTTATTTGCACCAGCTCTTTAGTTTTGATATCAAAATTATATTGACTATTGTTCTGCAATCTCGTGTCTTTATCACTGTTCAACGGATAAGTAGCAAAATAAAAATGTTCATCGGTCTTACTAAACCAAGCTTGTCGTGTTCCCCAAGGGTCCGTAAAAAATTTGATAACATCCGAATCAATAATTATTACTAGGAACTCACCATCCAAATGTTCTAAAAAAGCATCCCCGTATTTTTCATAACAATCGATAACATAATAAATATCACTTGGTAATGTATCATCATAATTATATACTTCACCAAGCAACAAATAATGTAAACCTCCAGACTTCACAGGTTGTATAGTTTGTTCTCCTGTAACTTGTAATAAATGGTGCGTTATATACAACCCATCAATATCAATAGTGTTCGACGCATCGGGCCCGCCTAAAATTAATTTGTTGTCTGTAATATGTTTATCAATATAATTGGTTATTTTAAATGTACACATAATTTGGGTTTCCGTATTGTTCTAATATAGCTTCCCTATTTTGATAATCATCTATAATGTTATACTGATCATCAACTCCTTTAAATACCCGTTTTTTATTTAAATTACGAAGATTTGATAACCGTCTTGCAGAAAACTCTTTTTTCTTATTGGTATAGTAGTCTTCATCTTTAACCAAGTCATATATTATTTCTTTAAAATCTATTTTATATGGAGGCAATACATCTCTAAGATTTTTATCATAATTCCACATAGACCATTTTTGAAAATCATCAGTAGAGAAAAATGCTTTACAGTTTTTCATTTTGTCATAATTTAATTTTTCTAGAAATCTTAATGGTGTCATATTTTCACTTTGCCATTTCATAGAAAAATTTAACCACCAACGCAAGTCTGCTATGGATTTAATTTCTATTGGAGAATTATCAATTTGTGGTGTGATGTTTTCAATAAAATCTTCATCAAGAAAGGCATCACGCCATGGCATAGTTTTATAATCGCTTTCTTTAAACCCCGTCAAAGCTCCTTTATAACCGTCTTGACCGAATGAATTCCTTCCTTGACCAGAATATTGAACAAGAAAACCAGCTGGGTGTCCTGACACTATTATATTATCGTCCAAATTTACATCATGATAAATCCACCTATTAATTGGTTTCTCCGTAATGTCCTTTACATATTTTTCATAAAATAAAGGATACTCCTCAATACCACCAGTGTCATATACAATATTTAATTGTTTGAAGTCTGTACACACATTAAGAAATGCAACAACAACAGCAGTTGAATCTACACCACCAGACCAATAGATGTCAATTGATTTGCCCTCATTTATAATATCCCTCGCAGTATCTTCACATATTTCTTTGAAGGTTTTATTAAAGTTGATATCAAATTCTGGAATTAGTGATATATTTTTTTCTCTTAATGGTCCTTGAATAGTGTTTGTTCTATCAAACGCATAATCTGTTTTGCTACCACCAAGCCAATCACTAATTTTTAACAACGGATCATTACTTAAAGAATTGTCATACAAATAATTGACAAATCTTTTATCCAAATATATAAAGGAATCACCATTCATAGTAAACCTTTTTAAAACCTCCTATAAATTGATCTAACCACTCATCAGGGATTGAAACCATAAAAGTAATCATATTTGCATCAGGCTCTTTAACACCCATCTGAAACATTCTAGTGGATATATCTAGAACATTAATTCCTTCTTTTTTTAACCTTTCTGTAAAATCAGTACAGTCGATATGCTTATCAAATGTTATGACCATCTTATGAAGACTGTCTTCATGAAGAAAATTAACTCCATCTAAAACACCAAGCTCTTCTCGCACTCTTTGTTTATTGCGTTCTATTATTTCTATGTTCTTCACCTTCCATTCATGTGAAGATTTTAAAGATGCAAGTGCGATTTTTTCAGATACAACATTAACACCAAGTCGAGCAGGATTATTATTTTTAAATTTTGATATATTTTCCTTTGATGCAATCATTCCACCTATTCTCAACCCACATAATCCAGCTGCTTTAGAAAAAGTAAATGTTACAAAATTTCTATCATTTAAAAGAAGGGGAAATGGTTCTTTAAAGAAATCCCAATATGCTGTATCATGAAGAATCATACTACGCCTATCTTGAGCAAACCACTGTAGATCATGTAATTCATCATTTGTATAGGTATATCCTAATGGGTTTTGGCCGTTATTTAAAAATACTATAGAGTTTTGAATAATATCTTGAGGTTTGAGTTTTCCTTTTACTTCGTTAATATGATATCCCCTCCATTGTGACATACTACGAGGCCAAGGCCAGCTTGGAATAATATCAACGAAGTTACTATATGTACCATAGGTTGTATCAATAATCATATGAATTGCTTCAAACGAACCATTTGTTAACAATATATCATATAAGTTCATATCAACATTGTAATGTTCAGCAATTGCTGTTTTTAACTCAGTAGAACCAGTTGCTTCGCCGTAACTATTAACATCTAAGTTTGCACTGTCAATTATAGCACGTTTAACATCATCATGAAATGGAAGGTGGTTGGTAGATTGGTTTAATTGTATCATAGATATTTTCTTTCCCATTGTTTAGTTGGCCGTGTTCCTTGAAACCAACAAATATTTGCAGACTCAATTAAAGTTTGATGCAACTTATTATCTCAACCAAGCAGCACAAGACCACCGTTCACCATTTCTAACAGTGTTAACTTTGTGTGGGTACATAAAACCAGAGGGAAAAACTATAGCAGCTCCACTTTCCCCCTCAAATACTTTGTCTCCAATAACAAATTCACCTCCCTCATAATCATCATTTAACATTATAATAATAGTTAGTTGTGCATGAGAATATTCTGTATCTATTCTTTTATTTGTTTTTATGTAATTACGTTGACCACTATTATCAGCGTGTTCTCCCATATATCCATTTTCTGGATAATGCTGTATCAAAAGCTTACCACTTATGTCCTCAAATACATCATAAATTTCACCAGAATTTGCGGTAATAAATCTTTTGTACTTAGGATATTCATTAACATATTTTATTTTTATTTCTCTTATGGCATCTGTTAAAAGAGGCCAAGTCACATTATTTTCCTCTACATTCACACTGGTACACGTTAATCCATTTATTCTAGTGCTGCCGGTAACATCTATATCTGGTTCTAAATTTTCCAACTCTTCCACTATTAAATAACAAATATCTTGTTTCAGAACACTTGGATAATACTTTACAAAATCCATAACATCAGTCATATTTTTTCTCCAAAAATTTCTCAATATGTGACTGTATTTCTCCTCCTCTTTGATCTTTTAAAATTTTTCCTGATGAAAAATCAAACCCACGAGTTAATCCATTTTTAACAGAACAATGTTGTTTACAAGAAGAAAGACACGCACTTTTTTCTCCCCATGACATCGGTAATATATCATAAAACACATCATTCAATATCTCGTACAGAGTCTTGTTCTCTAAAGTATTACTATCATCATCGTAATAATCCTTATACCACTTTTGTTCATTAATAAGATATTTCATCTCAGGTATATAATAACACGCCCACGGTTTGTTCTTATAACTTATATAAAATTGATTCTCTTTTACAGCCTTACATGATATTTCTTGTAACTTATCTGTTTCTCTATATTTTAAATGATGATCAACTCTCTCATTCCACTTTGGAAAAATGTCTTGGTTTTCTAAGATATATTTTTTACCTTTATATTCGTATGGAATATCCATGTTGTATCGTCTATTTGTATGAGTTAGACGAAAATCATTAAACCCCAATCGTTCCGATTCTCTCTTGGCATCCTCAATCTGATTTTGATTGTGTTTGAAAATAATCATTGCCCACCGAGCATTGCCGCCGCCGGCAATGAAAGCTTTAGCATTTTCAATTATCTTATCATAATTTGCACCGACACGATATATACTCAACTCTGGACCCATTCCATCCAAACAAAAATTTACGAGACTATCCCAATCCTTGGAAAACACTTGACCCAGTTTATACCACCAAGACGGTGAACGCAACGAGCCATTAGTACTAACATGTACCCGTGTTCCATGTTCTATAATGAAATCGCAAATAGGAAGAAAATCCCTACTTGCTACATTCTCAGAAAGATGACCTTGAAAGCGAACAGTATGAATTGGATGTCCTATATTACCAAAGACCTTTTTAAAAGTCTCCAACGAATTATCCCTGTCATCTAGAGTTTCACCACCAGCAATATTATTTGTTCTTTTTTGCAAAACCCCATCGACTATTTCATTTCTCCCACATTGAGGACACATAAGATTACAGATGTTATTGAGTTCCCAATTTATATTAAAAGGTTTGGTCAGATCAAACACTATGAACTCCTATCGATAAAACTTTTTACAGGCAACAATCTTTCCCAGTAATTCCAAGTCAAGTTCACCAGATGGCTCATACGATAATACTTTCATCTAATTCCTAGTAAAGAATTTTGTCTTATCTCTGTTGCAGAAATCTTTTCGATTTCTTCACCAAGATGTTCCTGTTCAATCTTATATCCAACATCTCGTCCATATGTAATGTTCACAATATTTGGAACAGTCATGATCACATAATCACGGTCATACTCATACCCATGATTTTTTAAATCTGCAATAACATCAGATTGATCAAACCAACCCTCACCAGTATCTCTCACCATGATAGCAACCTGACCTGTCTTTGCATGGGCTTTCTTAAAAAGTTCTCTATGTCCTTCGTGCCAAGGTTGATATCTACCCAACATCTGCACAGTAGGTTTTTGTCTATCCATTCCTCTCCATCCATATTTTAATCACATCAAGTAGTTGAACGTGTGTGTTATCAAACCACTTACTAACATGATAATCACATGTTGGTGGTTTTTCGAACATTGCATTCGTATCTTCAAATCTTCCTTTATCTATCGTGTCCATCCATACTGTAAAATCTGGTGCAAACTCTAGTCTTGTTTTCTCAGTAGGACAAACAAAGTCTGCAACGGCAATCCTACCTGACATAACCACGCCATCTGCAAGGTGACACATTCTTAAGGATTGCCTCATTCTTCCCTCTGGCGTAAAGTCCCAATCGTCGTAATGTGTTCTAACTTTGTCTGCGTTTATCCAGACACCATCAATTAGTTTTGCAAAAGGTTCTGCAAGTGTAGACTTACCAGAACCAGGCAAACCAAATATTAATACT
>Ga0181590_10005925_pt1 | contig 10059 bp, 14 predicted proteins | sample 071ome_34_FD_132446 | JGI IMG/M metagenome (GOLD analysis project Ga0181590, IMG submission 132446) | Coastal salt marsh microbial communities from the Groves Creek Marsh, Skidaway Island, Georgia - 071411BT metaG (megahit assembly) | ecosystem: Environmental > Aquatic > Marine > Intertidal... | reverse complement strand
GCATATATAAATTCTGAAATATTATCGCCGGCCCAGTAACGCTTATTTGCGTCCTTAATTCTGCGTGTTACTTCTTCGTATTTTTTCAATTTACTTCTCCGATGTTAAGGCAGTGGATTGCCATTGTTGTTATTTTAAAACTTCTAGTAGATTTTTGCAACCGAAATATTCTCCATTAAGTTTATACACTTGTTTATTTAGGCTTACAAGATAATCTTCATAATTTTCCATATAGTCAACAATCTTATCCATTACTTGTTTCTTGTGCTTTTTGTATGATTCCATTGATTCAGTCCATTCCGAAGGATACTTGAACTTGTCAAGTGCCATTTCACTATAACTTAATCTATCCGGAACCATAGGTAATGCGCCTACCAAGGCACCTTCATACCAACTAATGCCCAACGTTTCTTGTAAGTTCGCACTAAACACAAGTTTCGCCTCTCCTAGCAAGTTGTGATATTCATTCTTTGATAATGCTCTTTCCTGACACACTACAAAGTTATATTGTGGTAACGATTGTTTTAGATCTTCAAAGATGTTTAACTGCTTTTCTGGAGCAATCCTATGCGGAAATAATATAGTATTCTGCTTAGGCATATTCTTATACATTGTAAGAGTATTATCCATGTATTCGAAAGGCCAACCAGTTCTTACTATTTTACCTGTTGGCATATAATTCATTCTGCCGATACGAGGTTCCTTGTCTAATAAAGTTTCTAAGAACATATTAATATGGAAATCACTAGCAAAGAAGTTGTTGTCAAAACATTCGAACATACTCTTTTCAGCAAGTCTTACCCAAGGCTTATCACCAATCAGTCTGCCAAGGAAATCAGCAGGATCATAACTACCAGCATGCCATAAGCCACCGATTCTAATGTTAATGCCCAATAGTTCAGCCATGTATTTAAGTTGGATAACAGTTGGATTCCACGCATCCGTATATAGGAAATAATCTCCATTCTTTACTTCTCCATTGCAGAATGCTTCTGCAATAATTTCTAACTGTTTACTCTTGTAAACATTAGTACCACCAAAGTTGAGAAAAGCCCCTGGCGTTGTAGCCTGAGGCGTATTCCCACCGTTTACTACTTCCACTTTATGACCGTGAGCCTTTAGCAGTTTAGGAAACTCAGTTTTCCACTGTTTGGTGTATCGTGTTTCTACTGCTTCGAGATCAACTAGCCATATTTTCATGAGCGTTTATTCCTTTTGTAATTTTTTCGACCACCACTGCGGTTGCTATTGTTAAAAGCTCTCCAAACATAACTGGAGTTGTTGTAAAGATCCTTTTCATTGAAAGGATAGAATCCGCCTCGATTGTCGAGATTGAAACGACAAAAGTCCTTAAACTTTTCAAGATCATTAAAAACTTTGTCGTAGGCTTCACGATTGAATTGAATAGCCATTTTGTATCACCTTTAGTCTTTTGCATATTCGATGTGGGCGCCGTTCTCTCCATCTTCACTTACGTCAATATGGACTTCACGGCCTGGATGTTTCTGTTTGATTTGATTGTAAAGATCATCACAAATCATTTCACAACTCTTATAATCTAGTTCAAGGGTCTTCTCCTCATACAGTTTCTCAAGCCAACGCTTGAATTGGATAAACTCAATATCTCTGTCGTTGTGTGTTACAGTGATACCTACTTTGAAATGAAATATGTGCCTGTGGGGATATCCCAAAAACGAAACATCATATTCATCACCTGTTGCAAGTGCTGGATCTTCCAGTGCCGCAGGATACTTGTGGATACCTTCCTTGCGGAACGTAACCCAAATCATTCTCTTTGCAGTTCTCATTATCTTTGTTTCTCTGTCTTCTCTAAGGGCTTCCATCATCATATCATCTATTGTACTCATAGTATACTACCTTTGTTTCTAGTTGTCATCCACAATTTTATCATTTTTATAATCATTCCATTCTGTAAATTTGGAACGATCCATTAGGTCGTGTAGGCTGTGGCACCACACACCTGGATTGGTTGCTTCAAAACCCTTGTCATCAATTTTGAGCATTGTGTTATAGTTCCATTGCTTAATGTACGGAATTGGAACACGAATTTGTGGAATGAAGTTTTCATACTCTACTAACGGCCCTTCCAAAAATAATTCTGTGGCACTTAGTGGAATATCCAAACTGCACAAGAAACCATTATCAAGAAATGGAGTAATCATCTTTTCCCATTCCTCATAGTAGTCTGCACTGTGCTGTTCTAAAGCAGGATTAAAACTGTGATTAGCACCAAAGAAAATATGTGTTTCTCCATTGAGGTGTTCTCTAATAATGCTAGGATCATTTAGACCCGTAACGAATAGTGTTCTTTTACCGTATGCTGGAGTCTTTTCGACTTCAACACCTGTAAAGAATCTAACATCATCAGCAGTTCCAGTTTCGTACTCGCGTTGCATTATGCGTGTTCCTTCTCCAGTTTCTCGATTTCGTCCTTCATTTTGAGTCGATCCTTTTTCATTTCGGAAATTTCCTCATCAGTAAATTTACCGGTCTTCTCCATAGTATCGATCTTCTTATTTAGGTATTGGTGTGTTTCCCTTAACCATTTCAGCCTTTGTGTATAGTCACCCATATCACGCCTCCTGTAGTTGTTGTTCGAGTTTGTCCAATTCTCCATCTTCTCTATCATCTGCCCAAGGCGTTTTCTCTTCACCATCGTCATCTACCTCCACAAACATCCTGTTAAATTCATTAGTAACACCGCCACGCAGTCTAGCACCTTCTAGATTCTTAAGGAATGCATCAGCATCCTTGATCATTGCAAATGCTTCATCCTTGGTCTTACACTCAAATAGTTCTTCTACAAAACGATCAAAGTATAGGATGTTACGTGGCACCCACTCACTGAATTCATCACTCTTGTCTGCATCTTTAACCTTTCTCCAGCGTCTCCAATCTGGGCGATGATTCTGTAATTCTATATCCATCAAGTTGTTGGCACGTTGTACAGCAACAATGTGGCAATAAACATTGTGTGCCATCATTAGTGCATAACCAAAACTATCCCAACTTGTTTTACCTTCCTTGCCTATCTTGTTAAGCATTCCCGGAGCATAGTGGCATATGTCCGCGATACTAAGGCGTCTTCCAATCTCGCTTTCGAACGGGAAAGGAATATCGTGCCGTTGGGCAAGACTCTTATTATCAGGGGCCTTGTCCATAATAACTGACCAACGTTTAGAAGTGTGTTGGGCGTTAGTATACACCAACCCGTGTGCTGTAGCGATGAAAGGACTTGCGCAGTCGAAACTGATTGTAAAGTTTTCATTGATGTGTTTACGTACCTGTCGTTGAATTGAAGTAAGATAACATGACCAATCAAGTTGTGCTGTACCCAAGAAGTGCATCCAGTCCTTGCCTTCTAGCATACCATCAAACTTCATTGTCATAAGTCTGCGTAGCGTAATAGGCATCTTGCACATATTAGCACCACCCATTGCCCAGCCTTCGCAAGCCTTATCTCCCCAAACTTTAGGATCGGAGAATTCTTTCACACCTTCGTACCACTTCTCAGCAGTATCCCAGTCTGAACCCTGTAATACGTTTAGGAATTTAGTTTGTCCAAGTCTGCGCTCTAACCAATACTTGTTATTAAAACGTGTCTTGTCCAAGCAGTCGTCAAAACTCTTTAGTCCTGTCTTTGGAGAGTGAATGTGATCACAAGCCCAAGTCGGAACGTCAAGTAGCATTGACCAATCTGCTGTTAGTTCAAGCCAGTTAAGAATATCATCTCTGGTCTTGTTAGCAGCAGGACCTTCAAAGTTTAGCCAGTCAAATTTAAGAACACCCTTACCAACCTGATAACCACCTGAGTCGCCAAGGATCATTGTCTTGCTTCTTTCACGCTCTTGGATCATACTATCCTGTTTGATAGTCTTGTCCAAATTAAGTTGTGCGTGTCCTGCAGAATACAAACCATACTTGTATGTAAAGTATCCTTCTTCCTCATTGAGGAAGTTCATTCCCTCAATGCCTCTATCAAAGCCTGCCGGAATTCTATCCTTTGCGATAAAATCCTCATATCTTTGCTTTGATATGTATGTTGAAAAGAAACAACTAATCGCAGGTAGATACACTGCGTAGTCCTTCTGTAGTGGTGTTAGGTTGACTGGTTTTTTCATAACTTTATTTAGGCCGCCTGTGCTGGAATGATATATTGATATTTTGCCAATCCACTGTCAAGCGTGATTTGAATGGCCCCTTCGTTTGAAATACTCATCTTGGTATTGTTCACATCAGCAATCTTAAGAATTGCAAGGATGCTCGCAACAGGCCAAGTCCAGCCTCTGTCCAATTTACCATTCACATCGGTTGCAAAAATAAATTCACCACCATGTGTTGATGCATCACCAAAGATAAATTTAAGATTAGTTCCATCAGTCTTTGCTAAGAATGTTGGATGTTCGTTATTAGCACCTGCTTGGAAGTTGAAACGCTGTACGCCAGCAAGTGTTGGAACAACCTCTACGTCCCAATTAACACCACGGAACTTAACAGTCTTCATCTTCTCGTTAATAATTTCCATATTCATGAAACGATAATCATTCTTGAAGTCGCTATCCTTGTTTTCAAAGTGGATACCAACAGGAATAGTTTCGCCGTTTCGTTCTGCACTAGTAATAGTAATCTTTGCATCCTGTTGATACTCAGAACCATCTAGTAGATATTTTAGTTTTTGTAGTTGTGGCATGCCAAACACGCCAATCATATCTGGATATGGGTTGTGTGTTTCTGCTTCCATGATGACAGATCTGTCATCAGCCATAGAAAACATACTAGTCTTATCTTCTTCTCCTGTTACCTTAACAGTAGTTAGAAAGCCTAAGTTCTGTGTATGGCTTACGATGTCTTGTAAGATGTCTTTCATTGAATTCTCCTTGTTCTTACATTATATTTAGGTTTTGTTGAAAATACAAGCATTAATTTACTCAAAATCAAATAATTTGTTAAAGTTATTATCATTGCGAGTAGAACTAATGTCCCATTCCAATACACCAATTAAGTTTCCGAGTTTTTCGTCGATGACCGTATTCTCCATCGTTGCGTCATCGAATGGTAACTCCTTGAACCATTCCGGTAATCTTAGTTCGTCTACCGGATACGCAACTGATGTGTATCCCATTGGATTATCTTTTACCTTACAAACGATAACCTTAGCACCATCTGTAATGTTCATTGAATATTTGTCACCATGCATACGCTTGAGTGTATTCCAATTGATACTTGCTCTTACGTGTCCGGGCATATTGGCCTTGCCTGCTTTCTTTTCTTTGGCTTCGTATTCAGTAATCTTATTAGCACGTTTGGGAGAACCTTTCTCCCAGCCAGGGCGTGATTTAAATTCTGTCCTAAATTCTGTAATGTAGTCTAGAACACGATCTCTTTCCTGCCCTTCTAGAACCATTTCCAAGACTTCCTTTAAAAAGTCTTGAATAACAACCGGAGTATCCGAACGCTTTAGATCCAAGCCCATTGCCTTAATCTTTCCGTTCTTTCCTTCAGTATCAGTTCTAAATCCTTCGATATCGTAGTAAAGAACTGCATAACGTTTCTTTGTAATGAATAGTCCTTTGCTCGCTACAATTTCCCTACCAGCAGCAATAACTTCTGCACGACTCTTTGGACAGTGGAATGCTTTGCTCATAAACTTACCAAAGGAATCGTTAGTCGCTTCACCGATAGTATCATACAGTTCAACAACACTATCCTTGGACCACGGAATGGATCCGTTTTCGATATCTTTCTTCAGAGTAGAGTATGCACTAAAATAACATGAGTCAGTATCACCATACACAATTGCCTTGCCTGTATGATCATATTCTCCCGTAATGATCTCATTGATTTTACCAGCCATGTGTTTGGTAATGCTTCGACCAGTTAGTGTGACTGATTGACCAATTCTGTTGTCAAAGAATCTACAGCCTGGATTTAGAATAGCACCATACAAACTGTTAAGTAAAATCTTCTTAACTAACTGTCGCTTTGCCCAGTATTCTTCTTCAATCTTATTACCTGCGTTCTGACTTTCTTTTTGCTTGGCCTGCATTTCCTTACGTTCTTTATACCAACGTGCGAGTAGTCCTGGTATGATACCTTCCTTTTCATAAGTGAAGATAGTGCCATTAGCACTGAGCATCCATGGTTGGTTGCTTTCGTAAATTAGATCATAAATCTGTGCGGCACTTAATGTGTCGTTATCTCCGTTTTCCCAGTCAATTGTAATTTGCCTACCAATTTCTTTTTCCATTACGCTTGAATATTCAACAGATCCAAACATACCTTCCCAAGCAGCCGCAAATGACTTTCCTTTGGCCATCTGTGCATCAATGTGTGCCCTTGTGCCGTCCTGCCTTAGTTGTCCTACGACAGTTTCAGGACCCATGTTCAACGCTCTAATTACAGATGGATACAGTGAGTTCAAGTCAACTGAGCCAATCCATTCGTGAATGCCTTTCTTAGGATACGCAACATACGCACCTGCCGCAGGCTCACTACCTGGCTCACGCTTAACACGATTAGGAACAATAAAGCCACGCCTGTGTGCTTCGTTGATAATGCCCTGTTCCGTAACAGCAACAGCACCCATTGTTGTTGAAATAAGAACTGTGTTTTCGTGTGCAATTGTATTTGCAAGATCAATAAACTTTAGTTTCTTATCAAGTTTATCCAATAATGCAGTATCCTGCCTGTTATATTCGATGAACGTTCTAAAGTCATTGTTGTATAATGCATCGAGAGAACCCTCATACACGGTTTTCTTTTCACCTACTTCAAGTTCACCGATTGCATCTAGTCGATACGTGTGTCGTTCTTCATAGTTATATTTTCTGTAAAGTTCCAAACTATCAATGTGTACACGACCGATCAGGTCATATGTTTGTGATTCCTTGCCAAACTTTTCATATGTTCTTTTCTTAGGATATTGATCCCACAAGCAAAAACGCCTTGTATCTTCCTTGCTGAGAACTTTTGTTACACGGTTAACGGTATACGGAATATCATAACCTTCACTGTTCCAACCACTTAGCACATCGGCGTCCTGTATCAAATCAAGAAATGCATCAAGCATATCTGCTTCGTTAGTGTAAAGTATTGTGTTAGGAATTCCTTCAATGGCTTTTTGTGCCTCAGCCATGCTCAATGTCTTTGGTGGAATTGCCAAACAGATTAGTTCTTCCATCCATTGAAGATGAACGGCAATCGAAGTGATAGGCATGAATGCATCTTCTGGTGATGCATAACCACGTTCTGGATCGAAATCTACCTCGATATCGAAAAACGCAATGTTTAGTTTTGGTGCATCAATATTTAGATAGTTGTCCTCCAAACATCTATAAATTGGATTTATGTCTGATTCGTAAAGTGTCTTGTTAGAATGTATCGCAAGTTCCTTGCGCAATTCCTTGATGTTCTTTGCTGTTACACGCTGTAAGGTTTCGCCGTGGATTGAAGTATGCTTACCTCTAGCGTCCTTGTAATAGAATATGTGCCTTGGCTGATATTCTCTAAATTCTCTTTTGCCGTTCTTTCTTTCGACAATTCGAATAATATCTTCGTTGCGGTCATAGAATGCATCTACGTAACTCATTTAATCTCCTATACATGTCATTTTCGGCTGACAAATACCAAAAAGTCCTTTTGTGGCGGACAACACCATCATCATAGTATATATCCTTGCTTGCATTTAAGCAAGATAATAAAGAGCAATTCCACCCAAACCTACCACAGTCAAAACACCGTTTGTGACAATGAGTGCAGGTTCCTTCCACATGAATGAAACTATCAACCAAACTACACCACCCGCGGCCAACAGTGCTGGTCCAAGTGGATACAAATTAGGAAACGTTGCATTAACAAATGTTCCTATGATTAGTATAACGGTTGCCGTCCATTTAAGTATCGAGTCTGTCTTCATCTGTTGCCTCAGTTTCATCTTCTACAACCTCAGTTGGTTTTAACATTGGGATGCCTGTTCTATCAAACCATCTACCATCGTCAGTGACGAAGCAGTGTGATTTGAAATTGTTTCCGTCTATTCCCCTTAGGATAAGTTGCTTCTTGTGTATCTTTCCCTTATAGGTTGAGTAATCCGCTTGTATCAATCTTAACTGACCACCACTCGCAGGACTGCCGTAGATTCTGTCCGCCGGCTCTCCATTTGGTCCTATGTGATTAGATACTATCTGCTTATTTTCCATTCCTCTTATCAATCGCTTCCTTGATGTGCTTTAGATTATCGGGTACTTCCCACCCAAACACACAGGCAAGATGAACGCCACTATTAGCATACTCGTCGTCCTTAATTCCTCTTTTCATACCAAAGCCGTAACCGCCTTTTGTTTTAGTATGAATCTTAGGATCATAATGAGATTGAGATGAATAGTTTTGCATTTCTTTATTTTGCCTTCTGCTAAGTCCGTTATTACGTTTTCGTTTAGTTGTCATTTTGTATATAATAACACAAAACTAGATTGTTGTCAAGCGGTGTTTTACCACCAATTAGATGCTATTCCAAATCCAAATACATTAACGCAACTAAAATATGCGGTTAGTATCATAACCCAAGCCGCCCCTCTTCTATAAGAAGCATAACATTGGGTAAGAGATCCTATGAAGAAATTTGGATATACATAGAGCATATTAGGATCTTTTGCATTAAAGGCAAGTGTAAGGCTTGCCGTAACTGTGAATAAAAAACTTACAAGTTCAAACGAAAAGGCAATCTTATCGCTTTGGTATGAGTTAAGCCAGAAGGCTTTTATGCTATTCAAAATGTTCATTAACCTTTACTGTTGATCTTCAGGAAGGTTTTTTGTAATTCCTAGGATGCTTTCAATTTCATCCCATTCCTCATTGTGTCTTGCCCAATCACCCTTGTGTGCAATCTTGATTGCTTTGTTAATAATGCTTGGTTTAATCTGTAATTCTTCTGCTACTGCTTTTACAGTATCTTTTAAGCCTTCGTTTAAGTCTTCAACTTCTCTTAGGACGTTAGATCCTTCTTTGATTAGTCGTTCTAGTTTGGCTTTTTCTTCTGGTCCATAGTGTCTAGACATTGTGTTCTCCTGGTTATTGTTCTATTATATATGTTATGATAGAGTTTGTCAAATGAATTCAGGAATAAAAATTCCAATTATTTTTTTCAATTAGTGACATTACCAAATCCTTTTCCTTTGTGTAATCATGCTTTCCCTTGTTTCGTTTTTCATAAAACGTAGGGGTTGCCTTAAAGTCAAACCCAAAAATATTAACATTTTCATTTCTTAAATAATTAAGAAAGTATAATATTTGCAGCCCAGTTGACGGTGGAGCATTCAATTTCTTTTCTAATTCTAGTGTTTGAAATAGAGGCAAGTTATACATTCTGGTATTAAACTTTACCTTTTTAATTTTATAGGACAAGGATTTTTTGGTAGGACTAAAAATCAAACTATGAAATTTTGGTTCTTGCATATTGTATTTTTCAAAAGTATTAACTTCGCTTGATACCAAATAATCCCATCGGCTTCCTTGTGACTTTTCATCAATTATGTCAGCACGATTAAAACGTATGGTAGGATTCTCGTCTATAAGACTGCCATATTCTTTTGTAAATATGCTTTCGGCATTGCCAATTACTGATACTGGGTTAGATAATTCTTTGAGTATATCCTGCATATGATATTTAAGTCATAAAAAAAGCCGGCAGTTGAATACCGGCTTTAGTTTGAATTTTATTTTATTATTATTTGCCGCAGTCTGGTCCGCAGTTACAATCTGAACCACAGTTGCCTTTACATGCACAGTCTGGACCGCAGTTGCAATCCTTGCCTTCGTTTAAGCCTTTTTCAACAACGTCATACATTTCAAAACGTCCGCCGTTTCTTTCATATAGCATTGCAGCAAAAATTTCCTGCTTGTTTGTTTCTTCCACTTTTGAAACAGCAACTCTGTTTGCCCAGTTCCAAAGAACATCGTCCATAGGATCAATTGCTTGCTGTCCGCCACTTTCCTTAACCATTTTATACATGTCAACAAATGACATCTTAGGTTCGACGG
>Ga0181590_10005924_pt1 | contig 10059 bp, 11 predicted proteins | sample 071ome_34_FD_132446 | JGI IMG/M metagenome (GOLD analysis project Ga0181590, IMG submission 132446) | Coastal salt marsh microbial communities from the Groves Creek Marsh, Skidaway Island, Georgia - 071411BT metaG (megahit assembly) | ecosystem: Environmental > Aquatic > Marine > Intertidal... | reverse complement strand
TCTTCGTCCTCTTCGTCCTCTTCGTCCTCTTCCTCTTGTTCGTCTCTTCTGCCTCCATCTGCTGGAGTCTTTGTATAGTTCCACGAGAACAGCGCCCCGTCCCGACTCAGCGTGTACAAGTGCACCACGCTCTTTCCGATCAAGCCGCACGCCTCCCTGGCGTTCTTCGTCGTGAAGTACACCCCTATAGGCCAGTCCTTGTGTCCTGCCAGCGTCGGCGGCACGTACCCGTCGATGGAATGCAGCGACCACACGCGCACCGTCAAATCCTTCGATCCGGCAGCGACCCACGTCGAGTCGTCGCTCCAGTCCAACGACACGATGTCCGAATGACAGTGGCCGTACGTCCGATGCAGCTCGAGCGGATTGGTCGACTTGACGAGCCCTGGCCGGCACCAGACCTGGACGAGCCGCCCCGATCCGACCGCTAGGTACCGGCCGTCGGGACTGAACGACGCCACCCGGACGGTATCTTTGAACGAAAAATGGTGCAACAGCGCGTTTTGTTTTCTGTTGATGACCAGGGATCTCCCAGTGTCGTCTATGGCCACCAACAGCGCGCCGTCCGGCGACACACACATCGTCCGGACGTTCGAGCGGAGCTCGTACGGAAGGGTCGAGGCCTGCGACTTGACCAAGTCGACCTGAGAGCGGGCGAGCGGGCGAGCGGGCGAGCGGGTGAGCGGGTGAGTATCGTATCGGTGACCCCAACCCGACCGTCGAGTCCAGTTCATGCATGGCGACCAATTTGCGTGGAACCAACAACAACGACGTACCGAAGAGACCCTGTTTCCCACGGGCGTGAGCAGTATATCTCCATGCATCGTACACCCGCCACCGCGGTACGGCGCGCCAATCAGGTTCTGAAAACGATAGTCCATCCTTAAATGGTTTGAAACAGCTAGTTCTTCTTGAGCACGCCGGTCTTCTCCAGCGCATACCCAGTGGCCGCGAGCCACCCGGCGCAGCTCAGCACCCTCGGGAGCAGGATGTTGAGGACCGGGGCGTGCGCCGCAGCCTCCAGGATGACGCACCCGATACCGACCACGATCAGCACAGAGTTGAGCGGCAGCTTGGGCTTTCCGTCCGGACCGGTCGTCCACCCCTTTCCGCTGCTCATATCGTTCTCGTAGTCAATCACATCCAGCAGCGTCGGCACAATCTCTGTGAACGGCACGCGCACGAATCCTCGAGAGTCCTCGGCCTTCTTTGCATCGAGCACGGTGCCCTCGGGGGCGAGCGTCTTGGGGTCGACCGCAGCAGACGACAGGACCAGTGAGAACATGTATGCCACGCCGGCAGCGGCACCGGCCGGCTCAGACACGAGGTTGAAGAGCACGTTGAGGCCCGGGATGGAGTGGGCAATGGCGTCGACGAGGAAGGCACCGGCCAGCGGCGCGCCTCCCTCGACTGTCATCAGCTTGTCGAAGCCCTTGTCCAGGCCGTCCTCGGAGGTGGCGGTGACCACGCCAGTCACGGCCGCGCCGGCCGTCACGCTCGCGATTAGGTTGACGAACAGGTTGGTGTCGGCCAGGGCAGACACGCGAGTGGCGACCCGCTTGGCGGGGGCCATCCGCCTGGCTCCGGCAAGTCCGATCGTGGACGCGCGGGCCTTCGAGGCGGTGTGGATCTTTGCGGTCTGCATGTTTATAGACGTGACTCTGTACTGGGCGAGAAAGGGGCGGAGATCGAGAGGGAATTGAACGGATTCGTTTTGGGATTGGCCCAATCCAGTGGCTTTTCGATCGAAAGGATCGCACAATTTTTCAAGGCAAAAGTGGTGTCGAGCACGGCGTTCTCTCTCCGCACTCCCAGAGAGCACCGCATACCCTCCTCGCACTCACGCACGGCGCGTCGCGGGACGAAACCTCAGGCAGACGCCAGGAGGCGGCAGTCATGTACCAGCAGCAGCCCCCGCCCCCGGCGCCTGCCCACGGGGACAACCGTGGTCCTCCGAAGAAGCAGAACATTCTGGACCTATCGTACGACGAGTACGTCCAAAGCTTCGCCGCGGTCAAGGCGTCGCGCATGGCCGTCGTCGCTGTCGACGAGGCGGGGGAGAAGAGATGATATGATGAAGACGAATGAACGAATGAACGAATGAACGTCCATAACCCAATGATACAGATACATGTAGTGTAATACATCAGAGCACCAACGCAACCGCGTGTCGATTCGTTCGCCTCGGGAAGTCGGCCTGCAGGCGGGCGCCGAGTGGCAGTGAGCCAGAACAACAAAAGACAGACGGAGACACACGAATAGACAGACAAACGACGAGAAGGCCTCAGAGATCTTGGTAGTAAGTTTTGGTCATCGCCACGGCTCGCGAGTAGCAAATATATAGTGACTCATCACCGGCACCTCGTTGGAAATCGAACAAAAACCAAACCGCCAGCTCAGCCCCTCAGAGAGAAGATCATGTATTCATCACCGGCGGGAGGTAAACCCCACCTACAGATGACACGCATGAATGATAGAATCTATTCTCATCACCGGAGACGGAACCGCGTCGTCGACCCCCGGCCACCTTCACTACATACCTTCCTCGTCCTCGTCCTCGTCCTCCTCTTCACAGTCGTTGATGGGCCGCGGGTTACCGCGCGGTCTTTCCAGCAGCATGGAATGGAACTCGAGCGTCCTACTCGGCCAGACTCCCCGCCGTGAACCACCCGCCCAGCCCAGCCTCCCCTCCTTCCCCTTCCCAATCCTCTTCCCCCTCCTCGTCACTGTCGGGATTCCGCAGGGCCCCATCACACATCGCCTGAAACGCCTTCTGCAAGTCCTCCTCGCTCCCAAACACCAGATTCCACTCCTTCAACGCCTCAAACGGATCCTCCTCGACGCTATCGTCATGACCCCCGTGTCCATTCTCCGCGCCCATTCCATTCTCCGGGCCCCCGTCGATCTGCAAGTAGAGACACTGCCGCCCGGAAGCGTCCTGCGCGACGGCAGACAGCGACACGGCGCGAAACGGAACAACCCTGGACGTGGACGACGTGGACGACGTGGACGACGTGGACGACGTGGACGACGTGGACGGGGGGTCAGCGTTCGGCGACCACGCGATTTCACTGCGGCGGTGACAACGACGAGTGAGCGGATGAGCGGATGAGAGGGTGGGAGAGTGGACGAGTGGGCGAGCGCGACCACGTCCTCGGTCGGCCGGTCACGACGACGGCATGCCGACGCACAAATCGTACCTCTCCCGCACTTCAAAGGTCCCAGTGCCGAGGCCCCGACCCCGACCCAGATCACCATCACCACCATCGACCACCAGTTCCGTCGATGGGAACACAAACGGACTAAACTCCAGCGATTCCCCGTCGTTGTCGGTGCCCATCGTCAAGATCCGAAAAAAAGAAAACTTTCTCGGCCGGAACTGATCACACACACGAGATGTCGACCTCGCAGCGGACACTGGCATCGACCGTGACGCTCCTGACCCGGTTCGGCAGCGGGGGATGCCCAGCAGGTGCAACGCTCGCAGAAAACCTCGGAATCGCTTCGCTCCGATCCAGTCTCCCAGCGGCCGTACCAGACCAGACCACCGCCCGCCGCTTCTCTTCCACCCCGGCGCCGGAAGACGGACACGCGCCCGCGGTGTTCGTGGATAAGACCACAAAGGTGATTACACAGGGCTTTACAGGCAAGAATGGCACCTTCCATTCCCAGCAGGTACGTCGTCGACACTGTCGCCTCGCTGCTCTCTGCTCTCTGCTCTCGACGACCCAACAACTCACCACATCATGATCAATCATCACACACGATAGGCGATCGAGTACGGCACAAACATGGTGGGCGGCGTGACCCCGAAGAAGGGCGGGACGACCCACCTGGGCCTTCCAGTCTTTGACACGGTCGCCGAGGCCAAGGCTGCCACGGGGGCAAACGCCACGGCCATCTACGTGCCGCCCCCGTTCGCGGCCGCGGCCATCCTGGAGGCCGTGGATGCCGAGATGGACCTGGTGGTATGCATCACAGAGGGCATCCCGCAGCATGACATGGTGCGGGTCAAGCGTGCGATGCAGGAGCAGCGCACGACGCGGTTGATCGGGCCCAACTGTCCGGGCATCATCAAGCCGGGGGAGTGCAAGATCGGGATCATGCCCGGCTATATTCATACGCCGGGAAAGATCGGTATTGTCTCTCGGAGCGGGACGCTGACGTACGAGGCGGTGTTCCAGACGACCAACGAGGGGCTCGGGCAGAGTACCGTGGTTGGCATTGGCGGGGATCCCTTCAACGGGACGAACTTTGTCGACTGCTTGGAGCGGTTCATGAAGGACGAGCAGACAGAGGGGATCATCATGATCGGGGAGATTGGAGGAACGGCGGAGGAGGAGGCTGCCGAGTATATCAAGTCGTGTGGCGTGGATAAGCCCGTGGTGAGCTTCATTGCGGGGTTGACGGCTCCGCCCGGGAGGCGGATGGGGCACGCCGGGGCCATCATCAGCGGCGGCAAGGGGACTGCCGGGGACAAGATTGCGGCGCTCAAAGGGGCCGGGGTGGCCGTGACGGAGAGTCCGGCCGGGATGGGAAGGCTCATGCGGAAGGTCATGGCCGAGCGAGGTTTGATGTAGCTGACATCCCTTTTTTCGAACTTTAACGATGAGGATGACACAGGCAAGGTTGACGCCGTCCTCCATGCTGCGACGTGCCGTCTGTCTCTCCGCTTCCTCTTCGGGAGCAGCGCAGAGACGACGACGCGGCCTTGGGAGCGCCAATTTCCTCAGCATGAACGAATCATTCGTCACGAAACGTCGCGCGTTGCCGCGTCGGCGGGCCGGTGGGACGACTGCGATACGGACGTATGCTATGGTGAATGTAGACGTGTCCCCGTCGGTCATTCTCGGCGTGGGACTCATCGGGAGCGGTACGTCGTGTCGTGGTGGACGACGGGTTGCTGTTGCCGCTCACTCGCTCACTCGCTCGCTCGCTCGCAGGCGTGTCGCTGTGGCAGATTCGGCAGACAAAGCCGTGGATAAGTAAGGATTACGACGTGGTGATCTCGTGTATTTCGTTGCTGGTGGGCGGCATTCTGATCTTTCAGGGGTGGCGACTGGACCCGTTGTTGCTGTTTGGGCAGCTGATGACGACGGGGGCGGCGTTGAGTTTCGCCGTGGAGGCGCTGCGGTTACGGCATGAGGTGTATGAGCAGGAGGAGCGAGAGGCGCTGGGGGAGTATGCGTCGTCGTCGGGGTACGGCGGGCGGCGGAGAGGGCGGGACTGGAGCGAGGGCGGGGGTGGGGGTGGCCGTTGGGAGGGGGGCCCGCCGCCGCAGTTGCCGCCGCCAGAGGGTGGGTTCGTTGAGTACCCGGGTGTGCAGGCGTGGCGGGGTGGGGCGGAGTATTATGACGGGGAGTATGGGGAGGACGATGGCGGGTATTATTATTACGATGAGGTGGAGGAGGTGGAGGTGGAGGAGGCGCGGGTGTATGATACGACCATCGGGGAGGGGGTGGAGGAAACACCTGTGCCGCCTGCGTCGTTTGGATTCGGGTCGATTGGGGTGCGGGGCGACGGGGGGGGAGTGGGCGTCAACACGCCATTTGACCTCGGGAATGACGAGGATTTCTAGATACGTGCCATAATGCGTTCAACGTATTAAACGCAACAACCGGAACAGAGAACAGACCGCTTCAAATCCAGCCCGCCTTCAGGGTGCCCATCATGGTGCGATTCAAGTTCAACGACTCAACGGCGTCGTTGATCGCAATCTCCGTGTCCAGCCTGCCGTACAGGTCCTGTTCGCTGCTCGTTGTGCAAATGACGACGAAGGTCACCAGGTAGATTGTGAAGGTGGCGAAGAGACAGCACCTGTCGGCAAAGCGACAGAACGAAGTGCGGAAGTGGCAGTCGTCGCGGAACCGCTCGCCGAACGTCTTTGGCGTTCTCGTTTGGGTCATTGTTGTTTGGGTCATCAGCGCGTCTTTGGACGTCGCGCTTGCGATCTTGCGACTACCGTCTCGGTATCGGTCTCTGTCTCGGGCCATGCTCGTCCTCAGGCTGTCCCCCTTCGTGGAAAAGCCCAGTTCTTGGTCGCCATGGGCATCGTCTTCGTCGTCTTCGTCGTCGCGCTCCGATCCTCGTGGACTGTCGGCAGCTGGTTTCCGCTTGGTTTCCGTGTAGTAGGTCGCTGACCTGAACGCTTCTTCCTTCTTCCACCTGAAGAACGAACGAAGCGCGAAGCGTGAGTGAGGGTCAGGGGGTAGGAGGAGCGGTCGGAAGTCGGACGTCGGACGTCGGCCGAGTTCAGACACCCACCGCCCAGTCACGAGGAGCCAGTCGTTGCGGAGCTCGGCCTTCCCCTCCTTGTACTGGTACAAGCTGTTCCAGATGATGGTGCTGAAGATCGTGAACACCAGCATCGAGAAAATGGTCACCGCCAGACGCTGGATGGCGTTCAGCTCGTTCGTCCCGCCAAAGTTCTGCATCACGAGCGTCGTCGTCGTCGTGAAGAAGAGCGAGATCGAGTTGGAGATGCGACTGCGTGGGTCGTACAGCGGCTGTCGACCGAATAAGAAGCGTGACGAAACGAGCAAACCGCGAGTGAGTGTGCGCTTCAGTCTCGGGGAGTCTTGGAGAGCGCGGGCGGGTTCGAGCAGCAGCACCCACCGTCAAAAAAACCGCCAGATTCAGCAGCGCGAGCAGTGCCAATGGCAGCGTCGTGATAAACGCATCCACAGACCCCACATACAGGATGAATCTCATATCGAGCGTTGGCGTGAACGCGTCGAGAAGCGTGAGGAACCCCCCGAGCCGGTCTCGAGCCAGGTCCAGCTGCTCCTTGGTCACAAGCGCCCCCCGAAAGTTCATGTTCTCCGATTCATTCAAAGGATTCGAGAATTCGTACTCACTTAGTCCCCGCACAAAGTCCGGACGGTTGCCCGCGAGCGAGACGTTCGACAGGTACCAGCCATTGCCGGCGCTGTTCCCGTTGTTCGACATGAGGTACTTTGCCGCCACCGGAATTGGAAGAATCGTCGCCGCCTCCGGCTCGTCATACAACTGTGTCGTGAGACGAAGACTGATGGCGGCCTCGAGCGATCCTGAGAGAGCGGCGAGCGAGCGAGCGAGCGAGTCAGCAGACACAGACGTCAACATAGACGACGACATAGACGACGACAACATAGACATCATCGACGCACCGAACGGGTAGTTCCTTAGCTTGAAGTCTTGGAAAAACGTCCCCGAAATCTGCAGGCCCTGAAAGACCCGCCCATATTCCCCTACGTAGAGTGTCGACGTTACGATATCTGGCTTTTCCGCCGCGTTTGAAAACGCCACGCCCACCGAGAACACATCGTCACAGCACAGATCCTTCAAATATCCCGAAGTACACGGCTTCTGACATGAGATAACGGTCCCGTTATGATATTTCTCCGTAGACTTCTTCATCGTCTCGTATGCCGTCAGGTCCTCCCTGGCGAACGAGCGAAGTGCGCGAGTGAGAGAGTCAGGGCGCGCGAAGAGCGAGCGCGTGCCGGTCGAGGTACCAATGCCCACCACTCCATCAACAGCTCAAAGACAGCGCTGAATTGTCCGACCCCTGGCGACACCTGGAGCACCCGGTTGAGTATACCGACTGGGGAGGAAACGAGAGTAGAGGTGTCGGGTGAGAGAGAGAGAGAGAGAGCAGAGTAGAGAACGGAGCGCGCGGGACAACACCCGGACGACGCACCAGTGAACACCGGCAGATACCTGGAGACCGAACGAGGGCGAGGCGCGAGTGAGTTTGCGTGAACGTGAGGGCGTCGGGACGGGCGAGCGCTCGTTGGGGAGAAACGCGTACTCGACGTCCGCTCCGTAATATGACCCGGGAACGGTTCGTGTAAAGTTCCTCGCTCTATACAGGGTTGGAAACGCTCCCGCCGTGCCCAGGATTGAGAACAGGAGCACGAGGAGAACGAAACAACCACCCATGATGACGTCTGAAATTTCACTTTGGTTCGGACTCACAACGGGAAGGAGAGAGGGCCGCGGCGTCCCGGAGCCAGAAAGAAGGGTAAAAGACCTCGATCTTTACGATGGAATGCGGTGGAAGCGAATTTTTCTATTCACGAGAGAATGCAACTACCGAGGGCCAGGGCAGCCATCGCTCCGACCAACCCCAGGCCGGTGGCACCGCTTGGCTCCTGCTCGGCGAGCTGCGCGTTCACAGCCGATGCCACAGTATTGTTCCTCGTCTCTGGAACGCCCGTCATCGTGCACGTACACATGATCGATTCCGACATCATCATTGAGACGTGGACGGACGACGGGACTTTCTCCTCGTTTGCGTCGATCGTGCCATCGTTGCTCTCCTCCTGGCGAATGAACGAGCGCGCAGCGCGAGTGAGTGAGTAAGCGAGTCATGCGAGCGAGCGAGCGAGCGAGCGAGTCAGGACGTGTTCAAGCCCGCCCACCCACCTGGTCAAAGTACCCGAACCAGTCAAACTGCTCGTTGCAGCATCGATCAGTCGCGTTGATGGCGTGCTCGTCCCAGAGCTCGTATACAAGTCGCCTCTGCTCGTCCGTGTTGTCGTCGTGGCTCATCAGCTCCTCCAGGGTCGTTCCAGGCGAGACGAGCGCGCTCGCCACAATCACCATGTTCTCCCCCTCGGGCGCCGTGACGTCACTGCACCACAAGAAAGGCCCCGTCGGAACCGCGAGATAGTCGCGGTACAACTGCCTGACCATCCCAGGCTCGCCCGCCTTCTCGAACGTGGCGTAGGCGTCGTCAAGCTGTTTCTCACATTTCGGCCGGTTGATGTCGATTTCGTCCTGCAAGACTTTCGACACCTGCGCCGACGTGCCGGTCTGGATCTGGACGATCACGAGAAGACCGACCGTGCTGTACTTGAGAGGGCTCATAGGTTGACTGCGGTTTGGGGTCCTTCGGTTTGTTTGTGCGTGGTGGAGATTTCGAAACCCGGCCCGGGTTTCGAAAGAAACCCGGCCGAAAAAGCCCCCAAGTCTATCGCTCGCCACACTTATATGTGTATACATCATCACGGGCAGCATCCGCATCCTCCACGATGAACAACAACGCCCTGCGCCGACCGAGCCTGCGTGCCTCGGACTCGACACGCCGGGGCAGGCATTACGCTCGCGGCGGTGCCCCGTTCGCGCCACGCGCCTCGCTGCCTGACCATCACATCTTCGGTTCTGTGCAGAGGGTGGGAACGGTACGTGCACGCGCTGTCGGCGTCGTGAATTTTGAATTCGTGAGGGGTCGGAAATTCGAAGAGATTGGCTGCCTCCACTGACCCGTCCACTAACCGGTACATGCCCACCTTGCCATGCAGCATCGTCGTGCGACCGACCACAACATCACGTCTTCCGCCACGGCCTCTGGCTTCTCGAACCCGGCCCCCACGGTGAACGTCGCGTCGGCGGCTTCGCTCTCTCCCAAGACTGTCAAGGTCGGCTCCTACGTGGTCGGCTGGTACGTCTTCAACATTATATTCAACATCCTGAATAAATCCTGCCTGAACATCTTCCCGGCGCCGTGGTTTCTGGCCACGTTCCAGCTGTGCGCCTCTGCCACATTCATGGTCGCACTGTGGCTTTCCGGTATCCAGCGCCGTCCGCAGGTCTCGAAGGAGCTCATCACGGCATTGGTCCCCGTGGCGTTCTGGCATACCGTCGGCCACGTGTCGGCGTGTGTGGCGTTTTCGCAGGTGGCCGTGAGCTTCACGCACGTGGTCAAGAGTGCCGAGCCGGTGCTCTCTGTGATTCTCAGCCAGGTGCTGTTGAAGGAGGCGTATCCGGTGTACGTATGGGCGTCGTTGATTCCGATCGTGGCGGGTTGCTCGTTGGCGGCGGTGAACGAGGTGTCATTCGCGTGGAGCGGGTTCAACAACGCAATGATCTCAAACCTCGGAATGGTCATGAGGAACATTTACTCGAAGAAGTATCTGGATCAGTTCAAGAGCCTCGACGGAATTAATCTTTTTGCGCTGCTGAGCATCATCAGTATTTTCATCACGCTCCCGGCAGCGCTCTACGTGGAGGGCTTCAAGGGCGGGGTGTACCAGTGGGGGGCCATGGCGGATGCCGCGACGGCGGGCTTGGGCG
>Ga0181590_10005923_pt1 | contig 10060 bp, 15 predicted proteins | sample 071ome_34_FD_132446 | JGI IMG/M metagenome (GOLD analysis project Ga0181590, IMG submission 132446) | Coastal salt marsh microbial communities from the Groves Creek Marsh, Skidaway Island, Georgia - 071411BT metaG (megahit assembly) | ecosystem: Environmental > Aquatic > Marine > Intertidal... | reverse complement strand
TGCTGAAGAACCAAATCCTCTTACTGGCAATGGTCTGCCTTCGACTTCTAAACCTGCTGACTCATATAGTTGTATTTCTGCTGTCACTATACGCCTTCTCTTTGAGTGTATAGGACCAGATTGTAGCACCATATTGACTGGCATGGTTTTATTTGTTACATCATAGTTTAAACCTACCTCAATATCTTCTGCTGCAGTTGTTAATGTAATGCTGCCAGATGAAGGAGTTGCGTTTGCTTGAACTGAACCATCTGCTCTAATTCTGCATTCTTCACCATTAAGATGTCCAAGTCCAGAAACTGAAGTAGATGCAGGACTGTTAGTAACTTGTATAGAACAGTCTGTGTAGTATGTTCTATCTAATGCTTCAATAAAATATTTATCTGTGCCATTAATATTGCGTTTTACATAGAAATAAACTATGTTTTCTAGCACTGCTACATCTTTAATTTCACCATCTGTAGTAAATCTTGTCCATGCACCGATTGCTTCTGCTCTGTTTGTAATAAATACTGCTACTGTGCCATCATCATTAACAACATATAAGTAGTTACCTTCGTTGTTTACATCGCCAGTTAATGCATCCATGCGTACTGGTGTGCTTACTAGATGTGGAGACAATATGTTTATCTCATTCGCTGTGTATGATTCTTCTGCAAATGTATAAAGATATTCTCTGACTTGTTTACCATTTGACTGAATAAAGATAGTAGCACCATCAATGTTAATTGGTCTTACTCCCTTTAAGATTCCATATCTTGTCTGTCTGAGCACTGAAACCTTAGTAGGCGTAATAGGTCTGTCTGGTATGTAAAACTCTGCACCAGAGGTAAATATTTGAAGATTAGGACCACTTACAAGATGATAAATAGCGTTTACTTGGTCAGTGTCTAATGTAATATCTATTGATTCATCATCTAATGATGTGCCAACATCAAAATTAAAAAAGTCACCTAATACTGAACCCCATAGTGTTTGCGGTCTTGCAGTAGAGTTAGACATCCATAGTCTTTGTTCATGAAATGTCACTGTGCCAGGATAACCACGAGCAGATGACCATGCTACTTCTTCTAATGATGCATCAGCACCTGAGATAGTATTATTGTTTTCAAATTCTTGTAATAGTACACCTTCAATATATTGAGAACCTGATGTTGTACTTATTGTTTCAATTCTAATAATTCCGTTGTTACCAAAAAACATACCACCTGTATGAGCAGCAACTACTGGATTACCACCACTAATATTTAATCTTGTTGTATCGCCCACTTTAGGACTTGATGTATGCAATGTAAAAGTTACAGCATCATAGTCTGCTCTAAAGTCAAATGTTGGTAGATAAGAAAACGATATAGTTGATACAGTCCAGTCTGTATGTGAACCTGCTCTTACAATCGTTCTTGGTTCATAATCATTGTGACAGATAATCATTGTATCTGCTGACTGGGTAATACTTATATCTTGTATATCTGCTACTGGATAAGGTGTAGTTAGATAGTCATTACCAGAACTGTTGATGTTTGTTTGTAATACACCATCTTTGTAGATATATGCCTTTAAATCTGCAAATACGAAAAGATAGGTCTGTGTTACATTAAATTCAAATTTTACGAAACGAACTTGTGTATCTGTTAAATCATCAATGTATTTCATGCCTGGTCTGCGTACTAGACCACCATGCTGCATAACAACTACATTAGTTAATGTTTCTGCTGATTTGTAATAATCTTCGTAATCATGTCGAGCAGCAAGTCTTGGGTCAAACTCACCCTTACTCCATGTTGTTTGAGTTTGTATGACTCTTGACATTAACTTCTAGCATTAATTAATAATGAACCAGATAATGCAGGTGGTGCATTAGAAGGCGTAGATTGAGAATCTATCGTCTTTGCTCTTGATAGTTGCCTATCTGTCATGTTTGCATAAAACTCTGCTTTAGAAGTATTCTCAGTGATTGGCACTGCAAATAATGATGCCAACTTGTATTCTAATAATTCTGTAAAGTATGCAGGTAAGAAAGACTCATCTGGTTTATATGTGTAATCCAGAATCATTGTTTTTTCATCTGTGTATAACTTATCTGCGTAAATTTGATAGTTGTCGTTGCCTTCATCTACATGCTGAGCAACTAGAAAATCTGAAGGTAACTGAAAAGCATAATCCCATTCATTTGTGGGAGTTGCTGTTAATCTTGCCAATGTTGCTTTGTTAGAAGCAAAACGCCAAGGATGTGATGTTAATAATGACTCGTATGTTGGTGCGTATAAATTAGATGCAACCAATGCTGCAATCGAATCATCGTTAAACGAGGAGATAGTGTTTTCACCAATCAACAATAAAGCATGTGAACATAAATCTATCTTTGAGTAATTATTGACTGCTGCCATGTTGTCTCCTTAAAGAAGGGTCTCCCGAAAGAGACCCCATATTGTGTTAGTCTGTGTCTGTTGTTGTAAACGCTGTTACATTGTTTACATCGACAGTCGTACCATCGTTTGCACTAACAAGGTAGAAACCTGTGTTAGCAAGGATGACATCACCAACTTGCACATCACCTGCAACATTGTTGAAGTACCCTGATGTATCAATGACTGTTGTTGCATCAGAAGTAGAATAACCCCAGATAACTGGAATGTTTGAATTTGCTGATGTTGTTAATCTAGCAAAATTGTCTTTATTAAATGCCATTGTTATTCTCCTTTATTATGCTTCACTAACTTGAACTTTAACAATACCATCGCTATCAATAGTTCCTGCACCTGCTTTGTACTTGCCAAGTGATAACCATGAAGTTTTCTCTGGAATGTAGTTCACTTCAGTTGAAATATCTAAACCAATAGCACAACCAACTGATGACTTGTGGAACGCAAAACAGTCACGAATGTTAGATGCTACTGCAAGACCACCTTCAGAACGAGTCTCCATCATAATGAAGTTGAAACCCATATAAGTGTTAATCTCACCAGACTGTAACGCACGAACTGTAGCGTAATCTGCTGAAGTTGCTTTTTCTTCATTCAATAAGTCAGTGATTGCTGCAGGAGATACAACGATGAATCTGTCGCTCATAGGAACGCCATTATCATTTAGTGCTTCTGCTGCTTGAGTTAGTTTAGCAATAGTTAGACCTGCTGAACCATGAGCAATAGTGTCACCTGCTGACATAGCATCAATGATTAGTTGGTCTGCTCTACGACCCATAGCACCTGCGATTGTAGTCGCTAGTTCTCTACGCTCGTCAAAGTTTACCTCTGCTGCATCAAAGATGTCTGTGTACTCACCTGCTACCCAGTTCTCAAGAGTAACTGGTACTTTAGTGTGAGTGATGTCCATAGGTGTTACATCTGTCTGACTCGCCTTCTGGTTCGCTAGACCTTTACCCATAGTACGGAAATTATAAGTATCACCAACAACGCCTGTTCTTAAACGAACACCATTGCGGAGTTTACCTGCTGTTTGGAATGCGTGCTTGACCTCAGCATCAAACTGGGCGCTAGCAGCGCTTGATAAATTAATAGACATAAGTCTTTCTCCTAAATTAAAAAAATTTTATCTTTTCTCGATTCAGGTGACCAATATTGGGCTGAATCTAGCGTTCTGAGTACGCTTTAAACTACCAATAAGGGTCTAGAAAGAGTGTCCTTATGCCGATTATAACATTAGTTAAATTCTATATGCAACAACTTTATGAACGAATTTCGCTCTGTGGTTGTGTGCCATAAAACTCTCTAAATTTTGCTTCTACTTCCTGTCTGTAAGTTGGTGATGATTCATACCTTGGGTCTGCTACCATCTCTTGCAATCTTGCTGCAGTTAATCCACTAGCAGGTTTAGCAGTATCTGGTGCTGAGACTTGTGTCTCTCTAGTCATGCTTCTCATCTTTTCAAGTAACTGGAAACCTTCTGCAGTAGTCGCTAATGATTGTAGTGTTTCAAACTCATTCTCATTTAAGTTTGCTCTACCCCACTTAACCATAGATTCGATTCTTGTATTAGCATCTGGACCAATACGCTTGATTTCAGATTCAACATCTGGCACTTGTTCCATTACATTGTTTACATACAAACCTAATAATTCTGTATGTGCTTCTTGTGATAGACCTGCATTTGCTGCCCACTCATTGAACTGGTCAAGCATTGCATCACCTTCTGGTATTTCTGCATCAATGCCTTCTGGCATAACAACTTCATATCCTCCATCTGGTGCGCCAGTAAAAGAACCTAGTTTTGATTCTAGTCCTGCGTATGCTTTGGCCTGGTCTGCTACAGTCTTATACTTATTTGCTTTAAACCAGTCAGGTGCATCACCTTGGCCTGCTACATCTTCAGAGAGATACCACATTTGTGTATCTGGATTCTCTACTGCTTCCGTTGTTTCTTGTTCTGTTTGTGCAACAGATTCATCTAAGATTGATTCTTCACTCATCATAGTCTCCTATATATTCACCTTTTTCTTGTCGTATGATTGCCATCTTAAACATTCGAATCATACTGTTTTGACCCTCTCTGTAATATCCTTGGCCTTCTGTTTGGCCAGGAACGCAGACAGGTGCTTTGACATATCTCTCCTCTAGGAAATCTAAGACTTTCTTACCATCTGCAGTCTTAAATACTTTAGCGATTAGAGCATCAAAATCTTTTTGTTTATCAATCATCCAAGTTCTTGCATCGCTTGTTGTGCTAGTTCAGGATTTTCTTGTGCTGCTTGTGCTAATGCTGCTGCTTGTTGCTGCTGCATCATTTGCTGTTTCAGTTCTTCTCTTTCCTTCTCATCACGAACAAGTGACTTATCGACTCCAAGTAGTTTAGCAATGTGTTCTGGTATCGCTTCTAGTTTAAGACCAATCTGTACTGCTTCTGGTCCTGCCATTCCTGCGAACTGTACGAACTGTGCAAGTTTATTAACCTCATCCATATCTTGCTGTTGTGCAAGTGGAGAGATAACTTTAATCTCTACATTCTCATCGCCCACTTTGATTGGTGCTACTAATCCTTCATTCTTTAAAAGTTCATACGCACGCTTAACTAATTTGTTAATGAACTCAATTTGTAATCTACCAAATGATGAACCAATGTCGCTCATTAACTCTTGTTGTCTAATAGATATTTCTGTTGCTGATTTAGTTGGACCACCTACTGGACCTAACTGTTCATGGAATAATGCTTTCTTAATGTTTTCTCGTAAGTCACCTAAGACTAATTCTGATACATTGAAGTTGCCACCAGACTGCAGAGGTTGTAATGAACCTTGTTGTGCAATAGGAACAATAGCACCTGGTTTAATTGCAATAGTCCAAGGATTTAGAACACCATCATCAACAGCAGTATAAATACCTGCTATCTCTTTCTCTGCATTCTTTAGTACATACTTAACGACTTCATTAGCAGTCTTAATATCAGGCAATGCAGTCATGATTGGTCCACGACCATATCTTTCACCTGCAATCTTAGACCATCTGAATACAATCCAAGGTGATGTTTCAAAGTAATCTTCAAAGATAACATGCTTGGTTGATTCTTCCACTACTACATAAGAGTAATTATTTTCATCTGGGTTGTAGATAGTGCCTTCAATAATAGCAATCAATTCATCAGGTTTTTCTTCAACCATTCTTGCTGCCTGGTCTGAGATAGTGCCGTTCGGCCAGACTCTAGTTAAATCTCTTGCTGATACTTCATGACTTCTAAATACTGTTTCAATAGTACCTCTTGGTCCATCTTCTACAATTAACTGTGCTAATGGAACAGCAGTAAACTTAAGTTTTTGTTCACCATCACCTTGTTCTAATAACAATGCACCAGTGCCTACTGCTAAGTCTAAGAATGCTTCATTTGCTTCTGTTGCTAAATTAGATTGATTGATATGAGTAAACAGTGTATTAGTTACATCTTCAAGTTGCTCATCAATATTAATCTGTTCTGATTTTGGTATTGCTGAACCTGCTGCTAACTTGGCCCACTTCTTAAATGGTGGTATCAATGTTGATTGAAGTCTTGATGCAAATCTTTGTGTTGCTACTAATGCAGTTGAATCATATATACGATGATTCTTCTTCTGACCTTTCTCGTATTCAGTAAATATCTCACGCTGTGGTAGAGCATATTCATAACACTCTTTCCAGTGCATTTCCCAAGTAGTACGATAACGCTTTGCAGTCTCGTATCTTTTTACAAGAGCGTTTACAGCACTTGCATTATCTTTAAAATTTGGCATTTGTTTATCCTAGTGTATCTGATAATCCTGTTTCACTTCCAGATAATAATGTGTAACGACCTCGTCTTCTTGTTCTTTGTCTTTGCGCATCCATCTTTGCTGCAAATTGTTCTTTACGAGTATCTGCTTCAACTTTTGCTTCTTGTGCCTTTTGTGCTTCCGACTTTTCGGGTGCTTTCGGTCTCATAAATCCCATTGTATTTCCTCTCTAAATATTTTGCTAATTGTTTTGGTGTTAAAATCCACCATGCTCTTATACCTAATAAGTGCTTCATTATAGTAACACAAGTTAGTATTCCACGCATAATGAATTTATTTTGCCTAGACTTCCTAATATACATTACTTTATGTCCTAATGATACCATGAGTTGAGGAACATTATCTTTTGGTCCATAAGGCATCACTTGTACTTCTAACCAAGAACCGAACGGTTCAATCAATACCCAGTTAAATCCATCCCATCGAATAGCAAAACAATGTCTGTAACCTGGTGATGTAAATAAATCCCAGATATGCCATCTCCCACCATCAGCAAAGACAATGTACCAGTCTATTTCATTCTCGACTAATTCAACCATGAAGTGTTGGCCTGTGGTTGTACTGTCGCTCTAGGTTTATTACTGTCTCTATATGCAATAGCAAAGTATCTAAAAGCATCAGCAAAGTGTGATGACCAGTCATGTAATGGTCTATCTTTGTATATGCCTTTTCTTTCATCAAACTCTTTACGGTATCGTCTAAGTGCATTAACACCATCTTTAGTCTGTGTCTTCTCAAAGTAGCATTTAGGTAGTAGCGCTCTTGCGGCATGAATGCCATCTTCTATTGTTAGTCTTGGCACAACTCTGAATCTAATTCCCATCTGTCTTGCTGTCTCTAGTCTAGACTTACCTGTGCCTAACTCCCTCACCTGTATATCATGTGGTGCATAGTGTTGGCCTAGAATACATTGATGCTTAGTTCTCCAGTCATGCAAGTATTGAATGTAATGATTGAGTCCTTCGCCTTGATTCTCATAAGCATGTACGACTCTGACTTCCATACCAACTTGCTGTACAAACCATATTGCTGTGCTATCTGATACACCTAAATCCCAGTAAGTATCGACTGGTATTGTAGGTTCTACCTGGAACTTCATTATCTGACTTGGGTCTATGAACTTGGCATAGTATGCACCATCTCTGTTAGATAAGACTTCACCTTCCCAGACATGATTGTATAGGTCCTCGTTCTTGTCTTTGAGTGCTAGTCTTTCCTTCTCTAGTTCTTTAGGAAACCAGGGATTGTCTGAGTAATTCACTTTGACTACATAACTATCTTGTGGTGGATTAACTACGAACCTCTGATAAGTATCATCCATCTCATCATTGGGGTTGAACGATACCCATATCTCACTGCCTTCTTTACGCAGCGTTGGTATCAGTGTCTCCCAAGATGTAGATGTCACGCTCTCCCCTTCTTCGCACCAAACTATATCAAGTCCTTCCATTGACTTAATCTTGGTAATATTGGACCTTAAACCTTCAAACAAAAACCTGCTGCCATTTGTTCCAAGTATCTGTGTCTTTTGGACCTCAAAGTATTCTTCTAGGTTCAATCTTCTAATAGTGTCTGATAATAACTGCAGCACTGAGTCTTGTATTGACCTCTGTATCTCCCTGGCACATAAAACTCTGATTGGTTTTTTCCATGCTGCAACGATAAGTAATTGCGCTATGGACCAGGACTTACCTGAACCTCGCCCACCATAAGTAATCTTATATCTATGTGGTTTTAGGAACGGTTCAAACTTCTTGGTTATCTTCAAGTTTACTTTCATTATCTACAATAGTTATGACTACTTCATTGTCATTTCTCATGTCGCCAGATAGATTGATGTCTTTACTATCAGCATATCCTCTGTCTTTTAATATGCTTGGTGCAAACTTGTTTAATACTATTGGATTTCTGTCTTCAAATATGTGTCTGAATATCTCTTGTTCTATTCTATCTTTCAGTCCTTCTTTGACTTGTTCTACCGCTTGTGCAAATTTGTCAGACTCTCTACCCCAGTGATAAAATGTTTGCCTTGATATTTCTGCTTTTTCGCATGCTTGGCTTATATTACAATTCGATGATACAAAAGCATTGATAAATCGTAGTTGATTATCTGTTAATCCATCACCAATAAGTAGTGTCATCTCATTCATTTTTATAACCCATTGCTAACTTATAATCATCTGGATGAGGTAATGTAATTGACCACTCTGCCATGAACATATCTATGTCTTTTAGGAACTGTGTAAATTCATCTACTTTTAACTTACTGGTTTGTCTCAGTGTCTTAATAACTTTATTGCTTTTAGTCTTGACTTCTTCATAACCTAAGAACTTCTCAACTAATATAGTTTTCATAGCATCTTTGGTATAACCTAACTCACCTGCAATAATAGTAATCCACATGTGCAGCAGATTGTTCTGAGCAATGCTTCTACTGTTCTTATATTCTTTAATTTCTATCATTGCTTTGTCAACTTCTGGATTCTGCATATAAAAATCTCTGACTGCTGCTTTTAGTATTTCTTCTTTCGGTTGGTCCTTGTGTATTACTCTCATAATAAACCCATACTACACATAATTTCCTGGGTTCTTTTCATGCCTAATAGATGCGTTAATAATTTTTCTTCTGTACTGTAATTACTTGGTTTACGACCATCAACAATATCATGACAGTTAGCGCAAGCATAAGCACCATGTATATCTAGACATTTAGTTCCCATGCCACCACCATTGATGTGGGCCAGAACTACTGTCTCATTCCCTGGAAGACAACCATCTAATCTTAATGTGCAGACTTGGCCTCTTGCTGATTGTGTAAACTTACTCATATTCCCAAACCTTAACTTTTACTTTGCCGTTCGTTACGACTTCGTTACGAGTGATAGACAATTCATTTATTTGTGAATCATCAACCCAGATGCAACCAGTAAGACTATCAAGCAATGCTTTAAGATAATTGTCAATGTCTCTTTTTCTTTTATCTGGTGCGTGTAATTTAATTGCTACTGATAGAGGTTTATCAGTCAAAGTAGAACTGCCAACAAAAGACTTCACCTTATCTTTATATTCTCGGCCTTTCTTAGATATGATTGCTTGACATATTTTTCCACGAGCAATAGACCTGTAGTAACTATTGACACTTGGTGGAAACGGAAGACTCAGTTCAATCATTGTATCGTATGTTCTTTAGTAAAATCCTGAATGTGTATTAGAGCATCTTCAATTAAGTCTTGTACTTCAGGGTCTTCGTTTACTCTATAAATCATATTCAATATATCAATAAGTTCTTCAATAAATTCAGTGCTGTCCATCTTTAAATTTCCTTTTTAACCAATATTTGTATCGTCTAGCATACTCATTTAATGACATACAGTTTGGTTTTTTTTCGACACAACAGCGTTCTTGGGTCATCTTTCCATACATAAGATTGATAAAACCTCTAAAACTTTTCTTTACCATAGAAACATTGAACACCATACAAACACCAATGTAATGTTGGTGAATCTTTCTTAATTCGGTGGTTTAAAGTAGATGGAGTGATACCTAATAATTTAGCAAACTGTCTTTGAGACATGTCCATCTTTTGTAATTCTTCAGGTATAGATAAGTATCTTATTTGCATAGATGGTCCTTATTGTACCATAAGATTATATCATATATCTAACGCACTTCGTTTGTTTTCTCATTGCTAAAGCAACCGAGACCCTCTTAGTATTGCTACGCACTCACTTCGTTCGCTTGTGGATTTATAAATCCTTTTTTTTATATGTTCAACAAGAAGGTAAGTTACTTCGGGTAGTAATGTGG
>Ga0181590_10005922_pt1 | contig 10060 bp, 9 predicted proteins | sample 071ome_34_FD_132446 | JGI IMG/M metagenome (GOLD analysis project Ga0181590, IMG submission 132446) | Coastal salt marsh microbial communities from the Groves Creek Marsh, Skidaway Island, Georgia - 071411BT metaG (megahit assembly) | ecosystem: Environmental > Aquatic > Marine > Intertidal zone... | reverse complement strand
TCCGGCACAGTTAAAGCGGGCAAACTGTCCGTCACCATGGCGCCACATGCGGCAAACGGCGCCCATCCTAGCGATGGTATTATCGAGCCATTTGATCGTGCTGAGTTCTTTTACCGGTCGTGCATTACGAATCTCGATCAAGTCACGCATGATCGCCAGATGCTGATCCGGCATCCGGCTTTTGTGACCACCATCATCGTAAAGACGGCTGTCAATCAAATCGATCAGCAGATCCATCAATTTATCGAGATCTTCGAGCGGTGCGCCAAGCGCTGCCTCGGCAATAAACAGCCCCTTGAGCGCGGTGATCCGGTCATCTGCGCGGGCCAGCCGTTGCCAGTCCAAGGCCAGACAGCACGCCTGCTGTTGTACCGATTTGGCAAGAAATTGTTGAAAAGATTCCTCGGCCGATCCGGCATACCAGTCGTAACAGAAAATCAGGTTGGCAAGGCGGGTGGCGATAATATCAGGGCGCCACCCAATCAGGTCCCAGCGCGCATTGCGGTTAATCCAGTTGGAAATCAGGGCTCGGGCGCGGCTCCGCGCTTGGCTGCCGCCAAAACTCCGCAAGTCACGCAACCAATCAAACCGTTCAAAGCCGGGTTCGGTGATGCGCCATGCGGCCCCACTTGTCATGATGGCTGACCCGCGGCTTGCCGATCCGCGCCAGTGATCGGGAAACCCCACCAAAAGCGGGGTTTCGCTGCGCCCGCGCAATGTCCATTGGAACAACCATGTGCGCCGGAAAAGCCGTTCGGCTTTACCAATCTGCCATACCGGAGATGTGTCCTTGCTATAGGCCATTTCGTCCGTCACAATCTGGTCGCGTGGCGTGACTGGCACAAGTTTATCCTAAACAGGTTAACCGAGCGATAAAAAACCCGTCAGCCCCGCCGATTTTCGTATAATCGCCGGGCAGAATGCGTAAGCAGCCGCGCCCATCAATCGATCCGGCAAACAGGCCGGCCTCGTCAGCGGTGATCGGGTCGATGCCAAACCGCCCGGCGGCGCCGTCGATGATCGCACTGACGACATCTTCCCCTTCTTCAGGTTGCAGCGAGCAGGTCGCATAGACAAATTTGCCACCCGGTCGAAGCCAGCCAAGCGCGGTGGTCGCCAGTTGCCATTGGATTTGTTGTAGGGCGGCAATGTCCTCGGGCTGTCGGCGCGCCAGAATATCGGGGCGCCGCCTGATCGTGCCAGTTGCTGAACATGGGGCGTCGAGAATCACCGCATCAACCGGCGTGTCGGGGGTGAAATCGCGCCCGTCAGCCAATCGCAAATCAGCGGTCATCTTCAACCGTTTCAGGTTGCGCCGCAAGCGATCCAGCCGTTTGCGGTTTTGGTCAATCGCGGTCACGCGGGCGCCGGCGGCAATCAGCTGTGCGGTTTTACCACCCGGGGCGGCACACAGATCGATAACCGACTGGCCGGGGCTGACACCAAGCAGGCGCGCTGGCATTGCCGCACTGATATCCTGCACCCACCAATCGCCGGACTCAAATCCGGGCAGTTGGGTTGGGTCACCGTCAAAAGCGCGCCGTAGGCTGCTGCCCTCGATCAGCGTCGCGTCCAGTTTTGATGCCCAATCAGCCGGGGCTGTGCGGACCGAAATATCGAGCGGTGGAGGTGTCATCGCAAGATTGGCGATTTCGGCAGTGGCCGTCTCGCCCCAATAATGAAGCCAGCTTTGTCGCAACCAGTCAGGCAAATTGTCCAAATGGCTGGTGGTTTGCCAGCGGGCGTCACCTTCGCGGGTCAAACGGCGCATCACCGCGTTGGCAAGGCCGCATAGCCGTTCAAACCCGGTTGCGCGCATCAATTCAACGGTGTTGTCAACCGCGGCATGGGGGCCTGTTTTCAAGATCAATAGCTGCACAGCCCCAAGCAACAGCACAAGATTGGCATGGGCCTGCGCGCCAAACGGACGGCGACTAATCATCGGCGCCATGACTTTTTCCAATTGGCCGCGATGCCGGAGGCTGGTGCTTACCAACAGCCGGACAAATTTGCGGTCACGCTCGTCAAGCTGTGGCAAATCCTGATTGGCGGCCAAGGCCTTGTCAAGCTGGGCCCCGTCCTCAATCGCCACCAGAATGTCATAGGCAATTTGACGGCTTGCCAGCTTGCCGTGGCGGGTGGTCGGCTTTGTGGTGGGCGTGCGCGGTGATGTGGCAGCAGCTGCGCCAGTCGGTTTTCCAGTTGGTTTGCCGCTAGGTTTGCCAATTGGTTTGCCAATTGGTTTTCCGGTCGTTTTGCTGGGGCGTTTGGCAGCCTTATTGCCGGTCGAGACCAGCCGTAGCAAGGGCTTGTCAATGCGGGTTGGTGTGGATGGCGGTTTTTGGTCTGGCATTGACAGGTTTTCGGGGGCTGATGGTTTTCCCGATACAGGGCTTGTTTTCGGCTGTTGCAAGGGGCATATACCCAAATATGGAAAGACACAAGAAAAACACGCCAGAAACCGCAACCGAAACCGCCGATCAGGCCACCGTGTCGCCGGCGGATGCGGCCTCTATGCCGCCCGAAGTCAACGGCCCGAAAGGCCCCGAGCCGACCCGTTACGGTGATTGGGAGCAAAAGGGACGATGCACCGATTTTTAGGCCGGATACCGGCCGGGCGGCGGCGCTAGATGACGCGGTTAAAATCCGGCATGCTTGTCAGCGCAGCCTTGCGTCATGCCAGCAACGCGATGATCGATTGTGTGCTGGTGCGGCGCGGCGATGCGGATGCGGGGGCCATTTTCCTGCATATTGATCGCCTTGATGGCCATCATCAGCTGCTTGGCCGTGTACTGGATTTTGACGGCCAATACCGCTGGCAAGCCTTGACCAACCCGCAATGGACCGATGCCGATACGATTGCCAAACGGCTTGATGCCGAGCTTCAGGCTGACCCCGATATCTTTGTGTTGGCGGTTGCAGATGCGAACGCGCGCAATCCGTTTGACGGTCTCTAGCTTGGCTTTTGCCGTTATCCAGCGTATAAATCGGCATGACCGAAATGCCACCTAGCCATACCGCGCTTGACCGCCGCCTTTGTGTTGCCCCGATGATGGATTGGACCGATCGTCATTGTCGGGTGTTTCACCGCTGCATCGCGCCCGATGCGCTGCTTTTTACCGAGATGTTAACGGCCGGGGCGGTGCTGCATGGTGATCTTGACCGGTTGCTTGGACATGACCCTGTCGAGCATCCGCTGGTGTTGCAACTTGGCGGCAGTCACCCGGACCGCTTGGCCGCGGCGGTTAAACGCGCTGCCGATTGGGGATTTGCCGAAATCAATCTCAATGTCGGATGCCCGTCTGACCGGGTGCAATCGGGGCGGTTTGGGGCGTGCCTGATGGCCGAGCCGGCGCTGGTGGCTGAATGCTGCGCGGCGATGATGGCTGTCACCGATCTTCCGGTTACCGTCAAATGCCGGATCGGTATTGATGATATGGACCCGGAAGCCGGGCTTGACGATTTTGTCGATCAGGTTGCCGCGGCCGGGGTTGGGGTATTTTATCTACATGCACGCAAAGCGTGGCTGTCCGGCCTTAGCCCGAAAGAAAATCGTGATATCCCGCCGCTTGATTATGGGCGGGCGGCGCGTCTTGCCGGGCGGCGGCGCGATCTTGCCATTATTCTGAATGGGGGGCTCGACAATTTGGCCGCCGTTGGTCAAGTGGTACCAGAATTTGCCGGGGTGATGCTTGGCCGGGCGGCCTATCGAACGCCCTATATTCTTGCTGAAATCACCGAGATTCTGTTTGGCCGCGCCGCGCCGACACGCGCGGCTATTGCTGGCCTTATGGCGGATTATGCTGACCATATGACCGCCACCGGTACGCGCCTTCACAGCATTACTCGCCATATGCTGGGGCTTTATGCCGGCCAGCGTGGTGCCCGCTATTGGCGCCGCCAGTTGGGTGAAGAGGCCCGTCTTGCCCCCGATGCCGGTGCCTTTATCCGCGCGGCCAGCGACCAGTGTCGGCTGTTGGCAACACATATTGCGGCCTGACGGTAAATCCCGTACACAAATCAGCCTATCAACGACCTATCGAACCACCTGTGCGCAGCATCGGCGCGGTAACATCAACAGCAAAGGATCATGCGATGACCGAAAAGAGCCACCAGCCATCCCGCCGCCAGACTGACGCCGCCCAGCATGGTGGCGGCCGCCGTTTTCTGCTCGATTTTGGCCCATTGTTGCTGTTTTTTGTTGCCAATTATCTCTATAAAGATCTGATCCTGAGTGTGAAATTGCTGGTCGTTGCGACCGTAATATCCCTCGGTGTCAGCTGGTACACGGAACGCCGGTTGCCAATGATGGCGGCGTTCGGCTGTGCGGCCTTGGTGTTTTTTGCCGGGCTGACGATCTATTTTGACGATGAAATATTTATCAAAATCAAGCCCACGGTGCTGACCTTGATGTTTGCCGCAGTGATTGCTGGTGGCCGGTTGATCGGGCGTAACCCGCTGGCGGCATTGGTCGGCCAGCAGATACGCCTGACCGATGCTGGCTGGCGCGCGGTGAGCTGGTTGTGGGTGACGATGTTCGTTTGCTCGGCAGCGGCCAATGAGGTCGCATGGCGGGTTCTTAGCACCGATGATTGGGTCACCTTCAAAGTCTTTGGCCTGACCGCTATTTCTCTCATCTTTGTGGTGATCAGCGTGCCGGTTATGCAACGGCACCAGCTGCCTGACGAGAATGCCTGATACGGCTGTGGAATCGGGCAGAACCCGGCGTAAAATGTGATTTTTGTCGATCAGGGCATAATTTTTGTCGTCCCTATCCTACTGTGAAGGGACCAATTTCAACAAAACTGCTGGTAATTGGCGGGGGTTCTGTGGTTAAACGCCTCCGAGCAAGTTGATGCCACGATTGGTGAAAAGGACGCCTATCATGTCTGATGAAGATGATATCATTCTGGCCGAGTTGGATGATGATGAACTTGTCCAGCAAATGCATGATGATCTTTATGACGGTTTGCAGGATGAAATCGTCGAAGGTGTCTCGATCTTGCTGGATCGTGGCTGGACTCCGTATGATGTGCTGACCAAGGCCCTTGTCGAAGGGATGACGATTGTTGGCAATGACTTCCGTGACGGTATTTTATTTGTTCCGGAAGTGTTGATGGCCGCCAATGCGATGAAGGCTGGCATGGGTATTTTGCGGCCGCTATTGGCTGAAACCGGTGCGCCGCGTGTTGGATCTATGGTCATTGGCACGGTCAAAGGTGACATTCATGATATCGGCAAGAACTTGGTATCGATGATGTTGGAAGGGGCCGGTTTTGACGTGATTGATCTTGGGATCAACAATCCGGTCGAAAATTATCTTGCCGCGCTTGAAGAACATAAGCCAGACATTCTGGGCATGTCGGCGTTGCTGACCACAACCATGCCATATATGAAGGTTGTCGTCGATGCGTTGATCGAAAAGGGCATCCGTGACGATTATATCATTCTGGTTGGTGGCGCGCCGCTGAATGAGGCCTTTGCCGAGTCGGTCGGCGCCGATGCTTATTGCCGTGATGCGGCGGTGGCAGTGGAAACCGCAAAAGAGATGATCAAGGCCAAGCGGGACCGTGACGCCGCAGCCGGATAGTGGCGCCGCGCCGCCCGTTCTCCAGCTCATTGCCTGTGGCGCGCTGGCGCGCGAATTGCTGCTGCTGATCGAACAGTGCCCGCCCGGTGCGGTGGAGCTGACCTGTTTGCCGGCATCATGGCATAATCATCCCGAACGCATTTTGCCCGGCATTCGCACCAAGGTCGCGGCGGCACGGCGGGCGGGCAAACGGGTTGCCGTGGTCTATGGCGATTGTGGCACCGGTGGCCAGCTTGATGCTTATCTTGACGCCGAACAGATCGACCGGATCCCCGGGCCGCATTGCTATGAAATGTATCTTGGCAAAGCCGGGTTTGCGGCCGAGATGGATCACGAGCTTGGGACATTTTTTCTGACCGATTATATGGTCAGGCATTTTGAGCGGATCATCATGAAAGGCATGGGGCTTAGGCGGCATCCGGCGTTGCGCGAGATATATTTCGGCCAGTATAAAAGATTGTTATATTTGGCCCAGACCAACGATCCTGGGCTTCTTGCCAAAGCGCGTGAGGCGGCCGATGAATTGGGCTTGTCGTTCGATTGGCGTGTGACCGGATTTGGTGATTTGAAGACATTTATTGACCAGCAATTTGTTGGCGTTACAAAGCCGGCAGACCCAACAGCCCACCCAGCAAAAAGAGGACTATAATGGCCAGCCTGATCACCGTTTATTGGCGTGACATCCCGGCACAGGTTATTGCCGAGCGCGGCCGCGGGCGCCAGCGCGAACAGGCCAAGGTTGAGTTGTCACGCCGCTTTGCGATTGCGATTGATGCGGCGGCGATGCGTGATGGTGCTGATGGTACCGATGATTATCTTAGTGCATGGCGCCGCGCTGCAGCTGAGCCATGTGGAGATGACCTCGCCGCCGAAGCTGCCGCCAAAGCCGCCGCGATTGAGGCCGACTATCCCGCCGACCGGATCAGGCAATTGGTGGCAAATGGGGGCCGGACGTCAGCCTGACCGCGCTGCGGCATTTCAATCCGAGTTCGGGGCATCGATGTCGTAAACAAGAGAGAGTGAGGCGGGGACAAGCAATCTTGGCCCCGTGCAAAACGGCATGCTGCCGAGCGGTAAAACCGATCAGAGTGACGCGGCAAAAAAGCGGAGAGTAACATGGCAGAGCCTGTACAGTTGAGGACCGATATGTCAGCGAATATTGACCAAATCAAGACGGCGGCTGCTGGCTGGTCGATCGAGGTCACGCCAAATGGTGCCCAAAAAATCGACAGTTTTGCCGCTTGCCTCGCTCCGGGGTCGACGGTCAATGTCACCTTCCTGCCGGGGTCGAACCCGATGGATACGGTCGCGGTGGCACAGCGACTATATCAGGATGGCATGAGACCGGTACCGCATATCGCTGCGCGGTCTATCCGTGACGGCGACCAGCTGGATGGGTTGCTGGCGCTGTTGGTCCGGGACGCTGCGGTGGATGAAGTGCTGGTGATCGGCGGCGGCGTTGACAGGCCAGTGGGTGCGTTTGATTGTTCGATGCAAATTCTGGAAAGCGGCTTGCTGCAAAAGCATGGGGTCCGCCGGGTCGGTGTTGCCGGTCATCCTGAAGGAAGCCCCGATATTACCGATGAAGATATTGCCGCCGCGCTTGATGCCAAAAATGCAATAGCCCGGCGCGATGGGCTGGATATCTATATTGAAACGCAATTTTGCTTTGAGGCCGATCTGGTGCTGGCATGGGAAAAGCGGATTCGCGCGATGGGTAACCGCCTGCCGATCCATGTCGGGGTGCCCGGACCGGCGACGATCAAAACATTATTTCGCTTTGCCCAGATTTCGGGGATCGGCCCATCAATGCGTTTTATCAGCAAACAGGCGCGCAATGTTACCAAGCTGATGACTGTGCAGTCGCCGCATCTGTTGCTGGCTGGTTTGGCCCGGGGCATGGCGGCTGATCCGGATTGCTTGATCGCCCATTTTCATTTTTATCCGTTTGGCGGATTTGCCAAGACCGCGGCCTATGCTGATGCGGTAGCGCATGGTCAAATTCGGCTTTTGCCAAAAGGCGGGTTTGACGTTCTGCCGCCTGCCGCCTAATCTGGCAGCGCCTGAAGGAGCAAGAGATGACACAGACCGTTTTATCGTCGGACAAAAAAGAGATCATAATTGGCTTTGACGCCCCATTTTGCGTGATTGGCGAACGGATCAATCCGACCGGCCGCAAATTGCTGGCCGCCGAAATGGCCGCCGATGATTATTCACGGGTGCTTGCCGATGCGGTTGCACAGGTCGAGGCTGGGGCAACGATGTTAGATGTCAATGCCGGTATCCCGATGGCGGACGAACCGGCGATTTTGGCCAAAGCGATCCAACTGGTGCAAGAGACGGTTGATGTGCCGCTGGCGATCGACAGTTCGATTGTGGCGGCACTGGAATCGGGGCTTGCCGTCTATAAGGGCAAGGCATTGGTTAATTCGGTGACCGGCGAGGAAGACCGGCTGGAAACGGTGTTGCCATTAGTCAAAAAATATGGGGCCGCCGTGGTCGCGATCTCGAATGATGAAACCGGCATTTCAGAAGACCCGAATGTGCGGTTTGAGGTGGCCAAAAAGATTGTCGAGCGCGCCGCTGATTACGGCATCCCGCGCGAGGATGTGGTCGTTGATCCATTGATCATGCCGGTTGGGGCAATCAATCTTGCCGGTCGTTCGGCGCTGGATTTGATCATGCGGCTGCGTAATGAATTAAAAGTCAACACGACATGCGGCGCCTCGAACATATCCTTTGGTCTGCCAAACCGGCACGGTATGAACGCGGCCTTTTTGTCGATGGCGGCGGGGGCCGGTATGACCTCGGCGATCATGAACCCGCTTCATGCTGAAGAAATGACCGCGATTATGGGCGCGAATGTAATGAATGGCTATGACCCGGAATGCCGGCGATGGATTGAACGGTTCCGCGAACCAGTTGTTGCAGGTGACGGGCGTCAACGGCGGCAAACGCGCCGACGCCGCGCCAGCTAGATACGAATTTGGCACAGCCAATGGGCAAAGACACCAGCGATCACAGCCACAGCGCCACAAACACCAGCGATGATGTCAAAATCGTTTTCACGCCATCCGGCCGCCAAGGACGGGTGCCGCGGGGAACGCCGGTACTGACCGCGGCGCGGCAATTGGGGGTTGATATTGACTCGGTCTGTGGTGGCCGGGCGATGTGTGGCCGCTGTCAGGTTGATATCGGGGTTGGCCATTTCGCCAAACATGGCATTACCGCAGGGGCTGACTGTGTCGATGCTGTGACCGCTGTGGAAACCCGCTATGCCGACAAGCGCGGTCTTGCGGCCGGACGCCGCCTGTCCTGTCAAGCGCGGCTTTGTGCGGATGCGGTGATTGATGTGCCGCCGGAAAGCCAGGTCCATAACCAGCTGGTCCGCAAGCAGGCTGATGGCCGGAACATTGCGATGGACCCTGTTGTCCGGCTTTGCTTTGTCGCGGTCCGCGAACCGGATATGCATGATCCGTCAGGCGATTTGCGCCGGCTTATCGACGCGGTTGGCGAACAATGGCCAGACCGGGTCAGCGGGTCGATTTCTTGTGATTTTCATATTTTGCGCGACCTGCAAACCACCCTGCGTCAGGGCGATTGGCATGTAACGGTGGCGTTGCGTGACGGCAATCGGATTATCGCTGTTTGGCCGGGGCTGAAGGACCAAATCGCCGGTATTGCGATTGATGTCGGGTCGACCACGATGTCGGCGCATTTATGCGATATGGTAACCGGTGCGGTGCTGGCCTCGACGGGTGCGATGAACCCGCAAATCAGGTTTGGCGAAGACCTGATGAGCCGGGTGTCCTATGGCATCATGAATCCGGGTGGGGCCGCTGATATGACCAAGGCGGTGATTGATGGTGTGCAAGGGCTGATCGACGGGGCGGTGGCCGCCGCCGGCCTTGATGTGGCCGATGTCGTCGAAATGGTTTTGGTGGGCAATCCGGTCATGCATCACCTGCTGATCGGGGTGGATCCGGTTGAATTGGGCGGGGCGCCATTTGCGCTGGCGGTTGATCAGGCACTTGATGTGCCGGCGCGTGATCTTGGGGTGCGGGTCAATGCCGGCGCTCGGGCCTATTTGCTGCCTTGTATCGCCGGTCATGTTGGCGCCGATGCGGCAGCGGTGGTATTGGCCGAGGCGCCGCAGAAAAGTGACCTGATGACGCTGATTGTTGATGTTGGCACCAATGCTGAAATCATCGTTGGTAATGCAGACCGCCTGCTGGCGGCTTCATCGCCAACCGGTCCGGCATTTGAAGGGGCGCAAATATCGTCGGGGCAGCGGGCCGCCCCCGGTGCGATTGAACGGGTGCGGATTGACCGCACCACGCTTGCACCCCGATTTGCAGTTATCGGGTCGGAACTGTGGTCGGATTCGCCCGATTTTGATGCTGCAATTGCGCAATCAGGCGTCACCGGCATTTGCGGGTCGGGGATTATCGAGGTGATCGCTGAAATGTA
>Ga0181590_10005919_pt1 | contig 10061 bp, 4 predicted proteins | sample 071ome_34_FD_132446 | JGI IMG/M metagenome (GOLD analysis project Ga0181590, IMG submission 132446) | Coastal salt marsh microbial communities from the Groves Creek Marsh, Skidaway Island, Georgia - 071411BT metaG (megahit assembly) | ecosystem: Environmental > Aquatic > Marine > Intertidal zone... | reverse complement strand
GAAGCAAGAATAATATTATATATGGAATATATATCAAATTGAATTACAAATAATTCAATTTCTTTGAGAAAGGGGGGATGTTGTGGTGACTAGACTTATCTCCGATATTCTTGTATTGTATTGTAAGCTAGCTGATCTAGCTAGTTCTTGTTTAGTTTATTTAGTTCTCATCTTCTTCAGTAGAAGCAAACTCGACCTCACTCTCTGACACTCGTTCTTTCTGTACACACCCGATCTGACGGTACTACAAACTCCGAGAGTACTGTCATCTCAATATGGCAACAGATGACGTAAGAAACCAACCCGCAACCGCAGCGTGGATCGAAAAATTACCATCAAAATATAATGAATTATATACCATGTTAACAACAGAAGAATTATCTGATCCGCAAATTGAGTATTTAAATAAAAAGATGAAAGATATATTAACAACTGAGACAGCCGATTACTTGCAAAAGAAAAGGCAAGAACAAGAACAATTATTTAAAGCAGCATTAATGCATCGTAGATTAGAACCAAATTTACAAGGAGCAGTACCATTAGGTATATTTACAGCCGCAGTACAAGCACGACAACAACAACAAGAACAACAACCACGAAACCAAGCAAACCAACAACAACGCCAACAACAACGACAACAACAAGACCAACATACATCAATACAAGAGGCACAGCGTTTATTTAATAATTGAACAATGATTACAATAATAATAATAATAATAATAATAATAATAATAATAACAACCAAGAAATCCCACAATACAATGAAAATGGACGCGTGCACCAAAACAGATCCCAGCAAGCAGCACAAGGTAATAATCCACATATGAATCAATCAATTGAATCAATGATGGATTCCATTAACCAAATGAAAAGAATGATGGATGATCAGAAGGATCAAATCACAGCATTACAAGCAGCAAGAGCATCAGGTGCAGCACAGGTGAACCGAAACAATAACAACAGTAATGATAACGATAAGAAAGGAAATTCATATGCGACATTAGGCTCAGCTATGATTACAGCACGTAATAAGTTACATGCGAAAATATTGGTACAATTTGAGGCAAAATTCGAAGGAATCGAATCACATGATCAAATTTTACAATATTTAACACGCATTGATGATTGGATGGCACGTATGAAACCACATGGTAGTGTAACAGATGAATTCTTACGTGACACATTAGAAAATTCATTACAAGGCAAGGCAGCCGAAAATTATATTAACCAACCACCTGCACGTCCTGAAAATGATGCAGCATTTTCAATTCGTATGTTTAAAGATTGGATATTAACACATTATATGAATAAAAAGGATAACAGGCCTGAGATGAAACACAGATTATTGTTAACATCCAAATTAAAAGGTGAAAGACCTGAAGAATTGGAAACAATGTTGGAAAAGCATCAATTTGATTTAAAACGGTACCAACAATTGCACGAACAATTAAAACACAAGGATCCAGCAAACACACATGATAGGTACGAAATATCTGAGAAAGCACGATGCATTGGTTTACAGCAGGCATTACCAAGCCACTGGCAGTCTATTTTCATACAAATGTACCCAAATCGTATTGAAAAGTATGATGAATTAGTAATTGCATTTAAACAATTAATGGCAAAATTAAAGAAAGACAGAGAAGACATGCAAATGTGGCAAACTCAGATACGTACGACACAACCAAGTACGAATTATACACGATCGGTGGACCTTGGTAGTACACATGTAAATGCAACTGATAATGGTATTGCTGATCCAACATTAACAGGACATGGATCACATGATGTAAATTATTTAGCAAACAAACCAGTTGGCGGATGGAACAATTCCAATCAATATAATCGGAATTATAGTTCACAATACACACCAAATTCGGGAAATAACCGAAATAGAACGCGAAATTTCGGATTTCCAAAATCAGGATCAAATCGTAATGGTACCAACAATGGGAATGAACCAAGAAGCGGTCAAAATCCAACTCAAAATCCGCAATTTAATGAGATTGGAAAACGTTTTACAAATGGTTATTGTTGGCATATTGGTTTCACAGAAGAGAATATACCAATTTATTGTGGATTTTACGGTCACAGTCAGCGTGATCATAGTTATTTCAAACAAAACATTGAAGTATCAAAGGCATTTTCAAAATGTGACCCATCGGGACGAGGACGATGTGATCCAATTGAAATACCAGCGAAAATACGGGCAGGTACATTTCTTGAGGATAAGAAGAAATGTTTATCAATAGCAAACAATCGTGGTCGTGGTTATCGTGGTCGTGGACGTAGTCGTGGTCGTGGTTATCGTGGTCGTGGTCGTGGCCGTAGTCGTAACAATCAAAGCTCCCGAAATCGGGGAAAATTCAATAATTATGACAGAAAGGTATTAGCTATGACCAACCATGGAGTGGTTAATACATTTAAAAGAGGTTTCCCAGTTGACAAGCTGAGCAATGCAGGAACAGCTACATTACTCAAAGAATTGCAAAAATCACAAAATTGGCCACAAGCCGAACCACCGGCGAAACAGGAATGAGTACCACGCTCCAGGGATAATATAAATCAACGTAACAGAACCCAGGGTATTATAACTGGAGCTGTAAATCAGGTGAAACACAACTCATGTCAATCAAAGCAGGATGTGAGTAGTGGTTCACAGTACCCACCTGGTAATTCGCAAAACACCACAAACGACACGAATATAATTGAACCAAAATTATATGATTTAAATATGACAAATGGGTTAACAGATGAATTAATCAATAATGATTTCATTAGTACGCAACCATTTGATTTAAATTTAACAGACACACTCACAGATGGCCCATTAAATCAAAATTCGAATGAAATCATTATGGATACACCTGTTAATTCGAGTAACAATAACGACAATGACATATTAATGGATCCACCTACCGTTTCAAATGTCAAAGATTCACATTTACTCACATGTGAGGTATACGATGAAGTGGAAGACATCATACAAGACAATGTACGGAATGGAACAATTACGAATGAGGTATTATTAAATTCAGATATTGAAGACATTGATATTGATATACCTGAGGCCCCCAAACATCACACACACCATCATAACACCTCACGTGCACCTCAGCAACACACACAAACACAAACACCTGAGGAGATCGAACGGAACAAGGAACGAATCCAAAATGATCAAAATCGAAGTAAAATACGTGAATCTGAAGAGAAAACAAAAGAATATAATGAAAAATTAGCAAAAGTATTAAGACAACAGTTATTAGAACGCCAAAAACATAATACAGTATTGAATGTTACCACTATGGATCAGTTACAAAACAATATGGTCTATCACAGATCAGGCATTGGCAGGGAATGTATTCATAGTGCAGCACATTACCCACCTGAATGGTCAAAAGACATGGTAATGGGTGCAACAACGGATATTAACCCAAATAATCCAAATGTATTGATATTGGATGCAAAGTACACAGAAGATGGATTAATATACGCACCACGATATGGTATTATGACAAATACAACACATGAGGTTGAAACATGTGGTGAAGCATCAATGTTACATATTGTGGGAAAAGCAGCGTTTGTATTTGATCCCATTCACAATGTTAATTTTACTGGCACGGTTGAAGCAGGCGATACCAGTATTATACCATCCAAACGTGACAAATGGTATATCAATGTACCAATTAGGAAAGAAGATGGTACACGCGTGTATGTCAAAATGTTGGCTGATGGTGGTGCGAACATACCGTGTGTGAATACAAATTGGGCAATTGAATATTTTAAGCAATTTATAATGCATAATAATACCCAAGCACGTATATTAACAGCAGGTGCTCATATTATTACACCAAAGTATGTCATGTGGCTCACATTTCCAACGAAATCAGGTAAATTATTAAAAGCTAAATTCTTTTTGGTGGACAATTTACCTGTCGATATTTTGGCTGACATTAATATGTTACGTGAGTTTGGTTACACATTCAAAGATGAGACGCCACCACAGTTCGAACACAAGGCAGATTATGACGATCGTATGAATTTAAAAGACTATGGTGAATTACATAAAATTAATCAAACAAGCACCGAAACGATCACAAATTTGGTAAATAAATATAAACAAATGAAAATTCAACACATGTCAAATGATGAAGAATATAATCGTGCCAGGCATACACATTTCGTACAATTAGCAGCAATCACGTATGATAAATTAAATCCAAAAGGGATGTTAATTAAAGATGGATCTGATCAAGCAGCACAATTATTAGATGCTTCAAAGGATCAATACATTCGTGACGGACAAAAGGTGGATCAAGCGAAAGTATTAAATATTCAAAGATATGAAACAGACATGGAACCGAAATCGTACGAAGAACCATCACCTGAGTACAGTGTGCATTACACACATTTGGCAAATACGGACACAAATCATCTCAAACAGACTGATAAAGAGATGCAATTGAATATGATTGAACAATTCAAGGATTTAGAGAGTGGTTCAGAATCTGATACGAACACAAATGGTATGATTACAGTAAGCAAACCAATTGGCATTGAAATGATTGAAGAATCAGAGTGTGATACAGATACAAACATGGTTGCCCACATATCAACAGTGACACAAACAGAAGAGATACTCAAAGATGATGGGTACGATACGGATGCTACAGATCCAAATATGCCTGCATTTGCGTCACCATCATTTACACCACGTGCAAATGTGGAAGATTCGGAAACACCATTTGATGTTAATATTATGTGTGGGGATGCAGTACCATCACAAGGCAAAAGTAAATCCGAAAGGTTGGAGCAACACCTCAATACATTGATGAATATAATGAAGGAACAAAGTATCCCTATCGATGACATATTATATGATAAAATTAATATTGTAGGTATCACACCTGAACCAATCACATCTGAATCAATGGATAATAATGAAGAGACATTAAAGGATCCAACACAATCACCAGATGGACCATTGAATACAGTGGAAGAAAAATTGAATGATATATTATCAGAAGGTATCATTAATCGGACGGAAGATGTATTAATGGAACCAACATTAATTGATCCGATTCAACCATCAAACAACACAGAGGAAGCGATTGTGGAAATCATCACAGATGAAACGGTCAGTGATTCAGATGATGACATTTCAATTGATTTATCACCTATCCCACAAGTAAATACTGTGGATGATATCAAAATACCTGGCATTGATGAAATTGACAGACAACAAGCCCATTTATTAGGTGAAATCAAAGGTATTGAAGCACGTACGAAAGCAGGAATGATACAACCAATAACAACACAGTACAGTCAATTCAAGATCAAACAACCAACCAACAATTCGGCTTTACGCCGGGCACCAACTGGTGCACGTGGTACACGTATCAAAGGTTCAATTGGTGGTACCAGTGTACAATTATTAAATCAATTCAATTGTAATTATGCTGTTGCATTCAATCAATTTAGAGCGACACCAGAAGAGATCAAAAAGGCAGCATTATTAAAATTGAATGAAGAATTAAAATTTAATAAATTGGATTATTTAAAAGAATTGGAAGCAATGTATCCCAGAAAATATATGGGATTATACAAAGGTACAATCAAATTAATTGATGAATTTAAACATATATTTGCGAAAAGGTTGTTTGATCGAAGAACATTGAAAAATGTTGAACCGGCGAAGCTGGGTGTCTTACCAGAATATCGAAATCATCACTGTTTTATTCGACAGTATAATATACCACCGACACAACGTTTACATATGATACAGTATACACAGCACAATGATCAAAATGGATTTTGGACAGAAATCGACGATGCATTAAATTGTATACCGTATACAATGGTACCAAAGAAGACAAACGGTGTGATAACACGGTGGCGGCCCGCATTTGACGCACGACGTATCAATCAATGGTGTACATTGTTACCAAGTTGGATGCCTACAATGCGTGATTTTGATGAATTTTTTGCATTAAAAGGTTTGATCACCATTGCAGATTGTAAGAATTTTTTTGATTGCATCCCATTGCACCAGGACGATTGGAAATGGGCCGTGGTAATGACACCCTTAGGATTACGGATGATGAAGCATTTAACCTATGGTTGGAAAAATGCAGCACCCATTGCACAAAATATTATGAATAAATTATGTTTATTGGTTGGTTGGATGTTAGGTTTTATTGATGATATGGCTATTAAACATCCTGAACATTACACAACCAAACAATTGTTGGCACATTTACGAAAGCTATTTGTAGCTTGTGATGCATTGGGATTATTATTACATCCAAGTAAGTTCTGGCCATTCGCCATGGCAGTGGAATCATTGGGCATATTACGTACGTTAATGGGTTCAAGGATGACAGAGGCATATAAACGTAAAATATTAAAATTAAAGAAACCAGAAAAAGCAGGTGAATTACGTTCGATCATTGGCATAGTCGAGTATGTGGCTCGATATTTGGAAGACTATGCATTTTATAAATATTGGTTATTAATTATGATAAAAGGTTGTAAGAAAGGTGATCGAATAAATTGGACACCGCAAGGTCATTATGCATGGGACAAGATCATGCAAGCAGTACGTAATGCCAAATTATTATATAATCCAACACGTAATGGTCGTTTTTGTATCAAAACAGACGCCAGTAAATATGGTTTAGGTGCTGTTTTATACCAAAGACAATTTGAACCAAAGACCAATAAATGGCGTTGGGTAATTATTGATATGTATTCTGCTGTCATCAAAGAGGATTTACGAAAGAGTCATAGTATGACACAAGAAGCATTAGCAATCGTACGAGCATGTGAACATTGGCAATTTCATTTAATTAAACGTAAATTTTTAATATCATGTGACAATAAACCAATTGTTCACATATTTGATGAAAATAATCCAGATTACAGTGCTACGACACGTGTACAGTTAGCACGATTACGTACACAATTAAATGGATATCATTTCGATATAGCACATGTGCCTGGTGTTGCAAATGAATTGGCAGATGGTTTGAGTCGTTTTACAGCCAAATTTGGGTCACCATCACCTAAAGCACCAACACCACAACCAATTATAAGTACGGATACAGGTAATAAACCATTAACAAAGGATGAATTACGTAAATTAGAAGAAAAACGTAATATTCAAAACAAAGTGAAACATACATCACACACAGTAAATCACATTGCTTTATTAATGGATGCACCTGAATTATCCCACGAACAAGTAAAACAACAAACAACAATGATGAAACAAGAAGCAACGAAACAATTTAATCGAATTTGTGGTGATTTCAAGGCACAGGCTAATCATGCTCGTAGGAAACGTGTACGTCAGTTTGTAAGTACATTTGGGAAGAAAACAGTTGCCAATGATGAATTTCAATTAAATACAGAGCCATGTATCAATTTATTACGCAATATGCAACCAATATTGTTGGATTTAAAACAGATGAGTAATCAATCGTTGAATGGTTTGAATCAGATTATGTCGGATGCAAATATGATTGAACATATCAATAATTTACATTACATTGAGGACGGAAGCAATGATGATTGTAAAGAAGACATAATCGAAGAAGTATCAAACAATGAGGATTGTGACGATTGGAGAACACCGGATACATGGGATGTAAATTTGGTCCGAAATCAGTATCAATCAAAAGAATCAATACCAATTGATATGAAAACATTAAAAATGGTACGAAATGTATTGAATATTGACGATTATGAATGTTATACGAATGAGAATTCACCCAAGAAACACAAATACGTACGAAAGAAGAAACAAAAAGGACATCACATGCAAACACGAAGTAAGGCGAAACAAAAGCGTACGAAAACGAAACCAAAAGCAACCAGAGTTGATTTTATTAACCCTGAGGGTGACGAAATGATTGAACGAACACAAACACGTGATGAATTCATACATGATTTAATTGGATATCGTGGCAAAGTGGATTATCTTGACACTGACACATTTCGTAAATATCAAGAAACTGATGTAATGTTACAAACATTACGTTATTTAATCACAAACGACATATACACTGAGGATTATATCCAAGATGATAAAATATTATTGGATGTCGAATTTATGAAAGAGTATCATAACGATTTGTATGAAGCATGGAAGAATGACAGTATAATGATTAAGAAACGTACTGGTTTATTAAAATATGGATTTTATATGTCATTCTCCACAGGCTATAAAGATTGTGTCAAAACATGGGTGGATATCGTACCTGAAATATTACGTGGGCAGATATTAGATTACGCACATCATAATCTATCTGCTGGCCACTTAGGAGTACAACAAACAATGGATTCATTAGTGCCATTATATTGGTGGGACACAATGAAAGAGGACGTAAAGGAGCATGTAAAACAATGTAAATTATGCCAATATGTCAAACATGGACGTACATTAAAAGCACCCATGCGTATTCGTGAATTACCAGCACCACGATCGCATGTAATGGCAGATTTTTTGGATTGCATAGTGGCAAAGTATCATATTATGGTGATCATTGATTATCGTACTAATTATTGTATGTTGGTCCCATGTGAACGATGTGATACTCGAGCAGTGGTCGATGCATTATTATCAAAGTGGATACCTGTATTTGGCTTGTTTGATTCATTTGAAACGGATTTTGGGTCAGGTTTTGATAATAATGTGATGAAATTATTAACAAAATTAATTGGTGTAAAACATCGTTTCGCAGAAGCACGAAATCACAGGGGTATTGGAAAAGTGGAACGATTGGTTGGATATATTCAAACTATATTTAATTTATACAATGTTCAAAGTGGTAATAAATTGTTGGCTGATGAAAAGAAGTACGAAACAATATCAGATGTATGGAAACGTGTTAAAGCAATATTACCATTTATTCAACAAAGTTTGAATCGACGACGTCCACGTTTTACACAATATTCACCAAATATGATGATGTTCGGAAGTGAATTAAAAGATTATGGAAATATTAAACAAATGATACAAGCATTATCAAAGAACCAAGCATTGGACGACAAGGACGAAAACAAAATTAAATTAAATCCAACGGATTATGAATATTTACATGAATTGTTGGAGCGTTTGAAAGCAATCCAAGATGGTTACGAAACAGATTGGAAGAAGTACACCAGATACAGTGCCAAAGTATACAATCAACGTACAAATATTAAACACACGGAAGCACAAAGAGCGAAAATATTACAAACATTTGGCAAGGGTGATTTGGTATTATATTATGTTGGTGACAGACAAGTAAACATGAGAAAATGGCGTCAACGATGGTCAGGGCCTTGGCGTATCAAAAGTGTTGATCCAACAACTTTAGAAATTGAGATTGAGGACGATAAAACCAACAATTCCAAGCATGTTTCGGTCGATCGTATTAAAGCATATAATTCAGGCAAAGACACGGTCACATTAGAACAATACGAACGATTCGACACATATCAATCGGAATTACAATTTCGATTGCAAAATCAATATCAGTTTTAGATGGTTTAAATAATTATTATAACATATTCGTGGTTCCACGGTGGTAACATGTATAATGATTATTTGGGGTGTAATATTACTTTTATTTTATTTTATTTTATTTTATTTTATTAATTTGTTTGTTCATTTTATATAATAACCTGTTTTCACGTATTTATTGAATCATTTGGATTCAACTATGTATTATTATTAACATCGGTCGAAAATATATTATATTTAATGTAATGCGTTATGACATATGTCATAATACAGACAAATTAAATATACAAACAACACACGCAAATGGCAGAGACAGAGAGAGAGAGACAAGATAAATGGAAACAGAAAATGTAAATATAATTGCGTTCGGAAGCGGAAATTAAAATTAAAATTTGACAGAAACGATTTTTTTTTGTTTTTTTTTTGTTTTTTTTACATAATTATTATTTCAATTTTTTTTGGGGCTGTTTTGCAAATGGAAAAATAAACACAAATGCAAAAACAGAAACGTTCATTTTATTTTTTTAGCAAGCAAGATTGGTAG
>Ga0181590_10005918_pt1 | contig 10061 bp, 9 predicted proteins | sample 071ome_34_FD_132446 | JGI IMG/M metagenome (GOLD analysis project Ga0181590, IMG submission 132446) | Coastal salt marsh microbial communities from the Groves Creek Marsh, Skidaway Island, Georgia - 071411BT metaG (megahit assembly) | ecosystem: Environmental > Aquatic > Marine > Intertidal zone... | reverse complement strand
TATATTGTATTTAGAAACTTTTTTGAAAAAGACACCCGAAACTGTTGCTGCATATTTAGGTATTCCTCAGATAGACTTTTCATGGGATAGTCAAAAAAATCCCAGAGACGTTGAAAAATATATTATAAATTATAGTGAAGTTTATAATTTTTTAGAACAAAATAGATTATGATCCCATATAAATTAATATCAGACTGGATGATGTTTTTGAGAACAAATCCAGAACATTTGCAAAGATTCAGCGAGTGTTTTTGGCCTAGTCAAATGATTAGCAAACATTATGCTTTAGATCTTTTGCAAGAACACATGGGAAACTGGGGAGAAATATATGAACGCCAAATATACATTTTTGGTGGTTGGTATGGTGTGTTTGCACAGTTAATGAATGAAAGATTCAGATCAATACAAATTTACAATATAGATATAGATCCTGAGTGTGAAAAAGTTTTTAATCTTTTACCTGTTGATGGAAGAAAAAATATAACACATATCACTGCTGACATGGCAAATTTTGAGTATCATACAGCGCCTGATTTTGTAATTAATACTAGCACAGAACACGTTACACAGGAAACATATGATGCTTGGTGGAACAATATTCCTGCAGGAACTAAATACCTTATACAAAGCAATAACTTTTTTGAACTTAATGAACACATTAGATGTGCAAACTCATTAGAAGAGTTTGTTGAAATGAATAATATACAACACAAGGATTATAAGTCTAGCATTGAAGTAGGACAGAGGCCTGATGGTTCTACATTTTTTAGATTTATGGCACTAGGTGAAAAATGAGTGATAAAATACCAGTAGTAGATGTAACAGAAAAAAAGCACACCTCTCATGCAGCACAACCTAAACTAAACGTGCATGATCCTGAGGCATACTTTAATTTTCTAAAAAAAACAAAAGAAACTATCAATAACATTAGCCCTTCTTTTTGTGCTGCTAAATGGATGCAATCTACTATATTGTTGTATAATGGCGAAACACACTCATGCCACCATCCTTCTAGACACCACATTCGTTTAGATGATATAAAAGACAATCCTTCAGGTATTCACAATACCGCTCATAAAATGAAAGCAAGACAGGAGATGTTAAATGGTATTCAAACAAAAGAATGTGATTATTGTTGGAGAGTAGAAAATCAAAATTCAGAACATATAAGCGACAGGGTATACAAATCTTCGTATTCTTGGTCTTTGCCATATATTGATGACATTATTGATTCAGGTGTGGGTAAAAATATTATACCTTCTTATGTAGAAGTAGCCTTTGACAGCACTTGTAATTTTAAGTGTATTTATTGTAGCCCCGAATCATCAAGCAGGTGGCAAGAAGAAATAACTAAAAACGGACCAATACCTCAAACACAACATCCTTTGCATAATTTAGATTGGTTAAAAAAAGTAGGAAAACTACCAATACACCATAAAGAGCATAATCCTTATATTGAAGCATTTTGGAAATGGTGGCCTGAATTATATCCTAATCTACAAACATTTAGAATTACTGGCGGTGAACCTCTTTTGAGTAAACATACTTGGCGTTTATTCGATTATGTACAAGAGCATCCAAATAAAGATATGGTGCTAGCCGTAAACTCAAATCTTAATGTTCCTGACAATAAAGTAGATCAAATGATTGATGCTATAAATCGTATGTCTCCAAATTTGAAAAACTTTGACGTATATACATCACTTGAGAATACAGGTATACAAGCAGAATATAGCAGAGAAGGTATGAATTACGAAGAATTCCTAGAAAATTGTTATAAGGTTTTAGATAACACACCTGATTCTACTAGACTACATATTATGACTACTATTAATTTAACTAGTGCGCCTTCTTTCTTGTCTTTTTTAAAACAAATAAAAAGATTTAGGGTAAAGTATCAGCCCAGTTTACATGACTATAGAGTTAGGGTGCATTTTTCTTATTTAAGACACCCTGCAGCATTAATATTGTCACTGTTATCTGAAGAAGACAAAAAAAGGTATGGTGATATTTGGCTAGATTATGTTAATAATTGGAAAATTACAGAAAGAAAACTACCTGATGAATTTTTCTACCATGAGGAAGTAAATCAAGTTGAAAGACTGGTTGAATTCATGCGTAATGATAAACAACCTAAACAAACATATGATAATATGCGTATGTATTTAGATGCAATAGATACGAGAAGAGATAAAAACTTTAAAAAGACTTTTCCAGAATTAACCTATTTAATGGATACAAACTACTATGGCTGACACAAGTGAGTTAATAAAATTTAGAGATGAGGTTTTGAATACAAAATCAAAATCCTTTTGTGGAGCAAAATGGGGCAATAGCACATTGTGGTTGAACAGTGGTGAAACTGCTTCTTGTCATTTACCTCCTGTACATAAAATAGATGCTGAACAAGTAAAAAAGGATCCATCTAAATTACACAATACAGATCACAAAATTAAAATGCGAGATCTAATGCAAGAAGGTGATAAACCTGCTGAGTGTGATTACTGTTGGAAAGTAGAAAGTATGGGTCCTACTTTTGTATCTGACAGAGTGTTTAAATCACTACAGTTTACCCCGGAGGAAATGCAGAAGTGGTATGATGCGTCACCTTCAGAAAGAATAGTACCCCCCACTATTGAAATTATGTTTGACAGGACTTGCAATTTTGCTTGTAGTTATTGTAATGCGAACTTTAGTACAGAGTGGGCAAAAGATATTCATAAAAATGGGTTTTATGAAGGCTCTACAAGAGGAATGGGTGCTTTTAAACATGATGGCTCTATAGATAACTGTTATGAAAAGGCAAACAATCCATTTATTGATGCTTGGTGGGAATGGTGGCCTGAAATAGCCGAAGAACTACGTGTGCTACGAATTACAGGTGGAGAACCATTAATGTCAGATGACGTTTGGAAGCTATTTGATAGAGTAATTGATGAACAACGAGAATTTGAGGTAGGAGTCAATACAAATTTGGGTGCTAAAGACTCATTGATTGATAAACTAATTAGAAAATCCTGGGGCATTAAAAAATTATCTATTTTTACTAGTATGGAATCAGTAGGAGAACAGGCTGAATATATTAGAGACAAACTAGACTATAATCATTGGAAAAATAATGTTGAAAAAATATTAGGAGATTCTAATGTAGAAAAAATGATATTAATGATGACTATTAACGCTCTTTGTGTTTTCAGTTTAGTGGATATGTTAAAACAAATGATGGAATGGAAAGAAAAGTATCCTGCTAAGAATGTGCGCATCAGTATAAATTTTTTAAGATTTCCCGCATTTCAGAGTTTAACTATTTTACCCGATAACATAAGAAACAAAACCAAAAAAGATTTAGAAGAATGGTATAGCACAGTTAAAGACAGTCCTCTTTTAAATACAATGGAAAAGGGAGACATTGAAAGATTAATATCTTATGTTGATGTTATCAAAACGCCTCATTCATACGATACGAATCTCGAAGAAAATAAAAAAGACTTTAAAAACTTTTTTATGCAGTATGATAAAAGAAGGGGTAAGTCGATTCGTATTTTCCCACAAGAATTTTTAGAATGGTATGATAACTTATGACAGAAAAAATTGAATTAAAGGATGTGACATACAGTTTAGAAGAAACTATATGTCCCTTACCTTTTAATCATATGAATTGGCATCCCAATGGTCAAGTATCATTGTGTTGTGTTGCTGAGATGTTTCCTCCCAATGATGGATTTTATAAAGATTCCTTGAATAATATGTTGAACCTGAAAAACAATACAGTTAAAAAATTATGGGAACAAAGTAATGTTGTAAGTGTTAGAAAAGATATGTTAAGTGGCAAAAGACCTGCTGCCTGTCATGGTTGTTATAAAATAGAGGATACTGGTGGTGATTCTAGGCGTACTATAGAAACTAGAAGATGGGGTAAATCATACGAAACTAAATTACAATTTATAGATTTGAGAATGAGTAATTTATGTAACTCAAAATGTATGATGTGTTACCCCGATTCAAGTTCTTCTCTGATTAAAGAATATCGTCAATGGCAAAATGCTTTAGATTTTGTCTCAATAAACTCGAGCGATTATGAGTTGTTTCAGTGGTTTGATGAGGATAAGATAGAAGAACTTTTAGAATATAAACACGACTTACGTTATTTATATATTAATGGTGGCGAACCCTTTATTATGGAACCACACTGGAGGTTTTTAGAAAGGCTAATTGAAGAAGGAGTTTCAAAGAACATTAGGATTGGTTATAATACTAACTGTTCAGTTTATAAGCCTGAGTTCCATGATATTTGGAAAGAGTTTAAGGATGTTACCTTAGGTATGAGTGTTGATGCTGTAGATGACAAAAATAAATGGATAAGATCTCCTATCAATTCATGGGATAGCATTAACGAAAATATAAAAGGACTAATAGCTACTCCTTCATTAAGTCACGTTAATATTACTTGTACTATACAATGGTTGAATTTGCCATATTTAGAAGAATTCTATGAGTGGGCTTTGCCTATAAAACAAATGAAAAAACACACAAACATAAATCAAAACTTTTTGACTTTTCCTTCCTATCTTTCAATCAACTGTGCGCCTATAGAATTTAAACAAAAACTGTTAAATCAGTTTGAAAAATCCAAATATAAAAAACACATACTTTCCCCTAACATGAGAGCCTATTTAAATTCAAAAGAAACATCACCTTTATTGTGGGAGCAAGGTCATTCTTTTATGGAAGAAGTTTCTAAGACCAGAGGGGCTTACTGGAAGGACATATTTACATATGACTACTGATTTTAAATTTCCGTCAAAAACATGGTGTTCATATCCATGGAACCATTCATATCAGGGAAGTAGGTATGAAAGAAAATTATGCTGTATTTCTTCTGATATTCCTGAACATGGTAAAATGACAACCGAAGAGTTTTGGAACTCTGAATATATGCAGTCGGTCCGTAAAATGATGATGGCGGGCGAAGAAATAGGTGCGTGTCAATCTTGTTATAAAAACGAAAAGTTAGGTATTAAATCTTTGAGAGAAGAATCAAACGCTGATACTATCAGAGGACACGCAGACCCTCAAGCAGCAGTAAACAAAGTAATAGGTGACTGTACTGTTGATAATGGAGTACACAACACTCCACCAGAGTATTTTGATTTTAGAACAATACACTGTAACCTACAATGTGTTTCTTGTGGTGATGTTTATAGCTCTACTTGGATGCAAACTAATAAAGAAATGTGGGGTAGAGAACCTAATTTTAAACCGGATTACGAGTATGAAGTAGGCATGGCCCAGGAAATGATTGATGGCCTCAATAATAAAACTTTGAAAAATATGTATTGGGCAGGCGGCGAACCAATGATGGCTAAACTTCATTGGGATGTTATTGAAAGAATGGTAGAACTTTTAGATGATCCTAATTACCATAACTATGTAAAAAATATAAAAATGCACTACAATACAAATCTAACAAAATTAGAATGGAAGGGTAAACATATTCCTACAATGTTAGAGCCGTTTCAGCCCAGTATACAGGCTAGTTTAGATGGTTGTTATGAAACTATTGAATATACTAGAGACGGATGTAGTTGGGAAGTTATTGAGAAAAACTGGAAAGAGTATTATGCTAAATTAAATAAAAATCAACAAATGGGTATTGCTACTGTTTTGTCAGCTCCTGTATTATTTGATATTGATAGGTATCTAGAATTCTATGGACAGTTTGATCCTTTTCTACATCCTCATTATATGTTTACGGGATTATATGACGTAACGAACAGTCCTGGATTCCTAGACATTAGGTGGTATCCAAAAGACTTATTTTTTGATACTATAAACCACGTCAAAAAAGAAATGTCAGCTTCAGGATTGAGAAATAGTAAAAAGTGGATACAAGTATTAGAAGCATATGAAAAAGAATATAAGGGGGATGCTGCCACTAAAGATGAGCTTAGCAAATTAAAGGGTTCTCAGTTATATAGAGAATTATTTTTAGTTACTAAAAGAGGACTTGCTGAATTGTATGATATAACTAATCCTGCTGCTGCCGAATGGATAAGAGGTATTGAAGCTAGTTACTGGAATCCTATTATGCCTGTAAAATTACTAGAAGCAGGTGTGATAACAAAATAATGCCATTCAAAATAACCGAAATTGATTATTTACATTTAGAAATATCAAATAATTGCAATGCGATTTGTCCTGCTTGTCCTAGATATTTAAAAAATAGTCCTTACGTGAAACCTGGATTAAAATTAAACTCTTGGACAATAGATGATTTCAAAAGGTATTTACCTAAAGAAATTTTTACCTCGGTAAGCAAAATTAATTTTTGTGGTAATCACGGAGATCCTTTGGCGTGTAAAGATTTTGTAAAAATCATACAATACTTAGATGAAATAGGATACGTTGGAAGAATAGAAGTACACACCAATGGCGGTTTAAAAAACGAATCTTATTGGAAACAAGTAGGAGAAGTATTTAGCAAACATGATAATTGGAAGGTTATTTTTAGTATTGATGGGTTAGAAGATACTAATCATTTATATCGTAGGAATGTAAAATGGGATACTGTTATACGAAACGCAAAGGCATATAATAGTATAACAGGAGCAGTTTCTACTTGGGAGTATTTAATATTTAAACACAACGAACATCAAATAAAAGAAGCCAGCAAACTTTCTATAAAAATGGGTTTTAGATATTTTATACCAAAAAAAACATTAAACTTAGATAATGGCGAACATTGGGTTACAATTCCTGCTATTAACAAAGAAGGTAAAACAGATTATCATCTTTATCCCCCTATAGAACGTGAAAATAAAAATGGATTTATTGTCTCTGATAAAATAAAGAAATTAAACCAAGAGTTTAATCCGGCGCATCTAAAAAATGAAAAAAAACTTAGGGAAGGTGACTTAATTTATAAAGGAAGAAGTACCTGGGAAGAGTATGATAAGCCAATAAATCCTAAATGCAAAACAAAACACGAAAATACAGAATATAGTAGTTTATATATTGATGCTAATGGTTTTGTTAGCCCTTGCTGTTGGATAGATATACACACTCCAGTTATGCTGCATATGGACTATGACAAATCTACTCCTAATTTAGCAATGTTTCAATTATATGATAAATATGAAAAAATAGGTGGAATAGATAAACTAAACCTAAATAAAAATGATTTACAAAAAATTTTATATTTAATTGAAGAACTTTTTGAAAATAGTTGGTCCTCAAACCCTTCTTGTGGTAAAACTATATGGTGTACTCAATTCTGTGGACCGGAAGTTTCAATAGATCAATTATATACACATAAAGGTAAAATGCGGAATGTTAAAGCCTAAATTATATTGTACAAGTATGTGGAAATCTGTTCATGTTGATGTGGATGGTTATTTAACTCCTTGCTGTATGTTTATACACCAGGAAGATAAAAAAACTAGAATTGAGGATATCCCAACAGGACAAACTATAGAAACTGTCTTGTTAGATGAATTTCAAGAATATAGAGATATGCTTACAGAAGGAGTTTGGCCACGTGGGTGCAATCAGTGTAAGTTTGCAGAAGAAGAAGGTCGAGCAAGTAAAAGGATACAAGACATAGGAAGTAACAACATAAAAAATGTTGATGGAAGTCTTGCTGTATTGACTCCGCCTGAAAATGTTGCACTTGAGTATTTACAATTAAAAACAGGTAGATTGTGTAACTTAGAATGTACAATATGTACTCCTACTTGTTCTACTTCTATTGCTAGCAGGCAACTTAAAGAAGGTAAAATTACTAGAGAAAGATATAATCAATTACAACAAGAAATAGAGTGGGCTACCAATTTAGATGAACTTGTCAAAATGAATTCTAGATATTTTAGAATTGATATTGCTGGCGGTGAACCCTTAATGAATAAAGAACACTTTGAGTGGCTAAAGCAACTGCCAGAAGATTCAAAGTCAAAAACACAGTTATTGTATAACACCAACGGAACACAAAGACCTACAGATGAAGAGATAGAAGTTTGGTCTAAATTTAAAGGTGTTTGGATTACTTTTAGTATTGATGCCGCATATGATAAATTTGAAAAGCTAAGAGTCAATGCAAAGTGGGATCAAGTTTATGATAATATGAAATATATTACAAATGATATTGTCAGAAAAAAACTAAAACATCAAACCGATAAAGGATATACAAATACAGCTATAGTTATGACCGTACACAAAGGGAATATTAATGATATTTTTGATCTTTATGATGCGACAAAGGATATAGACTGGATTCAAACAGATTATATAAATCATAACTATCTTTATTACCCCGAATCAATGGCTATACACAGCATGAGTTTTAGTCTAATGTCAAAAACAATAGAAAATATTGATACTAACATAGATAGACTTCCTGAAGGAAAAATGAAAAGAGAAACTATAAATATTAGAAATTCTATAGAAAGCTTTTTACAAGGTAAAAAGTTTGAAGACACAGGAGAGATTGTTCCTAAGGATCATAGAGATTTAATTGATTTAGAGGAAATTGTAGATTGAATGTAACGGTAGAACTATATTTCACAGAAGACCGTGTTATAAAGTGGAAATACATAGATAATCCATTATCAAGAAAACATTACTCTATGCTTAAAGATGCGGTACTTAATGCTGAATCTTGGTGGGATTTTTGGTATTCTGTCCCGGAAGGCACTATACCAAAATATGATATAAAAAAAATTACTTCTCTTGTATCAGATCTTAGAGAAAAAGTTAAACAAATTAATGAATATGTGGATCCTAGTACAGGAGAAAATATAAAATTTCCTGTGGATGTAGATGACATATATTTTGAAGAAGGACAACATTTAAAAAATCAAAAATTAATAAATCAAATACATAGATGTTTTACTACATTTCATCTTTCATTGGGGGATGTGTTTTCTAATTATATTTCACCTGATCCTCAATCATGTTTAGCTAGCTGGTATTATACAATATATGACATGAAAGAATTTTTCATGGAGGCCCCTCATAAAGAACCAATTCCTTTTTTAAAGGAAAACTATGATGAAAATAAATTTTTTAAAGTTAGAAAAAAAGATATAAAAGATTTAAAAAACCTTACTGAAGATTTAAATGATTTGGTTCACGCACTAGAAAAATATAATTTAAATCCTAGAAAGTATATGATGCGTGCTCAATTAGATTATAGAGAGTTTAATGTAAATTTTAAACCCAGAAAACTTTATAATTTATCTCCTACGGATAAAAAGTTTCTAACACAACAGGTAGAAGTTAATGTTTGGGCAGTGCAAAATGAAATACTCGGAAAAAGTTATCCTATTTGTTATGTAGACCATGACGATCCTACTAATTGGGATATCTGGGAGGGATTGCAATGGTCAGGTTCTTTTTGTTTAGGAGATCGAAGGTATACTAAATGGAAACCTTTTACAGATTGGATGTCCTCTTACGGATATGTTGGAGCGCCTGCTGGGATACCTTTAGGGACTATTATAGAGGGTTCTCAATATTTTAATCATAACAGTCTTCTTTCTGATAGTCTTAAAAATATAATTATAAGGGAAGAGGATAAAGTAATAAATTTCATTGAACAAAGGCAAAACACATGACAGAAGAAAAAGATAAAAAGAAAGAAGAAGAGAAGTTAAAAGAAGAAGAAAGAGAACTGGAAGAGAAACTAAAAAAGTTGAGGGAAGCTGATCCTTTCATATATGATTAGTTGGGGTGTTAGTGCAGGGTTCCATGATGCGGCTTTGACGGTTATCAAAGACGGTAAAATTCATTTTGCCTCACATTCCGAAAGATACAGTAGAATAAAAAATGACAAAAATTTAAACTGGGGTCTAGTAAGAGCTGCTTTAGAAGTCGGTGAACCTGACATTATATTTTGGTATGAAAATCCTCTGTTAAAAGCTACACGTAGAATCTGGGCAGGGCAAAAAAACTGGTATAAAAATCCGAGAGAATATTTTAAATACATAGGATACGATCCTAAGTGCCATATAGAATGGGGCAATCATCACAAGTCACATTGGGCAGCAGGATATTACACAAGACCG
>Ga0181590_10005917_pt1 | contig 10063 bp, 8 predicted proteins | sample 071ome_34_FD_132446 | JGI IMG/M metagenome (GOLD analysis project Ga0181590, IMG submission 132446) | Coastal salt marsh microbial communities from the Groves Creek Marsh, Skidaway Island, Georgia - 071411BT metaG (megahit assembly) | ecosystem: Environmental > Aquatic > Marine > Intertidal zone... | reverse complement strand
TAGTGAATTGAAAGTTGCTACTGTTATTTATCCTAATCAATATCTATTAGAAAATTTACTTAATCAATCGGTGTTAAGTCTTTCTGGCGATAAGCATATTCATGAATTCAAGCCAAGTGCAAAAGAGTTAAGTGATTTATTTAAGATGGATTTAATTGTAATACAATCAAGAAATTTAGAAACTTTTGTATGGGAACTTAAAGATCAGTTAGAGGAGAAAAATGTTTATTTATTAGAATTAGAACCAAACGGAAACTATCATACCTGGATTGACCCTGTTAAGACATTAGAAAATATAGATGTAATTAAAAATACAATTTTAGAGTTAAATCCAAATCTTGAGGCTGAAATTGATGAAAATTATGAAATCTTTAAAGATAAAATTTCTAATATTGAACTCAGTTATTCGCAAAACCTTGTTAATTGTGAACTTGATCATGTTTTAGTATCGCATAATTTTATTGATACTGTGGCAAACAGTTATGGCTTTAAAGTTGATTCTTTAGTAAATGAAGATCATTTTGTTGGTTTTTCAGCTAAAAAATTTGTTGAGACAATGAAATCAAAGCATGAATACATTTTAAGTGAACCACAGTATAAACACGATATTGAAGAAGTTTTGGATGAGAACCATGAAGAAGATGATCATGGGCATGCTTCGGTTGAAGATGTTTTAGGAGAAGACTTGGCAAATTTTGAAGTTTTAGAGATAATACCTATAGAGGATTCTAAAGTTGAATATCTTGATGCCTTAGAACAAAATCTAAAAACACTAAAAACTGCACTAAAATGTCAGAAATAAAAATTGAAAATTTAAATTTATCCTTAGATAATAAAATTATTTTAGAAGATATAAACCTAAGTATTAAAGCTGGTGAATATGTTGGGCTGATTGGGCCCAACGGTGCTGGCAAGTCTAGCTTAATAAAGTGTATCTTAGGCTTAAGGCAATTTGATAGTGGTAAAATCATTAAAGGTGCTGGGGTAAAATTTGCTTATGTACCACAATATTTTCTTGGAGAATCAGGTTTTGCTCTTAGCGTTTATGAGGTTATTAGAATGGGATTACAAAACGATTTAATATTTGGTTCTTTAAAGCAGAAAAGAAAAATTTTGGATGTTTTGAAAAAAGTTGATCTTAAAGAGGATATTTTGAATGAAAATTTTTTAAATTTGTCTGGAGGTCAAAAACAAAGAGTAGTGATAGCTAGAGCTTTAGTAAGCGAACCTAATTTTTTGATTTTTGATGAAGCTTTTAGCAATATTGATATGAAATCGAAAATTTTAATTTATGACTTGTTAGCTAAAATCAATCAAACAGATAAAACCACAATATTATTTGTATCGCATGAGGTGGATACTATTATTCAAAAATGTAAAAGAGTTTTATGTTTGAACAAACACTTGCATGAAGGGTGTCATCCAATTAAATTCATGGAGGGTGAAATCGTTGAAAATGGTCAACTTCAAGACAATTTAAACTTAATTCATCATCATCATAACCATTCAAAATGTTAGATTTTTTAAATTACACTTTTATTGTTAGAAGCCTTATAGTTGGAAGTTTGTTTTCGGTTTTTGCTGCCTTTTTAGGAAACTTTTTAGTTGCGGGTAGAAGATCAAATATGTCCGATATGCTGTCACATTTCAGTTTAGCTGGAGTTGGGCTTGCTATTTTTATGGGGACTGGAGTTTCGTATTTACCTGTTATTTTTTCGTTGATTGCTGGACTTGGATTGTATTTTCTATCTAAATCAAGTCGAATAAATAAAGAAGCTTTTAATGTTTTGATTTTATCTTTTGGATTAGCACTTGCAATATTTTTTGTGAATATTACTGGATCTTCTAATATATCACTTGAAACTTATTTATTTGGTTCGATTTTAACAATATCCAAATCTGAAGCTAGCTTGATTTCAAATTTTATAATTTTGGGATTTGGGATCTTGATCTTATTTTATAGAAGATTTATTACTTTGGTGTTTGATCCGGAGTTTTTACAGAGTCAAAGGCTTGGAGCGGATTTTTATAATCTTTTATTAATTGCCTTAACTTGTATTTTTGTTGCGATTAGCTTGAAGGTTGTTGGAGGCTTGCTTGTAAGTGCCTTTTTGATAATTTCTGTCTTAAGTGCTCAGCAAATAAGTAAGAGTTTTAAAAATTCCGTGTGGTTAAGTATGGGATTTAACCTTTTTTCAACTTTGGTGGGAATTATTGCTTCTTACTACTTAAATATTCCAACTAGTAGTGCTATTATATTTGCATTAGTGGGAATTTTTACTCTAAGTTTAATATATAAAAATTTAAAAAACTGATATGTATAATACAAAATCAAGAGAAGTTATTTATGAAATCATAAAAGAATTCAAAAAACCAGTAAGTGCATCTGAAATTGCAAAAGTCCTGAATAGCAAAAATATAAATATACATAAAACTACAATTTATAGAACTCTGGAAAAATTATTGGAAATGGAATTAATAAATAAGGTAAGTTCTGTATCTGGAGTAATTTTTTATGAATTAGTTAATGAAAACCATATTCATATTGAATGTAATTCATGCAATCTAGTTGCTTGTGTAAATGATCAGGAAATAGAAAAAAAGCTTTACGAGATTGAAGCTCTTGTAAAGTTAAAAGGATTTAAAATTAATCACGATGATTTTAATTTTCAAGGAAAATGTAAAGCTTGTTTTTAAATAACTTTAAGCATTTCCACGAAAGTTCCAAACTCATTTTTAGATACTTTTGTAACCTTGTATCCGAATTTCTTATAAAACTCAACCGCGTAAGGCGATGAATCTAGAACAATTTCTTTATGGTCTTTTAAAATAATATCTTCGATAAATTCGAGCATTTGAATTCCAATTCCCTGCTTGTGATACTCAGGAGAAACAAAAAAGTTATGAATTTTGTTTTTGTTGTGAGCAATTGATCCAATTATTTCACCATCTTTTTCACAAACAAAAATATTGAATAATTTTGATATGCTTAACAATCCAGATTCTGAATAGTACTGTTTTCCAAAGTTAAGCTCAGAATTGTTCATATCTTTAGAATTAACTTTTTCTAGGCAATCTACGGTTAATTTTGATACTTTTTTTACGTCATCTTCTTTAAACTTTCTTATTGTTATCATTTGCTAATTTACCATCGCTTAATTATATCACTCTTTATTGTTTTAGCAAAATGTTTTTTATTTATTAACATCAATTAATATAGTAAAATTAAAAAAAATTTTATGCATTATACTCATCAAAAAAAATCTTCTAAATTTGTTAACCTTGCTTCTTGTGTAGCTGTTTTTGTTAGTTTGTTTATTTTTATATTCAACGTTAACTTAGATTATAGCAAAGTTTTAAAAGTTGAAACTGATCAAGTTTTGGTTCAAACTAATAATGGAGATAGAATTATTGTGGACTCTGGTAATTTTGATTTAAAAATCAATGATAAGGTTTTTATTGAGTCTGCAGGGGATACAAATTATGTGAGCCAAATTTACAAATTAAATGAAGTCAAGATTACGCTTTTACTTTTTTGTCTTTTTTTAATTTATATTTTTAAACAACAAGGATTTAGAGTTATATCTTCTTTAATTGGAAGCGTATTGGTTATTTCATATTTAACTTTACCATTGATTGCAAATGGATACTCTCCGATCATTGTGTGTTTATTGAGTAGTATTATATTAGTTCCATTAACTTTTTATCTTTCACATGGAATTAGTAAAAAAACAAACATTGCGGTTTTAAGTACTTTGATATCAATTTTGTTTTCAAGCTTGATAATTTATTTATCAATGAATTTTTTGAGTTTATCGGGTTTAAGCTCTGAAGAATCTAACTTTTTAATGTTTAATGGACAGTACAATTTTGATTTTAAAGGTATTTTATTTGGTGGAATTTTAATTTCTCTGCTTGGTATCTTGGATGATATTACAATTTCTCAGACTTCATTGACTTTGCAAATCCACGAGGCAAATCCAAAACAAAGCTTTAAGAGACTTTTTTCAAGAGCTATGATTGTTGGTAAAGATCACATTGCATCTCTAACAAATACCATATTTTTAATTTATGCTGGAGCAAGTCTGCCGTTGTTATTGTTGTTTTATGTGAATTCTCAGGAAATTGGATTGATTTTAAACAACGAAACTTTTATCGAGGAAATTATTAGATCATTAATTGGGAGTTTCTCATTGATAATAGCAGTTGTAATAAGTACCTACATTACGTGCTACTTTAGAAATAAATAACTTTACATTTGCAGGTAAGTTGTTAAATTATTTAGGTAATTTAATCTTTTAAAATGTATTCAAGTTTAAAACTTCGTGAGCAAACTGGAGTGTATAATGGGCAAGAGGTTGTTCAAAGTACAAATTTAAATTCAATAATCAAACTAGAAAAAAGACAAACTAACTTTGGTATACTCACAGATGCAATTGTAAAAACTAAAGCTGAAATTCAGCTAGCTTTAAAAAGCGATCCTAGAATTATTTTGAACGAATTTGCTGTTGATTTTGACAAGGAAACTTCAGAAAATGTTTTATTGAATCAATATAATGAGCAGAATGCAGATACTTTGACTCAAGGTTATCTTCCTGGATTTGAACCTTTTGAACCTATGACTTTTGAGGGCTTTTCTGACTGGGAACACCAAAATATTTTTGGGATTTATATTGGTGGAACTTATAAATACTTTGAGAAAGGTAGATATGAATCAACTACTAGACGTAATTTTTTCTATTATCCAAATCTAGAGCAATTAAGAGTTCAAACATATTTTGAGAGTATGAGCTTTTATCCTGGAAATAGAAAACAATACAGTGTTTCAGATAAGTTTATGAGTTTAGATGAAGCTAACACTCAAGAACTCCAAGATAGATTGTTTGAGGTAAAAACAATTATTAACTCGTAGGCTTGCTTACGGTTTTAGATAAAAACAGTTCAAGTCTTTCCTTGGAGATAAATGAAAATCTACTTAGAAAATCTTCTTGCAGCAATGCTTCGAAGATTTTTTTATTATCTTCGCAGATTTCAAAGTTATTACTTTTAAATCGACTTTCTATCATGTTAATAAGATAGTAAATCTCCTCTAGGAAAACTAAGAATTCTTCTTGGTTTAGAATCTCTAAAAATTTATCAACATAGGATTGTTCTTTATACATAAAATAATCTAAGCTTTGATATTCATCGACTCCCCTAAATTGCTCGATTGTGATTGAAGAATCTTGATTTTCGGAATATAAAATGGCCATTCTTGGTACACAATACTCCCCTTTGTTATCTTGAGTATAATAAACTGAAAGAATTTGCTGGTCTAAAATTCTTTTACAATACTCTATGCTTTTTACACACCATGCAACTGGATACTCTAGTAAAGATGTATATAAAACATAGCTGTCATCAATGCCTTCGTAATCAATCCAAACACCTTGAGTGTTATAATATAGACTTTGAAAGTTTAAGACGGACTGCTGATAAAAATATCCGTAGACATCCCAAAAATCTGGCTTGGAATTTTTATACTCTTTTGAAAAGATAAATTCAATATCTTGATTTAAGAATTCTTGACTTGAATTTTCAACTGCCTGTATTACACAGTTCATTGTAGTGTGAAATACACTTGGGATAATTTCAGGGAAATCAAGAAGAGTACTTTTTTTGCGACGAATTATCTTTTTTTTGTTTGCATTAAAAGCCATTTTTTCTAAACCTTTAAGCACCCAATATTTTGCCCATGTAGGATACATATAGGAATTAAAAATCAAATCAAACCACATAAAGATTGTTTCTTTTTGGACATTAAAATGCTCAAGGTGCAGCATTGCTTTATGTTTATCAATGTTTAGCATAGATTTTTCATCTAAATCTAAAATCCGCTTAACAGTAGCATCTGAAATAGATTCTTTTTGGACACAAAACTGCTGAAAATACTCAAAATACCACTGTTTTGAGTCTTTATATGTAAGCACCAAGTTGTACTGCTCTAAGAAATCTTTAATGATGTATTTTGCCTTTAAACTTTTTGATTCAATATCACTTTCTTGAATCAGTTTTCTTCTATTTACAACCAAGTCTCTGATTTGAGGATATTTAGCGTATAAAAATTTTTCTCCTAAAAATGAGTCCATTTAATTGAAGTGTTTTTTATATTTTAACACTTTGTAAAAAGGTAATTAATGTAATTTTAGAAAAAGTAATTGCTAGATATTATAAAGTTTTCTTAGTTGAGAAGACTCCAAAAGCTTAGTAATTAGCTCATTGATTACTTTATTTAAATCAAGCATGTATTGATAAAAATTTTGTCTCATTTTTCTATCTTGAATACTTAAATCAAATTCGTATTTCGCAAAATTTGATAATTTTAGATGTATTTCTTTGTAAATATTTTCAATATTAATATTGTCTTGTGTATCTTGATTGAAAAGTTTGAAATAATTTCTCTTATAATCTCCATCCAAATTAATCGTAGGATAAAAATATTTTCCATGATCGCCTTTTCCTTGGTTGTTATCTAAGCCTACACTTGGACAAGAAGCTAGAAAGTCAGAATACCAAGTTGATGAGGTTGTTGGATTATTACGAATTTTACAATATCTTTTACCTAAATATAAAAATAAGTCTAATTTTGCCTGAAATCTATCAAAAGATTCAAATTTAGCAAAGAACTCTTCTTGGGAAGATAAATTTAAACTAAATCTTTTTAAAATTTCCTTTAATGAATGAGATTCAAAGAGTTCTGTTAAGAATTGATCATTTTCAGACTTTTCCCTAGATGGTAATTGTAAAGGAGTTGGAGTTGGAGTTAAAGCTTTAGCTTCAAAACTTGAAATTGAAGTTGTAATTACCGGGGAAGGAACTAAAAGTGAACAAGACAAGGCAGGCAAGCTAATCATAGAAAACTCAACAGTATCTGTAATTAATTCTGTGAAGAAAGTTTCTAAAAACTGTGTTTCATGATTGATTAAAGGATTATCAAAAAATAAAATACCTTCTAATTCTTCTTCAGTTACTGTCTTTGAATACTGTATTGATGAGATTGTAGATGTAATTTTATTTTGGATATCACTAACTATTTTTAACTGAAAACTTTCCGGTAGTACAGAATCAGCAACAATTGCTCTTTGAATTCTAAGGCTTACATTTGATAGGTGTTCAACAATTTTAGGTGTGCTTAATAAATTTGTTCTTTCTTGGGCTTTAAATACTTTTCTTAATGACATTTAATTTAATTTAATTTAATTTTACTTACTTTGTTTACACTATAAAACTTTTACCTTAATGTCAAGTGTTTAATATAAAAGACTACAAGTAGCATTTTGTATCATGTATTTTTGATTATTTGGAAGATCAATTATCCTTTGAGACTGGGGATCTAAATCACAGGAAAAATCTGAATAAAAACTTGGGTTGCTAGCATAAACTGAATTTGCTGAGCTTGATAATAAACCATTGATAGAATTAGAAAGAGTTAAATTATCTTGATAGTTTGAAAAAATTGGACTTGAAAGATATATCTCGCACTGAATCTGATTTTGTGTTTGTGTAAAACATCTGGTTAAATGGCCAACAGAAGTTTGTTGAAAATCAGTGGTAATTTTTTGAAGAGGATCAATATTATCTATTGCTAGAGTTCCTAATGGTCCGTGGCAGTTATAATCTGCTATTGGATAAAAATATCCATTTTGAAGATCAATAAAGTTAATATTTGAAACTCTGCATAACATTGAATCAAAATTATTCAAATTCAGTCTTTGGCTTACATTGATAATCTCATTGAGATCTTGGTTGAACTCAATCCAAGCTTGTGTTTTATTTTGGTTCGATCTTCTGATTCCTGTCAACGTACCTTTACATGTGAATCTAGAAAACATTTCAAAGCTGGAAATTGAACAGCTAGCTAAAGATCCAAGACGGGTTTGATTAAAGGCAGATTGGATCTCTTGGATATTATTTGTAGAAAGAGAGTTGTAATCTACCAATAAACTTTGAGGGTTTGGGTGATTATTTATATTTAAAACTTGCTGATCAATAAAGTTTTGATATGAGTTTTCAAGTTCAAGATTATTTGCTAAATCCGCGGTGAAATTTGTAAACTCAGAGACGTTGGATTTGCGAATCAAGTCTAAAAGTTGATGTAAAGATCCAATATTATTTTGATAAAGATAATTAAAGAAAAGTCCGGAATATCTATAAAATTTAAAGCTTGCATAATCTGAGTTAAAAATTTCTTGTAAAGACATTCTGTTATTTTGATCATCTTGAATTTGCTGTAGTAAAGTTTGTCTTAAATCAACTGAGGTTTGAGAACTTCCAGCTAGAAACTCTGCAAATCCTTCATCAAACCAGGTAATTTGATTATTAGCATAAATAGGCTCTTGCCCCCAAATTCCATCAATTAAGAATCTCCCTACCAAAAAATGAGCATATTCGTGTCGAAAAAGCTCTTCTAGAGTGTAAATACTCTCTATAGGGGTTCTTTGGTAAGTGTAAAAAGTTCCTGTTTGTTCAATGTAAATTCCACCGTTGTCTGTTGGTAGACCAGTTAAAAAATTATGGTACTTTTCATAATCACTTCTGGATCCATATACAACGACTTTTAAAGTAGAATTCGGATCATTTTTAATTGGCATTAAAGTTTGAGTAACTCTGTTAAACTGAGTTTGTACTTCGTTAGAAGCTTGGTATAAAACTTGAATTTCATCGAGTGGCAATGGAGTGTGAATTTCTAAGGATCCATCATCAAAATTAAATTGATTTGGAAGAATTAAATCTTCAATCTCAGAAATAAAATCTTGTATACAAAAGCTTTGATTTGAATTTGCAGTTTGACAATTATTGTAGTGATCAAAAGTTACAACTAATCTTAAGAAGACTGTTGAAAGCCTTGGATATTGATCGATTAATTGTGTTAAAAAATTTAGAATCTGGGGGGTTTGTTCTATTTCTTCAAAAACCAGCATGTGTCCTAAAATCCAAATTGCATTTTCGACTAAATAGGTTTGATCAATTTGGGTGAGTTGTTCATTTGAAGCAATTGCCATAAGCGCATCAATTAAATCGCTATTTATAGAGTCAATAAAGCTTTGGTCTTGGTAATATTGTCTTTCCAGATCATCGTAGGTTCCAAGACTTAAGTCGATAGTGTATAAAATTCCGTAAATTGCTAATTGTCTTTCGTAAACATTCCATGCCAGCGGATTCGAATTGTAAGCATTTAAGATTTCAGCATACAAATCAACAAATAAATAACTGTGAGATCTTAAAGTTCCAGCTGTGATTTCATTTATGATTAGATTTAAATCGGGATCTAAAGTATGAATTGGAATTTGATTTAAAATATCTAAATATAAATTATGAGCCTGATCTTTACTAGAGTCTGAAAAATTCAAATTAGAATAAAATTCATTGTAAAAACTAGTTCTCACAAACCTTAATAACCCAGGAAGATTGTTGAAATTTAAATTATTGAAATCTAGACTTTGGATATGATTTAAAACAAGGTTAAGGTTGTTTTGAGTGAAAAGATTTTCAAGATTTTGGTCATAAAAAAATAAATATGTTAAACAATCAAAACTTTGATTTTCAAGGTAAGTTATTAAATCATTTTGATTAAGAACTAAAGCATCATTAGAAGTACAATTGAAATTACTTTGATCTTGATTTGAATCTTGTTGGTGATTATCTTCATTGAATTGTGGTCCTTGAGGTTTGTTGTTTTTTTGAGGGCCTTTTTTATGATCGGCATGGAAATGATCAAATTCATGAAGATTTAAAACATCTAAAGGTGGTTTGATCTCATCTTGATCTTCTAAAATAGTGATTTGTGGAATTATTTCGGGTTGTGAAAAATTTAAGCTTGGAACTTGTAAAAAATTGGTATTAAGAGTTTGTAGCGAAAGACTTTGAGATTCACAAACACTTAGGGCTTTTTGATACCACTTGTTTTTGGACATACAAGATCCTTTTAGAAATTGTAATTTATTTGATTTATTACAAATAAATTCAATGCTGTAAATTTCGGAGCATGAATTTGAAGTCTTAAACTTTATGTGCCTTAGCTCAG
>Ga0181590_10005916_pt1 | contig 10063 bp, 6 predicted proteins | sample 071ome_34_FD_132446 | JGI IMG/M metagenome (GOLD analysis project Ga0181590, IMG submission 132446) | Coastal salt marsh microbial communities from the Groves Creek Marsh, Skidaway Island, Georgia - 071411BT metaG (megahit assembly) | ecosystem: Environmental > Aquatic > Marine > Intertidal zone... | reverse complement strand
TTTCATATAATGACGTTTCTAAAATCGACCCAATTTTATTGGACCGTATTCACCGCATTAAATTCGATAAACTTTCTCTCGAAGACAAATATTCTGTTTTGGATGGATATTTAATGCCCGAATTATGTAAGAGGTTTGGGTTTGATGGAAATTGGAAAGATATGATACATATTGGAAACGATGTATACAAATATATAATTGAACATTACACAAATGAAAGCGGTGTTCGCAAATTAAAAGAAATTATGTATGAAATTGTTAGTTCTATAAACATACAAGTTATTCAAGGTCATGACTTACCTATTGATGTATCCGTGTTTGATATTGAAAATAATTATTTAAAAGAAAGACGCAAAATAATACGCAAGGAAATACATCAATTACCACGTATTGGTTGTATAACTGGATTATGGGCGAATTCTTTGGGTATGGGTGGAGTAATGATGATACAAACTGTGTTTATACCATCCAAAGATACATTAGAATTGAAATTGACGGGAATGCAAGGAGATGTTATGAAAGAAAGTATGGATGTTGCCAAAACAGTCGCATTAAAATTGGCAAATGTTGGTTCTCTCGACGACTATAAAGGACAAAGCATACATATTCACTGTCCAGAAGGAGCAACTCCAAAAGATGGACCATCGGCTGGTGGAGCTATTTGTATGGCATTATATTCTCTTTTAACAGGAAGAGAAATACCAAATGACATTGCGTTAACAGGTGAATTGTCTTTAACAGGTTCTATAACAGCAATTGGTGGATTAGAACATAAGTTTATTGGAGGTGTTCGAGCAGGTGCCAAACGCTTTTTCTATCCTCGAGAGAACGAAGAAGATTTCCAAAAAATCACCGAGAAATACCGTGATAATATGGATGATTGGATTTATAACCAAGGAATAACATTTACGGCTGTTGAAAATATTGAAGAATTGAGAGAAGCAATTTTTGGTGATTTATAATTATTCACCCAACATACGTATAAACATATCCAATTCCGCGCGATTTGCTCCAACAACTTGGTAATCTGGATAACCTTCATTTGTTACATTCATTACATGGGGAACTCCACGAACACGGAAAGCAGAAGCCAAATCACCAAAGTAATCTGTATTTATGTTTATAAGAATTACATCTTTTTTTAATCCAAGAATAGGCAATTTGTCTTTTAGTATTTTTGTGGCTGTTATACAATGATTGCATGTCGTTGAATAAAATTTCAATATAACAACAGTATTTGATGTTGAACGCGTTAATGTGCGCAAATATTCTTTAAAAGAATAACGGTCATTTATTAATTGTCCTTCGTCAATTACACGAACCCCCATTTTATAGTTTTACCCTAGATTTATTTCTTTCATTTAAACGCGGTTTTAATTTAATAAAAAAATATCATCCATTTACTAATGACAACAACTCAATATATATTAACATTTTTCATATTTTGTGTTGTTTTATTTTTATACCTACACATTCATTTTCATTTAAAAACAGCAGATGATTTAGAAGTATATGAATTAGATGCTCTCCCTCCCAAAGAAAAAATGGAGGAAATATGCGATTTTAGACAACCCGTTAAATTTTTTTATGGTGGAGAGATGGTAGAACGAATTTCTCTCGAAGAGTTGGAAAAGACATACGGAGCGTTCGATGTTCAAGTGAGAGATTTGGGAACCGAGAAAGATGAAACGAGAGAAAGATATCTACCATTCCTTTTTAGAGAAGGAATTGAACTCTTTAGAAATGATGCTTGCGGGAATTATATAACCGAGAGAAATGACGACTTCTTAGTTGAAACAGGTGTTGTAAAAGAGTTCCGTAAAAACGATTTGTATTTGCGTCCTCCAATGGTTTCCAAATGTGGTTATGATTTTATATGTGGAGCTAATGGAGTTAAAACACCCTTACAATATATGAATTATTATAGACATTTTATTATGCCTACCTTTGGTGCTTGTGATATTATTTTAATTCCACCTGTATCTTCCAAATATTTAAATGAAACGAAAGATTATGAATACGGTGAATATGCTTCACCAATTAACCCATGGAACCCCGATAAAACCAATATCGATTTTGAAAAGGCAAAAATTATGAAGGTCCGTCTTGAAAAGGGCGAAATGCTTTATATTCCCGCATATTGGTGGTTTTCCATTTCTCTCGATGGTGTGTCTTCTCTCGTCTCTCTCAAATACAGAACATACATGAACGCTATTGCCATCTCTCCAACCATTATTATGGAAATGCTTCAAAAACAAAATATTCGACGAGAGACTATTCAAAAAATGGGAATAACCAATTTCTAAAATATATATAAAAGTATGACAACGTCCATTACGAGAGAAGAACTTATACAAAACTGTCAAACAGGTGATATATTATTATATAATTCAAATACGATAATGGGACGAGTAATTGAAATTATGTCCCGTTCTCGATATAGTCATGTAGCAATAATACTTAGAGATCCAACATACATTCGAGAAGACTTAAAAGGATTATATATTTTAGAATCGGGTGCGGAAAATATTGCGGATGTAGTATCCAAGAAAAAAGTTATTGGAGTACAAGTTATTCCACTCGCATATGTTTTAGACCAATACGAAAATGGAAATGGATATTTATATTATAGAAAATTAGAATGCTCTCGAAACGATGATTTTGTAAATACAATGAAACAAATTGTAAATAAGACTGATGGAGAACCATATGATTTAAATCCAATGGATTGGGTTAAAGCCGAATTTCAAATACAAATAGGTGATGAACAAAAAGAAAACACGTTCTGGTGTTCGGCATTGGTTAGTTATGTATATACACAACTTGGATTTTTGGATAAAAAACTTCCATGGACAATTATTGCCCCACGTAGGTTCAGTTATTATGAAAACGAGAGATTGAGTTACTTAAATTGTGTTGTTGAACCCGAGAAATGGATACAATTTTGATTATATGTATATTTTACGTGTATATAATTATATAAAAATGAATAAATCTATATATAAACCTATGAAATATCTATATATAGGTGAAGAAGTTCTTATGAAACCATTTGATTTAATCTCTAATAAAAACGATACATTAACTTGTTTATATATTATAGATAATATATTAACATTAGTTGAACAAAAGAATAAAATCATATCATTAATGTATTTTAGTGGTTTTAATCCTGTAGTAAAAAATAATTATAGTTTGGAATTTTATAATCAATTGAAACAAACAAAGGTAAAATACTATTTTATAGGTAAAAAACGCAATACAATTAATCTAAATGATAAATACGATGCTTTAATTGTTGGTAATTATTATCCACCAACTGATATTGTCTTATCTCTCGTTAACTATAATTGTGTGTTTTGTGGAATACAACCAAATAAATATGAAAAATTTTATGAAACATCTATTATTAGTGACCTATATGATAATTATAAAATTCGCAATATATTTTCAAAATACATTTTTATAGCAAATACACAAAAACCATTTATACTACCAACATGGGGGTCTTTTGTATCATACGCACAAAATTGAACTACCAAACGCATGCTCTTTTGTAGTAGATAACATAATAATGCTAACCATTAACCAAAAACTAAAGTATTGTGTAATTGGAAACTTCATTCTACTTGTCGGTATCATTTTGGTTCTCTCGTTGTGTGGTTCATCGGGTGAATCTTATTGGCAAATTGGACCCAACGAAAACTTTGTTATCATTAGCGTAAAAATTGACAGTTGGAAAAAGTATTTTGTACTTCTAATTATAATCTGTTTTATGAAAATTTCACAAGTTATTATTGCCGAAGTTGCGCATCCAATTATTGGATTTAACATTTACAATCCAGATAAAAAGGTAATCCGTGATTTTACACGCAATGAACTCCAACTTTATGGAAATTCTATGTATCTAATTGACGCAATTCGAAATGTATTGATGATTATGGTCAGTATTTCTCAAGTTGATATTGCAATTTTCGGGGTGATTGTATCTCAAACCACAGGTATTTTCACAATTAGAATGTTGTTGAATGAAAAAGTATTTGTAAAAAATGGAGAAACATACCAAGAATTGAGTGAAATGGATGAAAATAATGAAAATAATGAAAATGACGAAAATAACGAAAATGACGGAAATGTATAAAGGTTTAATAACATAACATATTCCTACTTTTTATTTCACGAAAAACTTGTTCAATTGATTATTAACACGACGAAAACGAGTATTTACAGTTAATTCATCCAAGTTTCGAGCATTGACATATGTACAAGTGCTACGAACACCTCCCAAATAATCCTCAACCGTTCCGTGAAGAGAACCACGATAAGGAATTTTCAATGTTCGACCCTCAGATGAACGATATTCTGCCTTTTTACCATAATGACGACGCATTGCTGTATCACTACTCATTCCATAAAATACTTTTACTTGTTTCCCATTTTCAAGTCTCTCTACTTCGCCTGGATTTTCATCGTGTCCCGCAAACTGACCTCCAATCATAACAAAATCAGCACCAATTCCAAATGCTTTTGATACATCACCTGGGCACGTAATTCCACCATCACTCATCAAAAATCCACCAACCTTATGAACCGCTTCAGCACATTCCATAGTAGCTGTAAATTGTGGAACTCCAACACCCGCTTTAGAACGAGTTAAACATGCCGAACCCGAACCAATACCACATTTTACAATTGATACTCCTCCCTCTAAAACCAATCTCTCCGCAACCATTGGACATACGACATTCCCAGCAATAATAACAACATCATCCGAAAACATTGAACGAACTTGACGACATTTTTCAATGAATGCTTCCATATGCCCATTTGCTACATCCATAACAACAAACTTGATTTTAATATAGTTTGCAATCATACCCAATTTCATAATATCCTCGTCTCGAATTCCAATTGATACCGCAAAATAACGTGGGTCCAATGTATCAGCACGATTTACGTAATCTTCAACAGTGTAAAATTTGTGAAATGCCGTTAAAATTTTATATTTAGAAAGAACATCATAAACTTCAAATGTTCCAACCGTATCCATATTGGACGCCATAATTGGAACACCCGACCATTCCAACTTGTTAAATTGTCTCTCGAGAGATACCTGAGAACGACTTGTGAGAGAAGTCGATTTGGGAACAATCAATACGTCTTGAAAATCAAGTGCAACATTATAATTAATTTTATTATCCATACTTACAAAGTCTAATAAAATTATAAATTAAATCTCTATGTTCTTTTCACAAGGTGTGTTATATAATTTTGGAAAAATGACTTTTAACGATGTTTGTGTCGTAATCTCATCGCATTCCATAAACGTCGTGGTGTTTGTCTAAATATATTTGAATTATTTATTATTTGAGGATGTCTTGGCTGAGGAGGACATAAACACAATTTTGGTATAGCATATTGAACATATGTTTCAGCATGGAATTGTGCGAAGTTTATAGGAAGATTTCGTGTAAAGGTATCTGTTCCACCCAATACACCACGTGGTCGAGAAGGTAAATCACGATACACAACTGCAATTCGATAAATAACCATTTTTTCCGAAAAGATTTCACTATTTGTAAAGTCTTGTAAATATAATCTACGTGTCCTTGTTTCATATAACTGATTGTTTCGATTGTTTATTTGTTTCATATTTGGGTCAATTTCTTCGGTCGTTTGAATGCCGTCGAGAGAACCCGCGATTTCTTTCCAAATATAGGCTTCTGTATTTCCAGCCACAATGTTTTCATATGAATATTCCGAATCAACCGTGCTATTTGTAACAGCAGTCTCTCGTATCCATCTATATATTATGTATTTCTCAACAGCTCCAGATGCCTCGGGTGGAGGTAATTCAAAGTAAAACAAAATATTAATACCTTCTTCCTTTGAACCACTCTCTCCTTGTTGTCCCATTCGAGATACACTAATTGGCGTATAGAGTGGATATAACTGTTGTTCAGGTTTTAGTTTATATACCATATTTCGATAACTACGAACGAGAGAAATCAATGAATGATATGTTTGTTCAAATGGAACACTTATAGTCCAGTCTTTATATGTCGAACCTAACACTAACGACACTTCTGTTGAATCTTCCGCAATATCAATAGTCAATGGTAATCCTGTTGTAGGGTCTTGTAAATTTGTATGTTCAAATAATGCGTCTAACGAATATTCATCATATAGCACACCACCATTTATACTAAACATCAATAACAGGAAATTCATCGTATCATTTAACACATCATCCCCTTCTCTCACAAAGCCATCACGGAATTTGATTGTTATTTCGTTTTTAATATCGTTAAATCCAATTTGTGTAAATTCATAATTAGACAAAATTGTTTGTGTCGCAGTTGCCTGAATGTATGGAATGAGAGAAGACGACAAATCAACTCCTATTGCGCGGTCAGTATGCGCATATATAACTTCCATAAACCACGAATAATAGTAATTTGCAGAAAGCGGTCTATCCGGATTGTATGTCGAAATAACTATTGTGGAAACATCCACAACATAGAAAGTATTTGCGGAAATCTCTCCAATCGTGTTCATTTGGACCACATTCTCTCCATTCTCTCGAACCGTGAATTCCAAATATGGATTATTGGACGGGTCGTTTATTCCATAAAATCCAAAATCAGCCGATAAATCCAACTCGTCGCTTTCAAATGTGTGTTCTCCTTCATATCTATACAGACGAACTGTTTCTACATATGTCGCATCTTCCACATCAAACGATATTGTAAAGATTTCGGGGTAATTAACAGACGGGTCGGTTGGAATATATACCGTTATTGCGTTTATATCAAAGGTTTCCATATGATAATCTCTCGAAGTGATTGTGGCATTGCGATTGTTAAAGAATGGTTGTACCAACACGCGGAAATCGTGAAGGGACGCAATTGTAGAACCATCCCCTGTATGTCCTGTTAAATCAATGTTGGTCGAGAGAAGTGGAATACGAGGCGTTGAATAATATCCACCAAGCGATAAATCTACCAAATTAAATGTGGCTGTTGCAACAACGCTATTTGCGTCAGACAAATCAATGACTTCGAGAGAAATGCCAGTTATGGGAATTGTTCGCACATTTTCATTTGACGCACTAACATAATCTTCATAGTAAATGTTGATGTTGAGAGAATTATCTCCTTCTAACTCTAAATTGCGAATATGAATGTTTTCTATTTGAACTGGATAAGGAATAAATGGTGTTGTCATAACATTATATCCTAATGGATATGAGGAAATATCATTAACAAATGTAGCACGAATAGAATATGAAATATTGGATAAATCAATGCCTTCATTATAATATATACTAGCAACATCTACAAAATCTTCTATTCGTTTTTGTATATTATACACCTTTTCATAAAATGATATATCGGTTAAATATACATTTGAAACACCTAAACTAGAAGATAAATCCATTGTAAATGGTGATATATATGGATATGATTGTGCGAAATTTAAATCAGAAACATCAATAATAGTTGAATTTCCGAAAATATCTTGTTCAAATGAAATTCCAGTTGTATATGTTTTACTATTTAAATAACTTTCTTCTAATTCTGACCACATAAATGTTGATGTTCTAGATGTATTTGTAAAATCTGGATAATTACCATTTTCATCAAACCATATGATAACACTATCTATATAATCATTCGCAAATGTAAATGAAACATCTATAACATTTAAAGACCCATCCCCTAAATTTTGCGTATATGAAACATCAAGTGTTAAATCATTAAACATTGAACTATATCTTTCATCTGGTATTTCGGATGTATTTGAATAATTTGTTATTATATTATTATTTTTAATACGAACAACAATGTCATAAAATTTAAATTGTGATAAACTATCTTGAACTACCAACATTCCACGCCCATTTATACGGTTTCCAGTATCATCAAGTGATGGATAAACTGTTAAATTTGAATTTTGGTGTTCGTCATCACTTGTATCTATTACAAAATTGGAAACATTTTCAATTGAACTCGTGTGAGAAAGAGAAATATCAATAGGTTGTGAGTTTAATAATTGATACGGGTCAGTTGTTCCCGTCTCTCGATAATATACAAACGCAGATGAACCAACTGACACATCTTCGAGAGAAATGTCGACCGCGAAATATCCCGGAATAAATGGATATATTCTCTCGACAGTAGGAGAAACCACAAATACTAATGATGTATCGGATGTTATTGTTATGGGTGAAGAACCTATTCCATATGTTGTTACAGTAGCCACAAATCTATCACCCGATTCCCCTATAGATGACATCATAAAAGAATAATCGTATATATACGGTGATGTTTCATCGTAATATACATCTCCAAATGAAACTGTTTCCATAAAATTAAAATAAATATCCTCGGTATCCACAACCGAAATGTCAAACCGAGAGACAGAACCAACATATTCTAAATGTAAATGAATTGTATTAGATGTTGTATCATTTGTTAATTGAAACGCATTGAGAGAATTGGGTTGCGGGTTTATTTGAAAATTGGTCGTCGATGTTTCTCTCGGTGTGATAAACTCCAAATAATTCACATCGTATTCGAGAGAAATGTCAATGAGAGACACATCATTCACATTGTTAAACACAAATGTATCTCTCGTATCAAGATTTACGGTTCGCGTGTTATCCATTCCACTGTTACGATAATTTTTTTCGACAAGGGTTAATGATATATCGCGAACATTTTGCGGACATGAACCATAAACCATTGATGAAATTGTTAGTGTGTATGTGTCCGAATCATATGATTGCGAAAACGATGGAACAACAAACCAAGTATCATAATCACCCGCTAAATTTAACGAAACCGCGGGAGATTTTGTTTCTATATAATCCAAAATACGACCGTCGAGAGAAATATCCACAAAGAAATACAAATACGGTGATGCTTCTTGAAGTAAAGGAGACAAATCGTCCAAATCAAGCGTAAAATGAACCAAATTACCATTTAATGAAATATCGCTACTTGAGTTTGTGTAAGTAAATACTTGTGAAACATCCACACCTGTTCCGGCACGAAGAGCTGCAACATTAAGAGTGCCTATCCCCGATTGATACATACGAAGCAAATAGTCTGCTGTCCCATTTGTAAAATCCGTGTGAATTTCTTCACTTGAAATCGATGCCACAATATTTGTTATTTTGTTTGTAGAGAATGAAACCTCTGGAACCGCATTTGACATTGTTATATCATAATTAAATTTTAGCGGCAACGCCGAAGTTCCATTAACACTTCTATCATAGTAATTTACACTAATATCAACATAAATATCTCCCAATCCAACTAAATTTGCGATTGATGTATATTCTGGTTCTGGGAAGTTGAGAGAAGCATCAGTAAATTCAACACCTGTTATATTATGTGAAACATTTCCACCTTCACCTATGCCTTCGTGTAAATAATCAATATCGGATATACTTGTAAAATATGTTGTGTCCGTTTCTCTCGTATAACCCCGTATCGAATACGATGTAGATACTCCGTTATGATCAAATGAGAGAACAATTCTCTCGCCTCCATCCAATGTATGACGAACCTGTATATTTGTAGGAGGATTTAAAACCGGATTTATAGAAACATCCGAAACAATTATATCCTGACTATTATACACATCCAAATATGTTACAGCGAGAGAAATATCAACCGCAGATGTATCATTATAAACATATGGCGTTGAAACATATCCGTTGCGAACCGATGTTTCTGTCATTTCCAAATCCGTTATAAATTGAACTGTTTCAGTTCCACTTGACAAAACCGCGGATAACTTTAAAGGAGCGAGAGAATAATTTGTGGCAGGATATCTCTCGAAGAACCCAAATGAAACATTCAATACAATTGTGTTGCTATCGTCGTTATACACACATATATAAGATGGGTCCGGAACAACTTGTCCGTATGGTTGTCCTGTTGCGAAGTATTGAACGTTAGTTGAGTAAACACTTCCAGATGGCAATGCAGTCATATAGTAATACTGGTCTTCTTTTGGACCATATATAGAACGCCCATTTTTCAACGTTCCT
>Ga0181590_10005886_pt1 | contig 10096 bp, 16 predicted proteins | sample 071ome_34_FD_132446 | JGI IMG/M metagenome (GOLD analysis project Ga0181590, IMG submission 132446) | Coastal salt marsh microbial communities from the Groves Creek Marsh, Skidaway Island, Georgia - 071411BT metaG (megahit assembly) | ecosystem: Environmental > Aquatic > Marine > Intertidal... | reverse complement strand
TGATCAAATAAGTAACTATGATAAAATAATTAATTTATTTCATGTAAAGATAAAGCATAGTAATAATACCGTTATATCAAAAAATAAAGATATGTCAAAAAAAAAAAAAAAAAATAAAAAAAAAATTAATTTATTTAATGAAAAGCAAAAGCATAAAAAAAAAACCTTTATATAAAAAAAAAAAGAAATGTAAAAAAAAAAAAAAAATCATTATGAAGCAATGGTATTATATGATATAAAAAATAAAAAAATTTCTAACTTTACACAATTCGATTTAAAAATCTCCAACAAAACATAATTTAATTATGTTTTATATTATTTAAATTAAATTATTTTTTCTAAATAATAAATAATAAATCAATTTATTTTAAAATATAAACTTTATAAATAAATAAATTAAAAAATGACTGATAGAAAAAACGCTGATGAAATTGAAGCTAATTCCGCTCCTAGCTTTGAGTTAGATATTAATGAAGTTATTATTCGCACTCTTCGTGTATTACTTGAAGGTTTCGTTGTAAGTCTTTGTGCTTACGCTATCCCCAGTTCTAAACTTAACTGGCGTGAAGTCGTGATGCTCGGTTTAGTCGCTTCCGCAACTTTTAGTGTGCTAGATCTATTCAGTCCTAGCATAGGGAGCACCACCAAGGCTGGTGTAGGCTATTCGCTTGGAGTAAATCTTGCATCCGGATTTGGTATGGCTGGTCCACAAGGATTAATGGGAATTCCAATAAGATAAAAATAAAATTTTTATTATTTTTAATATATTAAAAAAATGTTAATATATATTATATAATTATATACATGAAAAAGAATTTCAGCATTAAAAAGTTAGAATTTATTATATAAAATGGTTTTATGTAAATTTGATGGTTGTAAAAAAAACAGCAATGTATAATATAAAATCAGAAGATAAACCAAAATATTGTAATCTTCATAAAACTGATGATATGATTGATAAAATCCATAAATTATGTGAAAAAGAAGATTGTAAAACACTTACAAGTTATAATTTTAATAGTGAAACACAGCCAAAATTCTGTAAAATACATAAAATAGAATTAATGGTAAATATTACAAATTTTAAGAAATGTAAAGAAATAAAATGTAATGTGAGACAGATGCATTATAAGAGCTAATTATAATTTTTAAGGAGAACCACCTAAATTTTGTAAAAAACATAAACTAGAATTAATGATAACTGTTTCTAATGATAAAAAATGTAAAGTAAAAGGTTGCAATATCAGACCAAATTTTAATTATAGTATAGAAAAACAGGATTATATTGTAAAGAACATAAATTAGAAAATATGATGAGTTTTTCGTAAAACTTATTCAATTATATTATGATGATGATGAAGATACATATCAAGAATATAAAACCGAAAATATTACTGATATTATTTCTATTTAAAGATTTAATAATATATAATTATATAATAAAAAATATTAGATTTTTTTAAGTAAAATTAGATAATGCAAATATTTGTAAAAACACTTACAGGAAAAACAATTACACTTGATGTAGAACAATCAGATACTATTGATGCTATTAAAGCAAAAATTCAAGATAAAGAAGGAATTCCACCAGACCAACAACGTCTTATTTTTGCGGGAAAGCAATTAGAAGATGGACGAACACTTTCTGACTATAATATACAGAAAGAGGCGACGCTTCATCTGGTGTTACGCCTCAGGGGTGGAATGCGCTATGCATTTTATCATTGACAACGAGGTGGAAAATGAAAAAGTAATTCTTTTAAAATGTTATACCCATTCTTTTTTTCAATTATAATTATATAAAGAAATAGTGATATATATAATTATAAAAAAAAAATGATATAAAGTTATATTAAACTTACTTATATAAAACACACATAAGATATATAATTAATTATTCGCACGTCATAATAAATATGACACACAGTCTTTCAAAAGTACAGCAATTATATAAGATAATGATAGAAGAAAATAATAGTATGTGGCAAATTACAAGACATTTTCTTTCATCATTAGGTAAAAAGCATAATGAAATAGAATTTGATGAATTCATTAATCATCATAATATTCAAGTATTAGCACAGTCTGAATATGGGTTAGAATTTGCTGAAATTTTAGTAAATTATGCTGACAAATCAGACGTATTCTTTCCAGACCATATCTATAAACCTAAATTTGAAAGTCGTTTTGAGATTTTAGATATTGATTTATCAAAGGTGAAAAATATTATTAGTCTTTTAGAACCATATAAATATAATCATTGTGGGATACCATTATTTCTTTATGAAAAACCACAAAACATTAAATCTAATGAAAGTTTATATGGAATTTTTAAATCTCTTATAGAAACACAACAATTAACTAAGGAAGAAATTATAGAAAAAATGGTTGATAAAGATGTTTATAAAAATGGTTGCACATTTATGATTAATCGTGGATTATTAATTAAAGTATGTAATGATAAAATACAAGACCAGAAAAACAAAAGGTGTATGTATGAATGTTTTATGGGGTTACATAATGAATTAATAAGCTTATTTAAAAAGATATGTAATATTGATAAATATTATATGTTAGGTAAATTGACACATGACAATGATAATAAAGCTGGAAAAGTATTTGGATTAACGAAGAAATATGAAAATTATGCCCGAAATGAATTGGCAACAAAAAGAATGAGCCATCCCGCATATAATAAAATGAGTATTGATGAAAGTAAAGAATTATGTCTTGAAATTTTTGGGGCATATTTTCCAGATAAAACCTTTACTTATAATAATTAAAAAAAAATAAATAATAATTTATATAAAAAAACCTTCAAGAAAAGATAATAATAAAAATACTCAATATTTAGCTACTTGGTTAAATCAACAATTAGTATATTATAAAAAACAAAATAAACAATTTTTAGATAATGATAAATATAATAGTTTTACAAATTTTATAAAAAAATATTCACAATATTTTATATCTAATAATGAAATTTGGATAAATAAATTAAATAATTTTGAAAAATATTTATTAAATAATAAAAAAGACCTTCTTGTAAAAGTAAAGATATATAATAAATTTACTGAAATTTTAAAAAAATATAATGATATATTATTTAAATAATAATTTATTTAAATAATATATAAATAATATAATATAAATAATATTGAATTATATTGAAAAAAATGTTTAATAATTTAACAGCTAAAAATGAAATATCTGTAATAGATATTTATAAAGAAAAAAAAAATGAAAAACAAGATAAAAGTAAATATTATAATGTAGTTTTAGAAAAATGCTATAATAAAATACGTCAAGCTGTAAAATTAAATAAATGGTCTATATCATATGAAGTTCCTAAATTTATAGTTGGATTACCGATATATCGTATAAATTATTGTTGTGCTTATATTATGATTCAATTAAAAAAAAATGGATTTGTTATATTTATAAATCCTAAACAACCTAATTTAATTCATATATCTTGGCAACCTAAAGATGTAGCAACTTTTAAAACATTAAATAATGTAAATAATATTAATAATCATAATGCTGTTGAAGATAATTTACATTATTGTAATGATTATGATGAAAATTTAGAATTAAGTAAATATAATACCGCAGATTTTAATCAATATTTAGAATTCTTAAAACAAAAAAAACAATTAACTTTACCAGCACCTATGAGCCAAAATTCAAGAGATTTTCCAGTATCTAATAATCTCTTAAATGATACTATGGTTAATGATAATCTTTTTACATCAAGCGCACAAGCACAGCAAAAAGTGCAATTACAAAATCCACAACAAAAAACTATGGATTTACATAATACTTATGCTCGTCTTAATGAACCATCTAATGATATATTACAATATAATTTTAATCAAAAAAATATTCAAATTAATAAAAAAATTGAACCTATGAATACTATTTTAAATGATATTAATAATCAATCTCAAGATTTATCTTCTTTCCCTATTAATAGAGAAGTACCAGTTATAGCTAAACATCCATTACCTATTGACGATTACCATAATATAAGATTAGCAAATAAAGTAAAAAATGAAGAATATCAACATCGCCAAAATTTAGCAGAAGCAAAGAAAATGATTTCAGTTAGTAATTTTGAAAATATTACAAAAGAAAGAGCTTATGAAAAAGAACAAGATAGGATTAAGAAAAATCATGATAATTTAATGAATATGAATAATCTGCTTATGAATAGAGGTTATATTGAAAAACAAAAAGCAAAACAAAAAGAGTATATAAAGAAACATAAAGATATTAATAGTAATGGAAAAAATATGTTTAGTTTATAAAAAAATTAAAAATTATTTTTAATTTTTTTACTTTTTAATTTTAATTTTAATTTTAGTTTTAGTTTTATTTTTTTATAGTTATTATTTAATTAATATTTAGGAATATTCATATAATGGACTTTAATTATTAAAGTTGTTAATAAGTCATAAATAAATTCTAAATTAACTTCTAAATATTTACTAAAATCAATTAATTGTCTTTTTATATTACATAATTCCTCATAACATTCTGGATCATCTAAATTTTCCTCATTAATTTCCTCAAATAAACCAATCAATACTTCTTTTAAATTAGAATGAATATTATCATATTTATCACATAATGTAATTTTTACATTTTTATAATTTACATAAATAGACATTTCACATGATACATCAAAATATGTGTTTAATGTATTAGTATAATTATGTTTAAATTCTATAATGATTGAAAATTCTTTTTCATTATATGTAAATCTAAATTCACTATAATATGAATAATCTTTATCATATTTATAATATTTATCCAATGTATATGTAAAATTATTTTTTATAAATAATCCAGAATATAAATTATTTATATCATTTGTATAATTTTTAGATACTATATTACATTTATAATGATTTAAGTCATATTGTAATTTTTCAATATCTTGTAATGATAATATTGATTTTTGTAATAAGTTAGATATATCTGTATATCCTACAGACATATTTAATCTTATAATACAATTATAAGGGTATATTACTTTTTTATATTTATTATCATTTTTTTTATATTTTTTATACTTTTACTACTTAACTAACTATAGTTAAGGCATTTTTATCTTTACTTAAATTATTAATTATTTCTTCATAACTTATAAATATATTCTGAAAATTATTAGTATTATTATCATTATCATTATTTTTATATTTATAATCAGTAACAAAATAATGATATTTCTTATTACGCAAATATGTTAATGATATATATTTATTTAAATATACACATTGAAAACCATTATGTAAATGTTTTATTATTTCCATATAATAGCCATATGAATATCCCTTAAATAGTAATATAATAACACTATTTAAACCTAATCTTTTAGGTCTTAATTCTTCATTTCTACACATTGGGCATGATTTTTTCCATTTAATATAACAAAATTCACATATATAATGATTACATTTCCAAAATGCCTTACATTTTTTTTGTTGTAAGCATATATTACATATGATATTTACTTCAATTATTGTCATTAATAATATATTTAATTCTTCATATAATTTATAAAAATAATTTAAATCAAATATATGTATATTATAATCATTTAATATTTGCTTTATATTTATTTTTTTTCCTAATGAAATATGTACTATTTTATTTACAATTTTACTTCTATTAAAATTATTATTATATAATATATCATAATTTGAAATTCTTAATTTAGTTACTAATAAATTATATAAAAATCTAATATGATAGTCTTCTAAATATATTAAATAATCCATAATACATTTATTTAATTATCAATTAATTATAATGATATAAATATATGTAATATATATAATATATTTATTTCAATTTTTTTAAAGATTTATAAAATATATATAAAAAATGCCTATTCATATGTTTAACTCAAATACCGTTGCCATTTTGGCACAAGCCCAACATTTGAAGGAAGAACATATGATGGAATCATCTTCCTTGGTTTTGCATCGCTCTTCGCATTTGTTGTGCGAACGTCACTTTGATGGAAAACATCATATTGGGTTTGCACCAAAGGACCGGCTCTTGTTCAATTTTAAACTGTCTTATGAAAAAGGTAACTACGAAGACACCTATGATTCAAGATTGTATTGTATTTTATGAGAGGGTTCTTGACCGACGATTTTGGTACAAGATGTACTTCACTGCGACGGGTGCAGATGTCGCATTTCGTCATGCGTGTGCTATCATTGACCACAAAGGCATTCCGATTATCTTCGAGTGTAATACTAGTCCGAGTTATTCGGGTCCATTTCATACAATTCACGCAGAACACGCTGCCATTTTGGCTTTGCAGCGAAAGGGATTGTATGATAAGGCACATAAATACACTTTGGTGGTGATTCGGGTGTCTGGGTGTTCTCTCTTGTCGCAACAACAAAAGAAAAAGAAGACTTATTGCGAACAAGAACACACGCACGATATGATGTGCGTCAATTTTGGAAATTCCAAGCCATGTACAGAATGTCAAAAGAAGATTGACAAGGCTGGATTCAAAAACGTTATTTACAGTACATCACGCAATTAAATGTAAGCAGTTCATTTAAATTTTAAAAAAAATTTTTTTATTTGTATTATTATTAATCTTTATTGAACCACTTTTACAATATCCTTATATATATGATAATAACAATAATGACACATATTGATACCTTCTTTATATAATACATTATTACAAAATGGTACTCTGCATTTTCCTTTTTTATATTTATTTAATTGACTTACATTATCACTCTTTTTATTAATTACATATCCTTCACTCACTAATGTATTTACATAATTACGATAAAATTCTAATAGTTTATATAAACGACTATTAATATTTGTTATTGTATAACAATTACTACAATATTCACCTTTAATTACTGTACCATTACAACTATGTAATATACATTTTTTTTGTTGATTATTAACCATTTTATATTAAATATAAATAGAAATAGAAATATAGGTATATTTACAAAATATATATGTAAGCATTTTTTTTATAATTTTGATATATTTTGCTTTTTTTTTAATTGATAATTTAAATTACTATTAAGATATGTAATATTTGATTTTGATATAATTTCTGCCTTTTTTAACATATATTTATCAATAATATCTTGCTCTATTACTATATCCCAACGATATTTAATTATTAATGGTAAAATTAAATTTATATTTAATACTCCATATTCAGTATTTAAATTCGTAAATATACCTTCTTGCAATAATCTATTATACTTATTTTTACACGATTTTTCTAAATATTTATGAAAAATGTTATGATTAACATTCTTAAAATGTATTAATTCAATTCTTTTATGATGTTTATCTATAAATCTATATATAATTTGATTTATCATATCAATATTTTTATATTTATGCATTAATCCATATATAAAATGTCCTGTATCTAATACAATATTTATTTCAGTTTTGAAAAGTATTATTAATAATTCATTAAAACTTTCAAAAAATGTACCTGCATGTTGATGATATAATAAACGTAATCCATATGATTTAACAGTTGTTTGAATATTATTTAATTCTTTAAGTACTAAATATAAATCGTCTTTTGAATATGATTTATTATATTTGTTTCCTGTATTATCTATTCTATCCGTATCGTGAATTGAATCACTAAATATAATATAAGGGACATAACTATTAGTTGCTAATTTTTGTAATATTTGACAAACCTTATGTAAATATTTATATCCAACTATTTGTTGTTCTTTTAATTTTTCAGTATTCGCTAATAATGGAAAAGATACAAATATACCATTGCAACGCATATTATATTTATCAATTAATTCTTTTATTTTTAATGCATTTTCTGGATAAAATCCATTATCACCTAATTCAAATGAATCATATCCTTGGTCTTTAGTTATATGTAAAAATTCTTCAAATGTTAAATTTGAATATTCTTGCCAATTAGTTGTTTCGTTTATACCAAAACTACATGGGGCTGATGCTATATTAAAATACATATGCTATAGATATTGTTTATTTTTATTATACTAATTTTTATAAATATATCTATATATATTATATAATATACATAGTTTTATATATAAAATTTATAGAAGATTTTATAAAAAAAATATATTTTAATTTAATTTATTTTTTTACATTTATATTTTTACTTATTTAAAGTTATAATGTTAATTCATTTAATTTTTGTATATCATTATAATTAATAAATTTTCTTTGAATTTTTATATAATATAGATTAAATATAAAATTTAAAACTATATAAAAAGAAAAATTTATTTATAATTTAAATAGATATATAGAATATATTTATATAATTGATTAATAATGACATATAACTTATATAATATAAATGAAACAGAAGACTTTACAAATAATCTTCAAAAACATTATAATACATTAAATATACCTATGGAATATATTTTACAAGAAAAATTAGAAATTAATGATTTAAAAAAATATTATAAACAAAAATTACTTATTTGTCATCCTGATAAAGGAATTAATGGTTCACAAGAAGAATTAGATAAAACTATGATAGCTTATACCGAAATTTTAAATTCATTAAAATTAAATGATAAGGAACAACAAACACTTGAAGAAATGAATAGTGAATTTGAAAAATTAGAAGAACAAAGAGAAACTAATTTTTTAATATATAATAAAGTAAATTTATCTGATAAAAAAAAACAAAAAATTGAAAGTGGTTCAGCTGTAAAATTTAGTAAAAAAGATAATAAAGTTTTTAATAAAATGTTTAATGAAAATCATGATAATGATGAAAATGGAACTAATTATGGTTATAAAGATGAAATGACTAAAAGTAGTTTTACTGGATTATTATTTTCAAAAGATACTGATAAAATGAATACAAAACTTAAAAAAGTTTTAACTAATGAAGGGAAAAAAACTGATATTAAAAAAGATAATGATTTAATAGGTATTACAGATATAAATGAATTAAATAAATTATTTAATGAAAAATTTGAGAATAATGTATCTAATAAAGTTAATAATGAACGACAAATTACTCTTTATGATACAAATTCTCATGCAGATTATATAGCAAGTTTTAATCAAACTGCTTTAATTAATCCAAGAGCTATTAATAAACCTAAAGAATATAATGATTTAGATGAAATTTTAAAACAACGAGAACAAGAAGATACTGATGCTCTTTCAAAAATACCGAAACCTAAAAAAAAATAATTTAATATACAAATATATAAAATATACTTATTACTTTATATATTTTTATTTTTTATTCTTTTTAGATAACTTTAAATCTTTCTTTATAACACTTCTTTTATTATGTGGATTATTATTCATAAAATACACTAATGGATTTACGACATTATCATTTTTCTTTTCTTTAACTTTTTTTACTGATTTAATGCTTTCTTTTTTTTGTTTCTTAAGTAATGTAATATAACTCTTACATTCTTCTTTAATTGTAGGAATATTACGACCTAAAACCGTGAAACTTGACAAAAGATGTTCCATATAAGTTTGTTTTATTGAAATATCACATTCTAATTGGAAAATTTTAGCGATTAGTTTATCACAATTCTCTTTATTTAATTGCTGTAGCATCCACATATCACGCTGGATTTCTTTTTGAGTATTAGTTGCTAAAGCCATAATTAATGTCCCTAACTATATAGTTAGAATGGTATATAAAAATATGATAAAATATGGCATTTTTTATAGAGTATATGCGGTATGGTATGTTTCAGTAATGCAAATTAGCGATGGGAAAAATGAGCGGAATGGGTGGTTTATCCAGAAAATTTGCGACGGAAAAAAATTTATATTGTCTTTGTGAAATTTATTTTTACATATTTTATATAAAATATACTACATCATTTACAATAATATCATTTAATAACGGAAAGCAAATAAATAAATTATTTGTATCATCTAATAAATTTAATAAATTATTATCTTTAATATTATCAATATGTAAAGTATGTAATTTTGGTAAATAATTTGGTAATTTTATCGTATAATTATGAATATCATCTAATATATATTTATAACTTAAATTAAAAATTTCTAAATTTGGCATATT
>Ga0181590_10005884_pt1 | contig 10098 bp, 11 predicted proteins | sample 071ome_34_FD_132446 | JGI IMG/M metagenome (GOLD analysis project Ga0181590, IMG submission 132446) | Coastal salt marsh microbial communities from the Groves Creek Marsh, Skidaway Island, Georgia - 071411BT metaG (megahit assembly) | ecosystem: Environmental > Aquatic > Marine > Intertidal... | reverse complement strand
TCCTGGCGGCCGCACGACGGACGTCGTTGACCGAACCCAGTGACGCGGCCAAATGCACGTGCTCCAGGTCCGTGAACGAGGCGATCTGGTGCGTCCACTGATCGACGATCGATTTGGGACACACGATCAGCGTCTTCGCGGGAGAGCGACACATCATTGCCAAAATTTGGACGGTCTTGCCGAGACCCATATCGTCCGCGAGGATCCCGCCGGGAGACTGTTCGTCCGCTTCTCGTCGAGCGAGCCAGCGGACGCCGTCGTGCTGGTGGGGGAGCAACCGACCCAGGAATCGCGGTCGATTCGTATCGGGTGTCTCGGGGGCAGGTGGAGAGGACGAATGCTTCGCGTCTGGTGTCGCGGCGGACATGGCGACGTCTTCGCTTCGGGTGGTCGTGGTATGTCTTCGTGTCCGAAGGCTTCGGTACTTCGAGGCCAGAGATTACAAGAATATGGAGTGCAAATAGCTCAAATGATCGGTTCCGGCCTTCGGTCGGGTTTCGCGCAGATCTCGCACCTGGCGAAGCGAAGAAATCACGTCGGCGAGATCCTCTTCGATCTCGTCCGCGTCTTCCAAATCGGTATCGACCGTTCCCTGTGCGATGCGACACCAGAACAAACACTCGGCGACGATATCGTCACACGTCCATTCCTGTCCGTCGTGTCCGGTCACCGTGTGCAGATCGCGTGCGCACCTGTCCGCGAGAGCGACGTACGTCGCGATGAACGTGCACAGATCCTCGAGATCGCGCGTGCTTTCGATCATGGGGACGCAGTCGCGGTACAGACACGCCGGCGGGGGACCCAAACGAACCCGCCCTCGTGAGCGGCGACTTCTCGCCGGGTCGTAATACTTCGCTAAAGAGAGCATCGTCGCATTTTGTGTGTTTTAGGTATGCGTTCCACGATCATTTTGCTTTTTTTTCTGTGCTGCGTGTGCGCGACGTCGGCGAGCGCGGCCGGTCTGTTCCTTCTCACCCGACGGGGAACCGCTTCCGGGTCGGTACCTTCTCCCGCGACGACGTTGACGGACGGACGTCTGTACACGCTGTCGAGGGACGGCGTTTTCCTGGCCAACGATTTCGACGCGAGTCGACCGAAAGGACGACAGTGCAACGCGTCCACCACCGCCACCGCCGGTGGGGCGTCGATACTCAAGTTGACCAAAGAAGGCGAGCACTGGATCGTCGGTACCGACTGCGACGGCGACGGGTCGTATACGTCGTATTTGACGTACGGCGACGACCTCATCGAAGCCAAGACGTCCGATACGACGCTCCAGCGTTGGTCGATCGCGTGCGACGCGAGCGGATGTTCGTTCAAAAATGCGAACAAAGGAACGTACTTGAGCGGCTCGCTCGCGAAACCGACGTGGTCGACGTCTCCGCTCGCGTGGTCGTTCGTTCCAGTGACGTAAGACGTCTTTCGGTCGGTCATGTGCTCGTGTGTCGTGGAGATTTCGCGACCCCGACCAGGTTGACGAAACCCATATTCGCCCACCCGACCAATCCCCAGACGACCACGAAGAGGACACACGCCATCGACGATATCTGGACGTTGTACAACACACTGGCGGCCGAAAACATGACGAGACACGACACAAACAGCGTCATCCCGAGCGTCATATCGGTATTGCCCCTATCGATCGTATCGTTCCCCATCATCTTGGAAACGGCCGTGTCGACCATCGACGACGTAATGATCGAAGGACAGATGATCGCCGCACAGAAACTCTCCATTCCAATAACCGACGATAAAATGCGTCTCTCGCTCGAAGAACGAATACTTCGCGTGAAGACGGTCCGGCAATACGAGCAGCGGACCCCGGCATGGTACGAGGTTCGTCGCAGCCTGATGACCGCGTCCAACGCGGCCGCGGCCCTCGGGATCAAACCTTTCGATTCCTTTACGGGCGACCCGCGGGAGGACGCCATTCAGAACATCGTGTACCGCAAGTTCAAGGGCAACGTCGCCACGAGACACGGCACAAAGTACGAAGATTACGTCAGGGAACGTTTTGACGAGATCATGGGCACCACCACCAAGGAGTACGGTCTCATCGTGCACGCCGACATCCACGGTCCCGAGGGGTACTCATGGCTCGCTGCGTCGCCTGACGGGATGACCGAGTGCGGATCCCTCGTGGAGATCAAGTGCCCGTACAAACGCCAAATCAGACCCGGACACGTCCCGCATCACTATTATCCACAGATTCAGTGCCAACTGTTCGTATGTGATCTCGATCTGTGTTTTTTCGTCGAATGGCAGCCAGCTCACCTCAGCGAAACCGGGGAAGAGGTCTTCAGCATCACGCCGGTCCCGCGAGATCCCGACTGGCTCGATACGCACCACGACGCCCTCAAGTCGTTTTACGACGACCTGATGATCGAGCGCGCCAACTACGTCCCGCCACCGCCACCCACGTGCCTCGTACGGGACGATTTGTACGACGACCTCGTTTCCCAAGCAGTGTCTGCACGATTCGTTTCCGACGACGACGACGACGATGTCGGAAACTTGTTTTTGAAAGACGAGGAGGTGTAATTACGCGCGGAACATGCTCGTCACGAGGGAAGCCAGCATGGCAAGTCCACCACCCATGACGGCGACGGTAGCAACGCCTCCGGCGGACGACGACGACGTGGTCCCGCGACGCCGTCCCTCCGTCGGAAGCCGTTTTTTCCACGCCGAAGTCCGACGGAGGACGGTCTCCGCGCGTTTCGTCTCCTCCCGTGCTCGCATCAACGTGAGCATCGTTTCCTTCTCCTGCTCCGCCAGCACCTGACGTGCCTTGGTCATCTCCGCCTCGATCCTCGATTTTTCCTTCCAAATGCGCGTTTCCTCCTCCCTCGCGCGCCGCATGTATGCCTCGCGTTCGGCCCGTGTCCGGGACATCTGGGCCACGAACGCCTCGTTCATCGCACGGGCACCGGGAAGATTCTGCTGACGACGATTGACCGTCACGATCTCGTTCATCCTCGCGTCTACCATCGTCACGTCCTCCACGACCCCGGCGTGCACGGCATCCAGACGACGCTGCAACTCGGCGTTCTGCGCTTGTAAAGTCTCGACCTGTTGTTTGAACGGTTCCAATTCCCTATAATTCCTGAGCAATTCTTCATATAAGCGCTCGCCATTCGTCACGTACGCTTGCAGCTCCTCGAGTTTGGCTCTCGTCTTCGTCAGCTCGGTTTCCAAAGAGGCCCTTGCCGACAGTGACTCAGTCAGTAAAGCTTTCAACCGGTCGATTGCGGCATTTTTCTCACCCCGCACCTTGGCGACGGTTTCCTTCAAAATACCTTCGAAGCGTTTTTCAAGTTCCTTTGCTTGTGATTCGGCCGTCGTTTTTGCTTTGTTTGCCTCCCGGAGCTCCTTCTGAGCTCGCTCAATCGCAGCCTCCAGAGTTTTCACTTTCCCGATTTCCTCGGCGAACGCGGCGTTCTTGGTTTCACCGTTCCTCGCCTTCTCCGCCAGAACGGCTTCCAACGCCGTTTTTTCCGCCGTCAGTTTTTGTAACTGCTGTCGACCATTCGCGATGACGCCTTCGAGTATGCCCACCGTCCTCTCCGATTTCTCCTTCTCGTTCTTGAGTTTGTCATACGCGCCCCGAAGGCCCACGTGCTGCTGCTTGTACGCTTCCGCACGCTCCGTCTGTTTTTTGAGGTTTGTTTCGAGAGCGACCTTCTCCGCCTCGAGGGCTGTCTTTTCATCCAGCGCCTTCTTCACGTCGTTCTCCAGCGCCGTACGCTCGCCCTGCTGCTCTCCCAGTCTCTTCTGTAAATCCTCGATCTCGACCGTTTTCTGTCCGATCTTGATCTCCTTGTCGAGAACGTTTTTACCCAACTTCTCGATCTCCTCGCGCGCTGCCGCATCCGTTTGACTGAGTTGTGCGGTCAGTTCCCCGACTCGCCTCAAGCCTTCCTCATTTGCACCTTTCAACTGCTCTCTCAGGTCCTTCTCTATATTTTTAAGCATGTTGATCTCGCGTTTCAGTGTCTCGTTTCGTTTTGAGGTCGTTCGTGATTGCATTCGTAACTCGTTCTCGAGTCGACTGTCTGCGACCGCGACGCGTTTGGACGACCTGGGGTTGTCATTTGTCTCGTCTCGTTCACGCATGGATACCTGCAGTCCAGAAGGCGTTTGCACTTGATTGACCACGTGACCACCACCGCGAACTACCGCGCGAACAAGGGTCGCGTCGTCCGTCGTCATGTCCCCTGCCGTGTCCATGGACTCCATCGGCGAAATGTTTGAACTTGAGCCGGGAACAATCACCGATCCGATCGCGGCCTGGTTGACGTCGATCGTCGGTGAACGCGGTCTCTCATCTCCCAAGAACCTGTCGATCGCCGTTCTCTGCGTCGTTCGCAAAACGACATGTCGGAACGTCTCGAAATCGAAATCTGTTGACAAAATGCGTTGACGTGCTTCTTTCACGAACTCGAAGTCTGCAACGGTATACGAGCGTATAACTCCGCGTTTAGTGATCTTCTTGTTCGGCTTCTTGTCTGAATGTGTCACCAGCACCGCGAGGCTTGCGGCTTGTTTCGCAAAGTCTTTGGTGGCTTGTAACACAATCGTGTCGCTCGGTGGTCCGCGTTTGAGTGTATCCCACGCTTTTCCCATTTCGTCGATACGCTTTTTGTATTTCGATCGGCATTTGTAGCCAGTTATCGAGCAGTTCCTTGTCAATACGGTCCAGAGCTTGCTCCAGAACGTCGACATGTCCGTTTCCCGTCTCGTCCGTCCTGTCATATCGTCTCTGACTGATCACTGTATACACCCGCGATAAAAAATAAAGTAAGTCGAATTATCCGACTCGCGCGGTCACGACGCGGCGCGTGTACGGATCGATCTCCAGCGTGATGCGGTCCCGTCGCACTTCCAAATTCAGCGGCTCGCTCCGGTCCACGGCGCGGACCGTCACGCCGGGGTACGTCGTGATCACGATATGTGTGGCGTCTTCTACGCGGCGCCCGTCCAGGCCCGGGATCACCGCGCCGGGAACGAACTCGTACCGCCGGGGATTGTACTTCATTTCGAGCAACGGGACGCGCGGGTACAGGACCGTGATCCCGCCGACGCGGACGTTCGACACGTCGGGCTCGGCGTCCACGATCGGGGACGCTTGAGCGGGAGGTTGCGTCGTCGCGGAGACTGTGGGGAAGGGGTCGGGTGGCTCAATCATCGACTGACGTCGGCGCGGACGAGCCATCAGCACGACCATGACCACCGTGCACACGAGCGAGACGATCGAGAGCGCGAGGAACGCACGTTTGTTCATCATACACGTACACACGAAAATGTTTCGTCGATATCGTTTTCTCGTGTGTACCCATAGAACAGGACTGCCTACGAAACGATGATCCCGCCGCCGATGCGTACGGGTTTCGACACGGTGACCACCGCCACGCGACCGCTGGAGATCACGCCCCTCCATATCAAACTCATCTCGCTGGTCATGATGCTGCTGGAGTACGCGATCACGTCGGCGGCGACCTTCGTCGAACACCAGGGACGGACGATCATCACGCCCGACGACATCAAACGGGCCATCAAGACGGAGGCCATGACCTTCTTCGATCGGGACGATCTCGAGCAACGCTTGGACGAAATATGTCAATCAATTACCGTCGATATCGGCGAAGACGTCGACGACGAGAGAGAAGACGGTCACGAGAACTCGGACTTTTCCGACGACCGTTCGGACGACCGTTCCGACGACCGTTCGGACGACCGTTCGGACGACCGTTCCCACGTCTCATTCGAAAAATGGGGCGTTGTCGTCGTCGACGATGACGATGACAAGTACGGCGTACGACCGGGGGAGGAGGAGAGTACGGCACGCACGTGTGAATGTCCGCAGTGTGCACGCATGCAGACGGTCGACGATGATTGGGAACATTGGGACGTGCAAGGCGACGACGTCAAAGCCTTTCTGAAATCGCAGATAGACCAAGTCAACGCCGACTTCCAGGCGCAATAACGCCGTCCCGCCGCTTGATCCTATTGATGTGCTCGTTCAGAGCGATTTCCTTCGGATTCAGAGCTCGATGACGCAGCATGAGTTCGTCCGCCGACGGGTTGGGGTCTGCACCGTTGCGCATACGCGTCTTGTTCAGGTTTTGCACGGTCGTGCGGGCGGTGTTCGTCACTTCGTCGTGTAACGCGGAAAGGAAATGGTAGCGGACGCCATCGGGCGGAGCCCGTGCACAGTACTCGTTGATCTTCACCTTTTTGTATTCCGTTCTGTACGTCCTATTGTTTGGATCGTGGAAATGGTGTCCACCCTGCCTTGCCCCTCTTCCCGACGCTTGGCGGAATTGCAGTTTGGTCGGGAACGGCGTGAGGAGGTGCACGTACCGGAGCGAATTGATGTCCGTGCCCTGGTACGATTTGCCCGTACAGATGATGATCTTACAGTTCTGGCCGCGGTCGTTGCGGCGCAACAACTCGGGCGTGATCACCTTATCGATCTTGTCGAGACCACTCATGAATCGCTGCATGACCAACGGCGGGGTATCCGCGACCGTCCAAACGAAGTTCGGTCGATTCATTCTGCGAGACAGGACCGCGTGACCCGTCGTCTTGTATGACGACGTAATATCGCTGTACCTGAGTTTCGTCATCAGCAGGTGGCGAAGGATGTAGACCTCTTGCTTGTCGCGCACGTACACGAAATGCTTCCCGTCCTTTTGCAGATTGTCGACGAGTTGGAACATCTTCGGTCCGACCACGACGTCTATGTCGGTTTTCATATCCGGTCTCTCCACGTGCATTCGCTCGTAACGGTATCCGCCAGGCGACTTCAGGATATCTAGTATATTCTGTTCGTTTTTCTGGGTCGTTGGGATGTAATTCATCAACGAGAGGAACGCGTACTTGACGAACCGTTCCTGCAGCGTGTTCCAGAACTTCGAGTAGACACGTGATACCGTCGAGGGCACTGTTTTCGAGTACTCGTTCTGCTTCAACTTGTTCATGTCCCGAACGTACAAATCCCAATGACGTGGGTGCAGCTGGATACCGACGACCTCGTGTGTGCTCGGTGCAAAAATCCGGGTGTTTTCGGACATATTTGCGAACGAGATCATCGTGTTTCCGGTGGGTGCCATGTTGACTCCCGCCAGGCTGAGGAGTCCGTTCACCTGTTCGATGGACGCACCGAGCGTCGCTGTCAGGGCGTGCACGTGCAACAGGGGATCGTGGCGGTGTTCTTCGATGAATCGACGAGTCAAGTGCAAGCCGGGATCTTCGCTCTTCGTCCCTCGCGCCATTTTTTCTTTGACTTGCATCGCGTTCAGAGGACGAAGCAATTCGTGTGCTTCGTCGAGAATCAGAACAAGTCCCTTTCCGACGGCTTTCCAGTCCCTCGCGGCGGCGCATTTGGCGGAAGACGAGATGCTTCGGTTACCGAACTTGCCCATACACGACGCAAACTCTTCGTACGATTTCATGAAGATGGGACCACTCCCCTTCGTCAGCATGTGATTCAGGTGCTTGAGATGATTCGCCGTCTCCATCTCGGTCGTCTGCACGTTCTGCGACCGGAGCAAGCGATACAGATTACTGCTCGCGTGTCGTCCGATCTGTTCTTTCAAACCGTCTTTCAGTTGCTGAATATTCCCCGGCGTCGACAAGATGAATACGTACGGTTTGGGGTCTACTCTCGAGAGGTACTCCATAGCGATAAGGCCTGCCACGAGCGTCTTCCCGGACCCGGTTCCGTGGAACACGATGGATCCGCGAGGCGTTCTTCCCTTTCGCACCATCGCGTTCACGGCCAACTTCGCTTTGTTCAACGCGTGTTGTTGATGAGGACGGACTCCGCTCACGATACGGGAGTGACGAGAGCCGACGACGTGGTATGGTGGTTGGTTGACGACGACGTTCGCCTTTCCGCGGTTACGAGCCAGGCTCGCGATCTGGTTTCCGATCGTCGCGTTCCGACCGTTCGCGGTCGCCACCGATCCGTTGCGTCGCAATCGACTGGCCGACGCGGTACGAGCCGGGCTCGCGACCTGGTTTCCGATCGTCGCGTTGCGACCGTTGCGTCGCGATCCGGATCGGGCGGCAGACGATGCGGTGCGAACCTGACGCGATCCCCTCGAGGTCAGACCACCGCGTCCGTTCGACACGCGGGAAGACGACGATCTCGTCAAAGCGTTTCGGACTCGCCCGTTCTGACTGACCGGGTTTGTGACGAATGAAACTCTGTTCGGAATGATGTTCCGATTGTTACTCGTGAGATTCACGACGTTCCTCGTGAGATTCACGACGTTCGGATCAGTCGAAACGGTCCGACGTCTCTTGGTCGGAGGTGTGTAGTCGTTCAGACCCAGTCTCGCCATTTACAGTAGCCAATATATTTTAGCAGTTTCCCGTCATGTCACACGCGAAATCGCGCAGATTTCGAACGGTGCGTTCCTCGTTGAACTGAACCGTACGTCCCTCCCTGTCCACGTACAGGATCGTGGGGTAACTCGCGGGCGCGTTCGCACCGAACCGCTGCTTCATCAGCTGACCCCAACGGTCCCCGTCCACGTCGAACACGGAACACGCCGTACCGAGTTCCCGACTCAGCTGTTCCATCGTGGGACGGGTGCGTTTGCAGTGGCTGCACCACTCCACGTTCACGTAGTATATGCCGGGCTCGTCGAAATGACCCTGGAACAAGTGCATTCTGTATACACCCATGTACCGATAATGTTCACGATGTTCGAATCCGCAAGAAATCGTGCCACTCGCGAGGGTTCATGTTCCCGATTTTGCTCAAGAGGACCTCGTGCTCGGAGAACGTGCGTTCGAACACCGCACGTTTGCTCGCGTCCCGAAGCTCGTCGATCGTCAGCCATTCGACGCCCGTTTTCTCTACTAACGACTTGTGAATACCTTTGAAACGAAGAAACGAGGAGAACTTCCTATAACTCGAGGCGATCTCCGACACGAACGGGACTTCGGTGACGAACATGACGTACCTGTTCCCGTTGGCCGTCCGGCTCTTGAGCGCGATGTGGCGGGACGGATCGAGCAGACGCTGGACCATCTGGTCGCTCGAGATGGACAAGCCGAGCGTTTCCTCGAAGAACTCGCGCGCGGCAGTGTTCGTGATCAGACCCTTGTCCAGGCGCCGCTCGGCCTTGCCACCGAAATCCGACAGTCCCAAATTTCGAATGTCTTCGCCCAGAAGAAAATGCAGTCGATTGTTTCTAAACGCGATCGGAAGAACGCCAGCGGCGTACGGTGCCGTCACAACCGTCTGCATACTCTCTGACCGAAAATGAAAGGCTGCAAATACCGCCCGAGGTGAGCGCAGACGGACGGTACGAGGACGCGGGGTGGGGGATCTTCGAACACACGACACAAAAAATTCATTCAATCTGTTTTCATGTCGCCTTGTCGTACCATGATTTCGCCATCTACTGCACAACGTCTCGACGTAGACCTGTTCGGGTCATCGTCGGATTCGACTCCAGACGCCATTCTCGACCTCACGCATTCGACCGTATTCGGGGTTCTTCATTCGTTTCTGACCGGGGATGACGACGCGAAGTCGCCGTACCTCTTACATCGATGCTGTTCTGAACATAGCATCGTCGACCCGACGCAAGACCAGGAAAATGTGGTCCCGGTCGTCCGAGGATTCGAAGCGAACTCGACACCCGAAAAACGGACTCCGAACGACGAGCACGCACCCGCTTTCAAGCACACGCCCAAGCCTTCGCCGAAGAAGCAACCGTTGAGTCCGTCGCTGGAGCTTTCGCCAGGGCTCCTCTCGCTGGAACTTCGGGGACTCGAGTGTACACTCGAAAGCCCGACGTCCTGGCCGGCCGGCGACCTGTTCATGGGAGACGATCACTACCTTCTCGAATTTTTGGATAACTTCGAGACACTGTGAGCCTCGCAAGACACGAACGCCACGCGAACGCCACGCGAACGAACGATATCCTGAGAAACGGATGCTATCGTTACATGTAACGGATGGTCCATCTGACGAACGGACGCTTCGTTGTACCATATGGTATCCCGATTCGTCGAACCCATCCCTATATATATATATATTCACTACTCTATTTTCCTTGCCGAGCTTTTTTGGAGGGA
>Ga0181590_10005883_pt1 | contig 10099 bp, 10 predicted proteins | sample 071ome_34_FD_132446 | JGI IMG/M metagenome (GOLD analysis project Ga0181590, IMG submission 132446) | Coastal salt marsh microbial communities from the Groves Creek Marsh, Skidaway Island, Georgia - 071411BT metaG (megahit assembly) | ecosystem: Environmental > Aquatic > Marine > Intertidal... | reverse complement strand
CGCCAGATATCTTTCACGACTTCGGGGTGGGAGATGACTTCGGCATCAGGGTAGGCATCCATGACGACCTGCATGGCCCAGAAATGATCCGGATGGTCATGGGTGACATACAAGGTGGTCAGGTTCTTGCCGGTCTCCAGCATGTCGGCCACCAGGCGATGCGCATCGGCCTTGGTAAAGGGGGCATCAATCAACACCATGTCATTTTCCCCCATGACCAGGGTGAAATTGGCATGCAGGCTGCTTTCGTTGGACGTGATGACCTTCAGTTCCAGGCCGCTTTCGGCGGCCGCCAGGTAGGTTGCCGGCAGGCACGCCAGCAATACCAGAAGTTTCATTATTGATTTCATCGGATTCCCCCTTTAATTATTGTTATTGAGTGTTTCTTTTTCGCAGAACCGCCTGGCGGTGATCGGCCAGTCACTTCTTTATTCAGGCATTGCCCATTTTGACCCGCATGGTGAAATCCTGCCATTCGCGAATCAGGCCATCTTCTATCAGGAACAGGCCAACCCCTTCCCATTCCAGGTGCCGCGCATCATCTTCAGAATGGTAGATATCGATGCGGCGATTGATCACCACCGGTCCCCGGGCAAACGTTTCCAGGACCTCGTAAGTGATGGCATGGGAGCTGTCGATCCAGGGTTGCATCATGTTCGAAATGGCCTGGTAGCCGGTTACTGCAGGCGTATCCTGGGACTGGCGATAGATGCACTGCTCACTCATGGTGGCAAATACCTGCTGCAGGTCCATGGCTTCCCAGGCCTGGCAGAACTTGTCCACCAGCGCGATATTGGCTTTTTCTGTGGCCGTCAGGCTGGCATCGATGGCATTTTCCTGGGCGCCGGCCTGTGCGGCCAGCAAGGCAGCAAGCATGCCGCCGCCGGAGGCTGCCAGTACGTTTCTTCTTGATGTCATCCTGTCCTCCCCGGTACTTGAAGTCAGCACCTGAAGTTGGTACTTGAAGTTAGTACCTGTAGTTCACCAGGTTATGGTAAGCCGCCTCGATGTTTTTCGGCCGCAGGCGCTCGTAATAGGCCCAGTCGGAATACTCTTCCAGTGTGATCTGCTCCTGCATTTGCTCGAGAGAAAGACCATCTGCCAGTCCCGCCTGGACCGCTGCATGCAGGTCTTTCAGAAAGGCCAGGGGCATGGCCACTTCTTCCTTGTCAAAAAAGGCACCGTGGCCCCCGGCAAAGATATCAAAATCCAGGTCCAGTACGGCCTCGTAGGAACGAATCCATTCGGCTATGGGCGTACCATCCAGTGGCCCGCAGGCGCTGGGCAGTGAGCGTATATCGTCGAGCACCAGGGCATCGGCAATCATGTCGGTGGCAAAGACCACGCGCTCTTCCGGAAACAGGACCACGGTCATGTCGTCGCCATGGTTCTTGCCCGGATGCATCAGCTCTATCCTTTTGCCACCAAATACCAGGGTCATGCGCTCCGAATAGGTGATATCAGGCGCGACGATATCGACCTGCAATTCGGCGGGAGGCACTACGCCGTCGCCATCGAGATCGATCTGGTCAAACCAGCCCGGAAACATGCCGCATATACCCGGATCGGCATTGGTGGGGATTTCAATTTCAGCACGGTCCACCATGCCATTGTCATTGCGGTCGATCATATCGCCAGGCATGTGCGGGTAACGTCCGTCCATATTCACCAGGACCTGCTCGTGTCCAATGATGGTGGCGGTCTCTGCAAACACGGCAGCGCCAGCGGCATGATCGTAATGGCTGTGGCTGTAGATGACGTAACGTACCGGCACATCAAAGCGCGCATCCAGTTCGTCTTTCAGCCACCGGGAAAAATCCAGGTTGAGCGGGTCAGCCAGCAGGATGCCGTCGGCGGTGACCAGGAAGATGCTGTGCCAGGCACCGTTGGAGGCACGGTAAAGATTGCCGGTGATGGGAGTAATGGCATTGCCTGTCGGAAAGGTGGGTGTTTCGTCATCCTGGGCATGCAGTGGCATGGCAAATGACAGGCCGACGCAGACAGTGAGTCGGCAAATATGACGCAATAATTTCATGGAATTTCCCTGCAATATGCTTTTTCAGCAATGTATCACTTCCCGTTGGAAGTGCAAGGCTGGCCCAAGGCACTGGTATATGTACCTGTGCCTGCTTTATCATCATTGCCTGCTTACCGGTTTCAACAGGAGGGGACATGAAACACATTCACTTATTCCGGCTGGTTGCCGGCCTGGCGCTGGCCTGCTTGCCAATGACCTTGCCTGCTGCTGAAAATGCACCGCGGCGTCCTGATGGCCTGCATATTGATCCTGTGGGCCAGGGACCTTTTTATTACGATACCGCGGAAGGCACCGATATTCGCGTCAGGGTCGTAGCCCGTGGCCTGGACCACCCGTGGGGTATTACGTGGCTGCCGGATGGCAGTGCCCTGGTCACCGAGAAAAATTCCAGTGCCGTGCGCCGTATTGTCGATGACAGGTTGCTGGAAGAACCGGTTCAGGGAGCGCCACAGGACACCATGGGCGGTCGATACAAGGGGCTGCTGGACATTCTTGTCCATCCTGATTTTGAGGCCCAGCCTTATATCTACATGAGCTACAACAAGGATCTGGGGGATGGCAAGGAAGCGATCGCCATCGCCCGCGGGCGCTGGGACGGCAGCAATATTCGCAATACCGAGGATATCTTTGTTGGTAATGAAGGCACGACCAACGGCGTGCGCATGGTCTTTGGTGAAGACGGCATGCTGTATTTCGGCGTTTACGTCACTACCGATAACCCCGAAATGAATTTTCACACGGACATCCAGAAGGGCAAGGTCCTCAGGCTGACGCCGGAAGGTGATATTCCCCAGGATAACCCTTTTGTCGGCCGGGATGGTTTCCTGCCTGAAATTTATAGCTATGGCCATCGCACACCGACTGGTCTCACCCTGAACCGGCAGACCGGTGAAATCTGGGAAACCGAGATGGGCCCCAATGGTGGTGACGAGGTGAACCGCCTGCAACGCGGCGGCAATTATGGCTGGCCGCTGGTGAGCCTGGGTCGTTCCTACGGCGGTGCCTGGCAAAGCGAACGCTTCCAGATGGAAGGCACCATCAATCCCTACGCATTCTGGATGCCGGGGATTTCACCTTCCAGCCTGACGTTTTACGACGGTGTCGAATTTCCTGCCTGGCAAGGCGATCTTTTTGTCGCCGGCATGCAGGTTGGCCAGATTCCCGGTACCGGGCACCTGCAACGCATCAAGTTCAATGAGAACGGCGACGAAATCCGCCGCGAAAGCCTGCTGACCAACCTGCGCCAGCGTATTCGCGACGTGGCCATGGGGCCTGATGGTCGCCTCTGGTTGTTGACCGACGAAGACGATGGGCTGGTGCTGCGCATCGAATCCGTGGGCGAATAAAAAGGTAGGCCGGAAATGGCCCAAAGGGCCATCTCCGGCAATGCCATTCGCCTATTCGTTATTATTCAGGTGTTTCAATTGCCGGAGATTGCTGCGCAATTTCCGGCCTACAACGATTCCGGTTATTTCTCACTTCAGGCGGCTTTAGCCATAAAAGATAAAAAAGGGCCCTCCTTGTGGGAGGGCCCAGGCGAAGCACCTGAGGATCACTCAGGCTGTGAGAGTCTCGTTAACAGAGGTTTCCGCTTCCTGCTTTTTCTTTTCTTCTTCCTGCGCAGTCCTGTTGCTTTCTTCCTGAACGTGAAGACTCAGGTTGTATAACACCGTCAGGACAATGGGCAGCATCACCACCGCAAGCATGATCAACGTGGTATTCACACCACGCGAATCCACCAGGTAACCCAGCAGCGGGCCGGTGACAATAAACAGTCCCCGTGTACCCAGGCTGACAAGCGAATTGATGGTGGCGCGAAAATCACCGCTGACACGCTTGTTCAGTGCATCGTAAAACACCACCGTGCTCAGGCCGCGGCAAATAATCAGGCCCAGCGTAAACGCGATGCCGATCCAGCCGCTGAACAGTCCCATGCCCCACAAACCGATGATGGGCAACAGGGCTGACACCCAGAACACTTTGCGCCATCCCAGCAGTTCCTCAATTTCAGTGGCCCAATGTCCGACCAGGCCACGCAGCACACAGTGGGCTGCCCACAGGTAGCCAAACCAGGCCACCGGAATACCGTTGAACTCCCAGTATTTCTGGTAAACCCAGAAGGCATACAGGCCCAGCAGGCTGAATACCATGATGGCCAGGCTGGTCCACATCACCATGGGTTCGCGGGTCATGGTGGTGACCACGCGGCGCATGTTTTGCTGGTGACCTTCCGTTGACACGATACGTGGCGCCTCCACCAGGCACAGGGCAAACGACAGGGCAAAGAAGCCGACAAAAAACTGTGCCCACAAGACCCAGTCCAGGCCGAGCAGGGTCAGAAAGCTGGCCGACAAACCTGAGGCCGCGCCGCCATAGCCTTCCAGGGCTACCAGGCGCGAAATATGTTTGCCCAGCGCCGTTCCTGCTTTCCCCTGTGCACTCAGGGCCGCCTGCGTGTCATACAGCAATGCTAGGTCGGCCCCAGAGGACAGGCTGATGCCCAGGCCCATGAGTCCTTCATAAACCAGAAAGTCCGGGAACGAGTTCGCCTGCAACAGGTACAGGTAGCCCAGTGCCATGAGACCCTGTCCGATAATGATGGTGTTCTTGCGTCCCCACAGGTCGGCCAGGTAGCCGCTGGGTACTTCAAACATGGCGATGACAAAGGCGAATAATGCCTGTGTCTGCAGCACTTCAGACATGGTCAACCCGTGCCGCTGCAACAGCGGCACAAAGACAGCGATGACGATCATGAAGCTCTGGAAAAAGAACATCCAGTAAATCGTTTTTATATTGTTTTTGAGCGTCAGTTCCATGACGAACTCCTTGTTTTTTTTATGGCGTTAAACGCTTTTCAAAAAAGGAGGGCCAGGGAGGCGGATTCGTCAGGGTTTCAGGGGGATAGAAACGAAAAAGCCTCCGGGGTCTGGCCCTCGGAGGCTTTTGAAAATCGTATTCTGGGTAAATTAAGAAACTATTTCAGTAAAAGAACTCCTCGGACAGTGGCAACTACCACGACCATCACGCGCACAAACACCGGTTTGCCAATGCGAGATAAACAGGCAGACAGGTGCCATGGCATGCTCGTTAGCTGCATCGGATTGCTTGTGGATGTGCTGGTGATAATCTTCACTGGCTTCACTGTTCGGGTTGTAAAATTACTGCTTGAGTTACTGTTTAATTGTTCCAAAACTGCCGCTGGTATTTGGCAGGGCGCGTATATTGCTCCCCGGCGTCATTGAAGTCAACAGGGGTATGCCGGTTTTTACAAAAATTAACAAAATAATTTGTTGTAGCCTGGAATGAAAAGCATAAAAAAGGCCTCGAAATGAGGCCTTTTTCAATACCTGGCTTTTTTTATTCAGGTGGCTTGCGGGTCCGTGGGTCCACTTCGCCGAGTTCCGGATACCACAGGGCGCTGTTGTCAAAGGACTCGTTATATACGCGCCTTTCCTTGAACAGCCATTTGCCATCCTCTTTGACCAGGATGTCCTTGTAGTGACCCATGTAAAGTAAACGCACTTCACCATGAGGGTTGTCGTTGGTCATGGCAAACCAGTAGGCCGTGGTGTCTGCCGTATTACCATCGATATCGATAACGTGGTTGATGATCTGGTGACGCGTGCGTGGCCGCTTGGTCGCGCCTTCTGCAATTTCCTGGTAGCGGGCACCGCCAAAACCGGACATGGCGCCATAGATTTCTTCCTTGCCATGTTCATCGCCGAATACCCATACCAGCCTGCCGTCTTCATGCCATGTCGACATGACAGTATCGATATCCCCGGCATCGACGGCGACCATGTACTTGTTGGAAATGTTTTCTATTTCTGCACGATCGTTGGCGTAGTCTGCCAGTGCCGGTCCGGCGAGTATCACCAGCATGCCGGTGAACAGGTTCCTGATTGTAGATTGCATATTTCCCCCTGGATTGATGTTGTGTTGTTTCAAGGTATGTTTCAGATAAACCAGTGTCGTCGCAGATATTCTTCGCGACTGATGCTGTCGAGGTATTCCCGTGTGCTCTTGTTCCCTGCGGGTGCTGAATAGCTTTCACCAGTGCCGTCGAAACTGACATAGGGCATCTGCTGGAACACACAGCGGCGTGGTTGTTGCCAGTTATCCGGCTCCTGGCTTGTGCTGCCCAGTAACTGTAGTGGCGCACCGGTGGTCAATACACCGGCGCCTTTCAGAAAATCCCGGCGGCCGGGTGCAGGCAAATTGTGTTTGTCAGACTTGCTCATCAGGCCTGCCTCCTGCCGGTATAGGGCGGCAAGGGAGAGTCCTGCAGCGGCAACTCCGTGTTCGAATACCAGCGTGCATGCACCTGCGGTGTGTGCCGGAATGGCAGGTAGACGCGTGCCAGTTCATTCATTTCCTCGGCATCGACAATCACCAGTTCGGTGCGCATGTCGGCAAAGTTGCTGGCTGTACCGATCAGGTAGCCAACGCCTTCCGGCGCATCGGCACTGCGTGGAATAAAGGTCACTTCCTGCAGGCTGTGGGTATCACCAACAAAATACTTGCGCCATTCCCTGGTTTGCACATCAAAACGGAAATAGGTATTTACCGCCCGGTTGTTGCCAGCGCGTTCCCGGTCAAAGGGCTGGCTGGGGTCGGCCATGGAGGAGTATACGTAGCGATAGGGGATACTGTTGTATCGATCATCCACGCGCGCCAGGTCCACCACGTTGGTCGGGTCCAGGATGTCCACCGTGTAACTGTCGCTGTTGGAAGCCATGTCAAAAGTCAGCCGGCGAATGGTGTGCTGCGCGGCCACCGGATCCCAGGGAGAGCCATCGAGTTGCGGAAAGAACGGGAACGGGTTGCCATCACTGATGGGCGCATCCACGATGACCTTGTCGCCGTCATCAAAGGCATTGATGGTATGCATGACCACGCTGGTGGGGCCGCGGAACCAGCGAGCATCCGAGCCGTCACCGTCACGACGAATGATGCCCCAGTAAGTGGGAGCAGTCTTGTCAAAAGCCCAGTGCAGGTGGCCTTCACGCAGTCTTTCCAGGCTGGTGACATAGCCGTACACCGGAAAGATGAAATACTTCTGGGTCAGCACCATGTCATGCAGGGTACTCACGTATGGCACTTTTACCCGCACTTCGCTTTTCACATTGCCATCCGGGGAAATGGTGTAGATCCATAAATCATCGGTACACATGCCGGTAGCTTCATAGCCATAGCACACCATGTCACCGCTGACCGGGTCGATTTTTGGATGGGCGCTGAAAGTCTGTGCCTTGTACTGGCCATTGAAATCCCAGGGGCCCAGGGTCTCCAGGGTGTTGGGATCTATTTCGTAGGGATGGGCATCCTCTTTCAGGGCGTAGAGCTTGCCACCGAAGGCCAGTGGTGAGGTATTGGCTACCGTCGCCAGGTAGGGCTTGTCCAGGTCACGCACAGAAGGATCATGCGTATAGGGATTGCGATAGACGCCGTACAGTTGTTTGCGTGCTGCCAGGTTGTTGCGAAAACGTGGCGTCTGTACCCAGCGTCCGCGAAAGTCCACGATACCGTCACGAATGCGGAAACTGCTGATGAAGCCGTCAGTGGAAAAGGGGCTGTCGTCGGGGCGCGAGGGTGGGTAGAGCCATTCGCCGCCGACGCGGACAAAGGCACCGTTCAGGTCTTTGGGGATGGTGCCCTCGACTTCGCAGTCAAAAATATCTGCCTCGAAGCGCTCGGGGGACATGAAGCCGGCAGGGGCCGGACCGTTCGTGAAATCAACCATGCTATTGTTCCCGCGTTGAATTGGTTATTATGCTGAAACCGTCAGACAAGCTTATGATACAGGCTTGTCGGCTGTCCAATGACTGTTTCTTCAGTCGTGTTGGAGTCAATAAGAACAATATCAGAAAGGGGTCCCATGCGTATTTTTCCATTGCTCGTTGTATCCGCCATCAGCAGCTTTTTCTCCTCGGTCACTGTTGCCCAGCCCATAGGCTGCAACCGGGATTGCCTACAGGAATTCGCTGACAACTACCGTGCGGCCTACCTGGCCCACGACGCCGGGCAGGTAGTCATCGACGACAATGTCCGCTTCAGTGAAAATTTCGTTGAAATGGATTTTCCCGACGGCACCTGGCATACGGTGTCAGAGGAACTGGGTCCGCCGCTGACCCTGCTGGATCCCCAAACCAGCCAGATCGGTATCTATACCGTCATCATGCAAAATGACATTCCCGGCTTCCTGGCCGTGCGCCTGAAAGTCGAAGGCATGGAAATCACAGAAATCGAACATGTCATTTCCACGCGCCGTAATCTCAGCAGCCCGCCCACTCCCATTGGTGACCATGAAGGTTACCAGCACGATCCGATTATCAATGCCGGTGTGCCGCAGGAGCGTCGTTTGCCCCGCGAGCGCCTGGTTGAACACGGGCGCGGTTATTTCGCCACGCTGGAGCGCAACAACGGGGAAATCCGCGGCACCTGTTTTACCCCGGATGCCATTCGTCGGGAAAACGGCATGCTGTTCAGTGATATCGAGGGAGGGTTCCGCTCCGGTCGTTATTTCTTCAACAATGAAGTACGAAACTGGCCGGTGCTGGTCGACGAGGAAAAGGGCGTGGCCATGTTTCGCGGTTTCATCGATCACAAGGGGGTGCTGGATGAGTACACCCTGACCGATGGTACGCCGGCGCGCAGTATTTTCCGCGAGCCGCAGACCTGGGGCTTCCTGGAAAGCTTTGCCATTCGCGAGAATTGTATTGCTTCGGTAGTGGCTGACTTTGTGCAGTCACCTTACAAGATGAGTTCACCCTGGAATCCGCGCTAGTTTTGGCCGTTCCACCATAATAAGAATAAAAAATCATGAACCTTATCCTCACTGAAAACCGCAAGCTACGTTTCTTTACCTTCACCATGCTGTACCTGGCCCAGGGCTTTCCCTTTGGCCTGGTCAATACCGCGCTGCCGGCCTACCTGGCAGAAGCCGGTGAAAGCCCGGCGGCCATTGCCTCATTTATTGCCATTGCCAACCTGCCCTGGAGTTTCAAGTTGCTGGCCGGCCCTTTTATGGATCGCTGGACCTTCCTTGCGATGGGTCGACGTCGCCCCTGGGTGATCTTTGCCCAGGGCTGCCTGGTGCTGACCGGCCTGGCTTTCCTGTTTTTTCCGGACGGGCTGGATAATATTGCCCTGCTGTCAGGGCTGTGTTTTACCCTCAATGTCTTCGGCGCCAGCCAGGATGTGGCGGTCGATGGCATGGCCATCGATGTTCTGCCCAAGGAAGAACACGGGCGTGCCAATGCCTTCATGGCCTTTGGCCAGGTGGCGGGGATTTCCATCAGTACGGCCGTGGCAGCGGTCGTGGTGATCAATTTCGGTATGCCCGGTATTGCCATTTTGCTGGGGCTGGCCTTTGGTATGATCCTGTCGGTGGCGATACTGGTGCGCGAACGCCCGGGCGAGAAAATGCTGCCCTGGACTCCCGGTAAGGCTTCGCAACGTTCCATCGACATGAAACCTGACAGCTGGAAAATTATTGCCATTGACCTGGCCCGGGTGATGTTCATGCCCGCGAGCCTGTTCATTTTTGGCGCCGCGTTCATTTTCCGCTTTGCCTACGGTGTCTGGATCTCCCTGGTGCCCATCGTGGTGGTCCAGGACCTGGGCTTTCAAAGTACACAGTATTCCACGTTCATTTCAGGCACAGGTTTCGTGGCCGCCATGGCCGGACTGGCCCTGGGACTGGTGATAGATAGCAAGGGGGTGAAGTTTTTCTACGCCCTGGTGCTGGGCCTTTACGGCCTGCTGTGTGTCTTCATTGGCGTGACGCAGGGTCTGTGGGCAACACCGGGCTACCTGGTGACAATCGGGATACTGCAGGCCTTTATCTACCAGGGCGGGTTCATCAGTTTTATCGCCAGTTGCATGAAGCTGTGCTGGCAAAAAGTGTCGGCAACGCAGTTTGCCATCTACATGGCAGGTGCCAATATCGGACTTTCGATGGGCGCCGGTGCCTACGCCATGCTGGAACAATCCCTGGCAGCCAACCAGATTTTCCTGGTACTGGGGCTGGTATTTTTTGTCGGGGTTGCGGTGGTGTGG
>Ga0181590_10005881_pt1 | contig 10100 bp, 14 predicted proteins | sample 071ome_34_FD_132446 | JGI IMG/M metagenome (GOLD analysis project Ga0181590, IMG submission 132446) | Coastal salt marsh microbial communities from the Groves Creek Marsh, Skidaway Island, Georgia - 071411BT metaG (megahit assembly) | ecosystem: Environmental > Aquatic > Marine > Intertidal... | reverse complement strand
GGTCATTTTGAACTCATTGACTTCAATCAGGTTAACGTTAGGGATGGGCAGTACCACATAGACCCCAAGTAATCGGGCAAGGCGATCGGCGGCTTGTCCCATGGCTACATTGGTGATTTCCTGGTAACAATCCCGTTCGTCTTCACTCAGTCTCACCGTGTTACTCATGAGGTGCCCCCCAGAATGCCGTATTCTGTGAGTACATTCTCGATTCGAGCTTTATCGACGGGTTTTTTTATGAAGTCGATGGCTCCAAGCTTTTTAACACGCTCTTGTGCTTCTGGTTGAATATCGCCCGATACCACGATGACCATGATGGGAAGGTCTTCTTTACGAATGACTTCAAGGGTGGTGTACCCGTCCATGACAGGCATGGTTAAATCAAGAAAGAGCACTTCAAATTCGTTTGCCTTGATTTGCTCGATGGCCTCTTCACCATGTTTGGCAAACACCACTTCCACTGGCCAGTTTTCGGGCAATGCTCGCGCCATTTGCTTGCGAGCCATATTGGAGTCATCGCAAATCAGTACCTTTTTCGGCATGCTCACCTCAAACATCATTCTATATAGGAAGTTAAGGAGTGATTGCTCGAAAATTCAAGGAATTAGCTGTCAGAAGTCAGCTCTAGGGCTAATAGTGCTAACTTATTGTTTTCACCCCATCGATAGCCACTGATTAACCCACTTTGTTTGATGACTCGATGACAGGGGATTAAAATCGCCACGGGATTTGCCCCAACGGCTTGTCCCACGCTTCGCGCACCTTTTGGCTTGTTAATGGCCTTCGCGATATCCGAGTAGCAGGTGAGTTGTGTTTTTTGGGTTTTTAATAATGCTTGCCACACTTGTACCTGAAAATTGGTGGCCGAAACATGTAATTGGATCGGTTGTTTAAGGTTGAAGGGATCGCAGCCTAATAAGCTGTTTTCGGGGTACTTTGAAAAGCGCGCGTTAGGATAACGGCTCTTAAGCTGTGCAATTACTGGGTCATCATCATTAACAAAGCCCATATAATGGATACCACGGTCGGTACATACCACGATAAGTTCACCCAGTAAGCTGTGTTCAGTGGCGTAACGAAAGTGCAGCTGATTGCCCAGTGACTTAAATTCCCCCGGTGACATGGCATCTATCTGCACAAAAGCATCATATAAGCGCGATGGGCTACTTAAAGCTAAAGCCTCACTGGTACTCAATAAACTTTGCTTCAAAATATTCGGGCGCGCTAAATTGACTAATAAGCACTGCTGGAATTGTTTGGGGGTGACCCCTACATGTTGTTTAAACACCTTTTGAAAATGGTTGCTAGTGAGTTGAAAGCGGGAGGCTAACTCTTCAATACGATTGCCTATTAACGGGTTTTCAATCAATAGTTGGATGCTTTGGCGACACACTTCGAAGCTGTTCATAAGCAAATTCTGGGCATAAAAAAGCCCAGCTTACTGGGCTTATGGGGTTTTGCACAGCCGGATCGTGGGATTAGGCTGGCTGTTTTTCGGTTTCAGTCGACTCGGATTTACCGTCCAATTCTTGAATATTAGCCAACATATCCGCTTCGATCCTATGCATTAATTCATTGGCATCAGATTGTTTTAGGCCTTTAGTACTCACAGCAGGTAGTACTCTTAATTTGGCCGTGCCATTGTTCAATTGGCCTAAATCGAAATGATCTAAGTAACTGCTACAGCAAACAGGCACAATGGGAACCCCAGCGTTGATGGCGGTCACAAACGCCCCTTTTTTAAATGGTAATAGGTTCTTACCTTGGTTGCGGGTACCTTCTGGGAAAATCCAAATGGAGGTATTTTTTTCGGTAAGTGCTTGCTTGGTAATTTCCATAGCTTCTTTGGCTTTCTTTGGATTGCCTCGATCAATGAGCACGTTACCTGCTAACCAATACAACTGACCAAAAACGGGTAACAGCTTGAGGCTTTTTTTACCTAAGCTAACAGTACGGTCCGGTACGATACCGCCTACAATGAATAAATCCCAATTACTTTGATGATTGGCCACCACAATACAAGGGCGAGCTTGATCAAGGGTTTCCCAGTTTTCCACTTCACGCTTAATCCCTAAGATAGGCATGGCCAAACTGCTGTAAAGTCGAGCGCACCAACGACTGTTAGTTGGGTGGAAGGGGCGAATTATTCCGATTAATAAACCAGTGAAACTCATGATCACAAAGTGAACGGATAAGAGAAGTATGCGAATTAGGCGTATCATACGGCAACCTATTTATCATTTTGGGCTGAGCATACAGTTGTTTACTCAAACCTACCATGACCCCTTGAAACAAATCCTTAACTTATCTGATGAAATCTGCCAAATACAGTGGTTTAAATAGCCTATATGTTGTACTTGCGTAATACTTAATAATTAAAAGTAACCATAAAAATGATTGAGGAGAGATGGATGGCAACTCAAACAGAGCAGGCATTACTTCGCTCATCACTTGATCGCTTTCTCGATCAACAGGTAGCGCCATTTTATGCCCGATGGGAAGAGCAAGGCATCATCCCCAAATCACTCTGGCAAACCATGGGGCAAGCCGGTTTCTTATGTGTGGATATGCCAGAGGAATACGGCGGAAGTGGCGGGGACTTTGAGCTCAGTAGCCTGATCATCGATGTGATTTCTCAGCGCGGTTTTGCCTCATTAGCGACCAATTTATCGGTACACAGTGACATTGTTGCTCCTTATATTCTGCACCTTGGTACAAAAGCGCAGAAACAAAACTGGTTACCCAAATTGATTTTGGGTGACGCTGTAGGTGCGATCGCCATGACAGAACCTGCTGCCGGCAGTGACTTGCAGTCGATTCAAACCCAAGCCAAACCTTGTGAAAATGGATTCAAAATAAACGGACAAAAGACGTTCATTACCAATGGTCAGCATGCCGATGTGTGCATCGTTGCAGCCAAAACTAACCCACAAGCCAAGGCAAAAGGCATGACCTTGTTTTTATTAGAGTCATCGCAAGCAGGTTTTATGGTGGGTCAAAACTTAAAGAAAATTGGCCTGCATAGTGGCGATACCTCGGAGCTATTCTTTCAGGACGTTTATACTGAATCCATTTTAGGTGGCCTTGATCAAGGTTTTGCACATCTTATGACGGAATTGCCAAGGGAGCGATTAATCCTAGCCGTCGGGGCTATTGGGGCCTGTCGCGGCATGATGGATATGACATTGGAATATGTTGAGCAAAGGCAGGCGTTTTCTAAAAAAATTAGTGATATGCAAAATACACGCTTTGTTTTGGCTGACTTGGATACTCAAATCAGTGTTAACCAAGCGTATGTTGAAAAATGCATTAAAGACTATCAAAGTGGCACCTTAGATACGGTCAGTGCCTCTAAAGCAAAACTCTCAACGACAGAATTACAGTGCAAGGTGGCGGATGCGTGTCTGCAATTATTTGGTGGCTATGGTTATATGCAAGAATATCCCATATCTCGGGCTTTTTTAGATGCAAGAATCCAGAGAATTTATGGCGGTACGTCTGAAATTATGAAAGAAATCATTGCCCGTGGACTATTTGAAGGGCCCAAATAATCCACGGCAGGGTAAGCTTATTGCCCCAAAATATATTCCAATGATGGGTCAACCAAAATACGATCCTGCATAGCTTGGCGGCCAAGCAGCATGAGATACGTCATGCTCGATCGATCCGTTAACGTGATATGAATAGGCCACTCTTGGCCACCTAGTACAATTTGCGTTTCAATCACAAAGCGGTTTTGTTTATCACCGCTAGAGCTTTTAACGACTCGGCTATCAAATATTTTGGCTTGTCTTCTCACCACAGTATTGACGTTATGCACATCTGGGTGAATATCAAAGCTGACCCATTTCTCGCCGTCTTTGTCGAACTCTTCGATATTATCCACGTGTAGCGAAGAAGTTTGTGCCCCCGTGTCCACGCGGATGTGTAATTTGTTGATTTCAAGCTGTGGTAAATCACAAACTTCTAGCGCGCCAACTGTCAATTTATTCGCCATGGGTGTTTGACTCCACATTTTTAACCTGGGTAATTTTTTGCTTAGGGTGAACAATAACCGCTTTTTGAAATACCAAGCTGTTCGGGTAGGTGAGTAAATCCCCTTCGGCCCGTTTAATAATAATATGAAACAAGGTGATTTCTACGATGTTGCCTTCTAGGTTTTCTTTTTCATCGGTGATGCGAATGTGATCACCGACCCGATAAGGAAAAAAGAAAAAGATGATCAAACTAGCCGTAACATTGCTCAAAATTGACCATTGTGCAAATAAGGCAATACCCACTACCGCAAAAATGGACGATACAATTAAACTAAATTCGGCGTAATTAAAACCAAATACCAAACCAGCAGCCAATAGCAGTACGATAAAACCAATAAGCTTGATGATTTTTTGCACATAAAAAATGCGCTCATCACTGACTTGGCGTTTTCGGCCAAGGCGCTCAATCCAGTTCTCAATGGCATTGCTTAACACTACAAATGAGATGATAAAGGCAAAGCCGATGAAAATTTCCCACATGGCTAGGTGTTTTCCTCTGGTAATAGTTCTTCTGTCATTATTTCAATATTTTCCACCACATCATCAGGCGCTTTAAAATAGGCTAGGTGATACATGGCTTCTCCCTCTTGAACCAGTGGGATGTTTTGTTTGCCAATGATGATGCCCTCAGCATGGCTTTTTATTTCGTCTAATTGTGCACCATACGGGTCACTAATAGTAGCAAGCACATCACCTTTCGCCACGTAGTCCCCCAATTGTTTATGATGGTTTACTAGACCGCTTTCACTGGCTCTGATCCAACCACTTTGTCGTGCAATAAAAGGCTCTATGACTTTTTTAGAGCGTGAACTTGATTTATTCAGTAATCCTAAATGACGCATCACTTTAATCGCGCCTTTTACGCCTGCTCGAATGGCCAGTTCATCAAAACGTAATGCTTCACCAGCTTCATAGAGTAATACCTTGGTATCCACATCGGCGGCGCTTTGTCTTAATGAACCATCACGCAAGTTGGCATTTAATAAAACCGGAATACCGAATGCCTTTGCAAGCTCTAGGGTTTCTTCATCATCCAAGTTAGCGCGTATTTGCGGTAAGTTACTGCGATGAATCGCCCCTGTATGAAAATCAATGCCGTAATCCGCTTTTGCCACAATTTCGTTGAGAAATGTGTTGGCCATGCGAGCAGCTAACGAGCCTTTTTTCGAACCCGGAAACGAACGATTTAAGTCTCGCCTGTCGGGTAAGTAACGGCTTTGGTTCAGTACGCCATATACATTCACCATGGGTACGGCAATCAGGGTGCCTTTGAGTTTTGCAATGGCTTTACTGTTAATAATGCGACTGATGATTTCAATGCCATTTAATTCATCACCATGAATGGCCGCACTTAAAAATAAAGTGGGGCCTTTACGCTTACCGCGCTTAACATAAACCGGAATACTCATGGTGGTGTCTGTATATAGACGCACCATGGGTATCTCAATTTGCTTGGTTTCTCCGGGGAGAATTTCATGGCCTGCAATCAGCAGTGGTTGCATTAACCTTTTCCTTTTGTACGATTGCTATTGGGTTTCGCATTTTTTTCTAAGTATTGAATGACCAATTTAGCGACATCTTTTCCGGTAGCCGTTTCAATACCTTCTAAACCTGGAGAGGAGTTTACCTCCATGACCACAGGCCCATTATTCGAGCGCAGAATATCCACGCCACACATGTTAAGCCCCATGGCTTTTGCCGCATTTACAGCGGTTTTACGTTCAGCAGGTGACAGTTTCACAATTTCAGCACTGCCTCCTCGGTGCAAGTTAGAGCGGAATTCGCCCTCAGCCCCTTGGCGCTTCATGGCGGCAACCACTTTATCTCCGACAACCAAGCAGCGAATATCGGCACCGCCAGCTTCTTTGATGAACTCCTGAACTAGGATGTTTGCTTTTAACCCCATGAAGGCTTCAATAATGCTTTCTGCTGCCTTTTTGGTCTCAGCAAGCACTACGCCAATGCCTTGTGTGCCCTCAAGTAATTTAATGACCACAGGCGCGCCACCCACGTTTTTAATCAAGTCATCTACCTTGTCAGGCTTACTAGCAAAGCCAGTACGTGGTAGACCAATGCCTTTACGTGATAACAACTGTAGTGAACGTAATTTATCTCGTGAGCGGCTAATGGCCACACTTTCGTTAATGGAATAGGTCCCCATCATTTCAAACTGACGCACGACAGATGTGCCGTAAAAGGTAATAGAAGCCCCGATACGAGGGATCACTGCATCGTATTTAGGTAGTTCTTCACCGTTAAAGCGCACAGCGGGCTTACTACTGGTGATGTCCATATAGCAGTGCAAAGTATCTATTACATCCACTTGGTGGCCCAGTTGTTCCCCTGCCTCAACTAGGCGGCGAGTGGAATATAAATTAGGGCCGCGAGACAGAATAGCGATGCGCATGTCGGTTTCCTTTTAAGGGTGTGTGATTGAAATTCTGGGCTCTAAGAAAGGGGAGACCAGCAAAAGAAGGCGGCAGTGTAGGAAGTCAGGTTTAAAAATACAGCAAAACTTATTTACCCATAAGATAAATAATTTTAATCGTAAGCCTTTGTCTAACATCTTGCCACCCTTGATGTTTTTACCCAAATATGACGATGGGTTTAGGGGTTATTTTTTGTGTCTGATTGTTTTAGCAATTCGCTCAAATCATCTATTTTTTGATGCAAGCGTGTGATCTCTATATCCGTTTTTAAACTAACTTCATAGTTAGCAGCGACCTCTAGACGGTCTTTTGCTGCTTGGCGATTTTGCGACATCATGATAATGGGGGCTTGTAGAGCCGCCAAAGCCGATAGTGTCAAATTCAAAAGGATATACGGGTACGGGTCAAACGCCTTTTCAGCCAGAAACAACCACGAATTCGTTAGCATCCAACTTAACATGATCAAAACAAACAGGCCAATGAAGGTCCAAGAACCGCCAAAACTGGCCACCTTGTCTGCCATGCGTTGCCCGAAACTGAGCTTGTCGTGAAACGTGTCGTTGATGTTTTCTGCTAGAGGCTCTTTATTGGCAATGCTTTCAATTACTCGTTGCTCCACATCGCCTAGTTCATTGAACTTCATGCCAAACATGGCTTTTGCCAAATTTTCGAAATACTTTTTCATCGTTACTCCATGATCGACCCGATAGCACCCAAAATATAATTGGGTTCACATGATGCTTATAAGATTTATCTTGTCGATAAATATAAATCGTTCGCTTTTTGGAGTATAGAACCCTTTAATCATTTCACTTTCAACCCACCAAAGGAAACTCGATGAAAGCGTTGTTTTTATTGTTAACTGTCTTCAGCTTAGGTGCCTGGGCACAAGACTATGAAGACCAAGAAGCTGAAATGAGCGATCAGCAGCGTTGTGAAGAATGGGCGGCCATTGATGGTATTGCTCAAGAAGACATGCAAGGCTACATCCAAGAATGTCTCGCTAGCCTGAACTACGAAGACAGTATGGGTGAAGAGACCGCCGCAGAGGTGGAATAGCCTTTATTCAGGCAACAGGCTTGGTGCGATTTGTGAGCCTGTTTGCTTGAACAATTGAATGACTTCTTCGATTAATGCTTTTTTATCATTATCTTGATGATAACAAGCAAACACATCACGGTTCATCTCAGGTGCGTCTTCTACTTTAAACAAGGTGCCTTGCTCAATGTAAGGGGCTGCTAACGTTGCCGGTAAGTAGGCGGCTCCGCCCGCTTGCAGCATGTAATCTAGGGCCACACGGGCCAAGTTGGTATGTAAGCTTGGGGCGGGTAAATGGGCACAAGTCTTGGCATGTTGCAGGCTAAATAGGGTGCCCCAGTCCAACATGATGTAGCCTAAATCCTCTAGGTCATTAGCATGACGATTGGCTTGTGTGGCCACTAATTCAAGGGGCATCTGTAAGATACGAGTACTGATTAATTCTTCCACCTTCGGTGCATCAAATACTAAAGCCAAATCTAAGCTGCGCTCCATTAATTGTCTGGCCACAATGGAATGACTTAGCACTTCAGCTCGCAAGCCTAATTCTGGCTTGGATTTTTTTAGCTCATATAAACTATTTTGTAACATTAAATCCCATACATTAGGGCTACCACCTAAAGCAAGCTGCATGGATTGTTGGTGATGTATGGCCACTTCCTGAAAGGCACGTTGCCAAGTGGTGAGCACGGCCTCTGCATGGGGCAATAAACGCTCACCAGCCGGGGTAAGCTTTAGGTTATTACGTAAGCGGCTAAATAGCTCAACACCCAAGCGGGACTCCAGTTGGCGAATACGTGAACTGACTGCTGCTTGGGTCACATAAAGGTTTTCAGCGGCTTTACCAAAGTGGCGCGTATTACATACTTCGATGAAGGTTTTAAGTAAATCTGTGTCCAATGGAGCCTCTAAAAATATTTTTTATGGTGAGGGTAAAATCATTTTGATTTACCGCTTTTTAGAGCATAGAGATAATCACGTCAACTAAAATTGTCAGGTTAGGAGACTATGGAACAATACGGTTCATTTCGCGCAGCTAAACGTTACTTCGACGATGTGAATTTTCCTTATGGCTTTAAACAGTCAGGGGATTTCACCCGAACCCAAGCAGAAACACTGGAGTTATGTGGTGCAACTCTATATGCACTGGAGCAAAACAAGCAAGAACCCTTAGATGAGGTTCAAAAGCGCTTCATTAGTGTATGTCGAGGTGAATTGCCGGCAGAATCTGATGTTGAAAAAGCATGGGTAGCGTATCGAGAGGCGTTAATCCGCAAGGGTAAGACCTTTAACCTATATACCAGTTATTCTGCTGAAGATGACGACTATGTCGCCAATGATGACGATTTAGATGATTAAAAAAGGGGCTATTTTAGCCCCTTTTTATTTATTCTTTGAATCCATCATTGTGGCGCGTACTGTTTCGCCTTTTCTAAGGTACGGACGTTTTCGACGTTAGTATAGCCAAGGGCTTCTAATGCCGCTTTGGCTTTACCTGCTCGCCCGCCACTTCTACAGTAGACTTTGATCTCTTGGTTTTTATCTTTTAACAAAGCAGGTGCTTTATCGGTAATTTCGCTATGGGGAATATGCACCGCACCGTAGGCATGCCCTTCATCCCATTCCCCTTGGCTACGCACATCTAATAATAAAATTTGCGAAAATGCGAAAGAACTGAATAGCGTCAGGCAGAGTGCAACGATGATTGGTTTCATATGGGCTCCTTAATTTAGTTTTTACTAATTTAGACTAGAAAGTAGCAAGAGCGCAAGGGCCGTTTAGTAACAAAGTCACGGTATTCAGAGATGACTTGTGAAAGGCAAGTCATAGCGAATTAATCCAATTGTCATACTTTTCTATTAACCTACGATGAAAATGGGAGGCTTATCATGAAACATCATATCCAATATTTCTTGTTGTTATCTTCTATCTGTTTAGTTTCTCAGTCAGCTAAAAGTAGTGATACGTTAACAGAGGTCAATCAAGCGCAGTTGGCGTTTCTAGCAGAAATGTTTCAGATTAAAGAGGAAGTATTGACCGACTTTGTTCAAAGTTACGATTTTAAATGTCCTCAAGCGTTATCACATCAAGATTTAGTGAACATCCTAAGTATGGATGAAGAAGAAACAGAGCTAAGTGTTATGCAAGAAAGCGAGAAGTTAGGCTGGCGCGATATTTATGTAGAGGCTCGCTCTAACATTGAGTGTATTCACGAAGGCTTGGTATCAAACGCTTACTAGGCGAAATTAGGTGGTTAGTTTCTAATTACCATTTGGCAAAATGGTCTTCACAAAACCCTAGTGCCTGCTCAATTTTATACACTTCTCCCTTTGGATTTATAATGGTGCCATTAAAGCATCCAAATACTTGAGTGAAATTAGATGCAATAAAGCCAACGTTAATCTTTTCTTTTCGCTCCCCTTCAGGGGTAAAAGTTAAATCAATGAGACCATCACTGCTTTTAATTAACCAAGGTTTCATCCTATCACGTCGTTGAAAAACGAACTCTGCGCGCTCTAATTTAATGGGTTGCTGATTTATCCATAGCATGTTTTCTGTGTAACTGGTTTCGTTGACCCCAGCCGCTAGATTGAAT
>Ga0181590_10005876_pt1 | contig 10107 bp, 12 predicted proteins | sample 071ome_34_FD_132446 | JGI IMG/M metagenome (GOLD analysis project Ga0181590, IMG submission 132446) | Coastal salt marsh microbial communities from the Groves Creek Marsh, Skidaway Island, Georgia - 071411BT metaG (megahit assembly) | ecosystem: Environmental > Aquatic > Marine > Intertidal... | reverse complement strand
TTTTCCATTATTGGTGATAATTTCCCTTATGAAATCGTTTGTGTCGTCGTAGAATATGTCCTGTTGGTTTATGTCCACGGGTCCCACGGCATCGCACATGAGGTCCACCACCTTGTCGTAGTGCTGTATTGTGATTTTTCCTTTTTCGGAGGGGATGAATATTCTTGACTTGTAGTTCTTCCTGTTGTCCCTTATCCACCTGAACCCGGCGAGTTCATTTTTCAGCATGTCGCATTCGTCCAGAACGATGTTCGCCTGTCCGTGCTTGATGAATTCGAAGAAGCTCTCCGTATTCTGTTGGGATCTCAGTACGTCCGTTCCTATGTAGACTGAGGACAGACCAAGCGCCTCGCATATCCTCGACCCGGACCATCCCATGACGACGGCGCATTCACCGGGCAGGACAGAATTGAACACATTATCTTCTCGTTTCTTAATAAATCTGTCCATGGATGAGAAGGATGAAGAACTGGACTTTACTAGTCAAGCAATCGAAATGATTTTGGGTCACCCCGACGTAAATAAAAGACTGTGGAAACCTTTAAAGGCTCATCTTACCCTTTATCTGACTTCGACCGCCATCATTCATCTTCTGACCCTGAGCATCCTCCTTATCATTTTGTGGAAGGTGATGAGGTCACATTAAACGGGAATGCCAATTGCATTGAGTGCACCCTTTCCTGCATCTGCCGCACCTTTTGCGGCGTCTTCCAACCCTCCAAGCAATTCGTCAGCATCAATGCTTATTTTCACCTCCGTCGAGCCGGGTTTGAAGAGTTGTGTGAGACCATCCTTCAGGGGTTCAACCATCGGTTTTAACGGTCCCGGAATGAAGCTGAAAACCTTGTCCACGATAACCCCGGGTATCTTTGTAATGGAATTCAGTGCCTGATTTCCGAAGTCCGTCATGATTTGGAGACCCAGATTGAAAATGGCCATCGCGAAGTAGACCAAATACAAGAACGATTTTGTCACAATCCATTCCGCCAAATTTTCCACGTATTTAAGCAAGTCATTGAAGTATTTGAGGGTTCCATCCATGACCCCCTTCAACTTGTCCGTGACGAACTTGAATGCCTTAGTTACGCTTGAAAATACCTTCCCCACCAGATCCAGGATCCATTTCCCCGCGGTTTCAAAAAAATTGATTACCCTTGCCGGTATTCCGTTCACAGCTTTTTTTATTCTATTCAGAACGCCGATAAACTTATCAACCCAATACTTGATCACTTTATCGATGTTGTGGTAATAATAGTAAAGTCCATTCATTATTCTAATGATTTGAAAATAAAAAAATCCTCTGACATTTTGATGACTGGCAATTTCAGAATGCTTCCGAACATGGGAAGTATCTTTGGAATTCTGGCATTGTACAATTCCTGCATGTTGAAGAAGAAGAATTTAAACATGAAGGTCACGACCGCGATCACGTAGTCTGCGGACTTGTTTAGGACCCAGTCAAATAATTTTTCAAAGAACTTTACCCATTCTTCCAGATATTTTCCAACTGGAACGGTGACGAAGAGGATGATTTTTTTAATAAAATTCACCACCCACTTGATGATTCCCACAAAGAACCCTATAACCTTTTTGAAGAGACCTAGGACGAGTGTGTTGAGGATGTAGTTTACGAATTCCACCACCTTGGTGAACGGTTTTAGAATTAATACGATGTCATTTTTGATTTTCGTCGGTAAACTTGTGTACATGTTGTTCAGGTGGTCGATGTCCTTTGGGTTGTTCCCTGTCACCGCGATGGAGAGTCTGTAGACGAGGTAGAATTCCACGAGGGGTAAGATGATGAGGGTGAAGAGGGGTATCCTATAACTCTCCGTGCCTATGGTCCAAAGGGTGACGAAGAATGTTACGAGAAATGATATTAAAAATTTAAAGTCCATATTGTCTTACGATTTGATAATATTTTTTATTTGGAAGACTTCTTCATGAATGGGGGAGTGGGAGGTGCGGGTGGAAGCTTGCTCTCCGGGATTTCTCCTCCCATGGTGAATATGTTGGAGATGATGTCTCCGAAGTAGCTGAACATGTTCACTATCGCATCAAATATTCCTATGAATGAATTTGCCACTTCGACCACTCCGTCCGCTATGACATTGTATAAGTCCGTGAATGCGCTCAGAAAGGAGAAGATGACATCGTTGTAAAAGTTGACGATCGCATTCCACGTCTGGGTCAGCGCGAACTTGATTGCGGTCCATATTTCCTTCGCCGCTTCCACTGGTAGGTAAATTATTTGTTTGATGTCCGCCATTTTCTCAACAAACCCATTTTTGGTGATGTATCCTATCCCATAAGCAATTGCCACGGTTATCGCCAGGGAAACTAAGGCGAATATGATTTGAAACTGGAAGTTCGGACCAAGGGGGATGAGAAAGAGAGAAGTGCTCATAAAGAAAAGGACGAAGTAGAGGGGAGGAAAAACATTGTCAAGGTCCCTTTTGAGTTTTCCTTTGGGATCTATGGATGTTGTTATAATAATATACATAATGGTTAAAAAGGTTGCAAGCGAAAGTGATATAACCCTAACCGAGTTTAACATTCTACTTACTGTAAATATTTTTAGTATATACTTTTAGTAAGATGGGACTCCTTCCCCCAGAGTGGTTAAATCACAGTCATTTGTCCATGATGTCTTCCGCCTTGGTATTTTTCATGACCCTTATAGACGGAGGTTTTGCTGTGGTTGCTTCGGTGGCTTGGTCAAATCTTTCGTATTTTCTTTTGAGAAAATTCAAAATAGCGGAAGAGTCAAAGTTTATTATCGCTCTGATATTTGGATTTGTGATGGGAATTTTGTCTTCCATAGCCTTCATTCTTTCTACCGAGATGTATCCCAAATCCACTTCTGACATTTTGGCAAATTTTGGTTCGTTGTTATTCGTCACCCCACTTACGTTAGCGATATTTTACTTTTCCCATATCACTAAGAACAAATCCCTTTCCGGGTTGATCTACGGGTTGATGGCTGCGGGTGCCATAAGCATGTTTGCTGCTCCCTTCGTCCAGGTGGGGTTATTCACCCTGTCCAGCGCAATATTTTCGTGGTTATTCATGATATTATTGACAGCCATAAATGAAGGTGAGAAGCACGAGTCATTTCACATCATTTCCGTAATATTTGGTCTAATATTAGGTGGCGGTATTCAGATGGTGATTATTTTAGGACAGGGGGAGAGTTATTTAAGTAGTCTTTCCATTCCTATGTTTGCAATAGTGATCTTAATTGCAATGCTTAATGTCCTTGGATTCTCTCCTGCAGGTTTTGATACGATTTTTAAGCTAAAGTAAAAATATTTAGAGATATTAGTAATGGAGCAGTATTTGATTGTGGACTCTAACCTTAGGGACGAGTCTCTTTACCCCTCCGGAAACAATTACACGGTTCATTTGGCAAGCCCACTGAACAGTGTGAAGCGAATTGAGTTGGTTCAGGCTATAGTGCCTAACGAGATTCTCAACGTGAAGGACGGCACTGACTGCATCGACATCGACGGTTACATATTTTCCATCCCACCGGGTGCCTACAGCGCTTCTGAACTTGTGAGCGTGATTCAAGGCACCATATACAACCTCACCACCATAGATGTATCCTTCAATAGCGCACAGAAGGCATTCATATTCGTCCGTTCGAATTCCGATTCCCGCGGATCCTTTACCATGTCCTTTAGCGAGGAGATCAGTAAACTTGTGGGCTTTTCCACGGGGGTGAGTTACACTTCCACCCTCATCGCGGACACCTCTACCGTGGGAACGGTTCCCCTCTATTCATCCCACGAGTATTATTCCGGCTATCAGTTCATCCGTTCCGATAAGTTCTCCGACCTTCGAAACGAGTCCTTCGTCTACCTGGACGTGGAGGAGTTTAACAACGGAAAGACGCAGAGTGCTCAGAAGATTGATTCCAACACGTTCAGCACCTCAGGGTCCCAGAGGACGTTCTGTCCCATTCCTTTGAATGTTTCATCTGGTTCCATCAAGGTATTTCAAGAGAACACGGACTACAAGTTTGGCATCGATTTCGAGCCACCCATCCAACAGCTGTCCCGCCTCACGGTGAAGTGGCGAAGGGGCGACGGCAACGTTGTGAATTTCAGGGACATCAATGAGAACTCTTTCGTATTGAGAGTTTTCACAAATGTGAATAGGTTCCCCAAGGAGTTATTGGAGGAAAGTAAGGAAGAGGAGGATGCCATGTTCAGGGATCCTTGGAGTGTTCCTCCCCCCAACCCCACCGTCTACATGTTGCCCGAGTCCTCCCGTTTGGGTGACTAACGCATCTGCCTTTGAGGAATCATTATGACGGGTCTCTGCGAGTTCCTTGGCGGCAAGGGTCTTCTGGGCGGTTGTCTGGGAGGTTCCCTCGGTTCGCTGATCCTTCTCGATATGATTCTCAGCACGATGGTGTGTCCCTCCTCGAAACCCGGTTTACCACTTTGGTCAAGCACCCTGGTGGTAAGGCGCGTGAAATTGATTGGCGTGGTATAGTTTATTCCGTAGAGGTAGTCACTCGTTTCTTTGAATATTCTCCTTTCCCCCTCTTCTAGCCCTTCCGCTGGTATGGTCGCAAAGAACCCTCTTACGGGCGAGGTGGTTTCCCTGCTCCTTATCACGTCCAGACCCTCGTCTGTGTATCCCGTTCTGAACTCCTCTATGTCCAGAACCACGGGTTCGTTTTTCTCCTTCACGGGGATGCTCGCATAGCACAATTCCACTCGGGTGACATTGGAATACTGCTGTGAGAATATTAGGGTGGAAGCATTATTAGAGCTTTTCAGAGTAAGGTAATGAACTTCTTCCTCCATGTATACTAAGTTTTTCAAATGTTTAAGCTAAATATTTAGCACACAATGGGCATTTGAACATGTAATTATTTTTGAGCAGAACCATCTCTGCGCAACAAGACATGCACAGTGCATGTTTGCAATTTATTTTTACGGGTCTTTCCTTTTCCAAACAAACCGAGCATGTTCTAGATACATTCAAAGGGTGGCGCATGTTGTGGAATATTTTTTTCGTCGAATTGTCTGCGATGTCAAACGTGAAATTTAGAAACATAACTAGCATGTAGAATACTCCTATATAAAATGTAAATAGTTCGTCCCTTGGGTATATTTTAAACTTGTTTTTGTTTAGTATCCACCCCTTACAAAAATCTTTTGGGACACAATTTTTGTGATAGTTACATAATATTACGTGGTATCCTAATATTGTTTTGTTAAATTTCCCTATTAGTTTACATCTTTTATCCCTGCACGTTGCGCCATAGCACCGCAGACCATTCAGTTTAATTGTTCTTCTTCGTCTTCTTCATCCTCTTCGGGAACATATTCATCGTCCGACGTTATTTCTATTTCCCTGAATAGGTTATTTCCACATTGTTCGTATCCAATTTTTTCCAATGGATAATTTTCTGGGTAAGTGGAAATGATTTTTCCCTTGCTTATCCACACGGGCGTTTTGAAAGAGAGCAGTTCCGACCCATGATTTCTTTCCAATATCCTCACAAACATGGCGCTATCCCTTTCATCTTCCGCGTAGGCTATGGCGAATCCACCTTTGTCAAGTTGTATGTCCACATACATGATTATACTTGACCTGCAACCTTTAAGTGTCTTTTACAAAAATTTTCAAAATTGGAGGGAAGATGTACGCAAGGTTTTCCATTTTTGCAAATAGCCTTGCACACTTTTTTTCTATTAATTTTAACATCCTCCTTTTTCTTTATTATATTGTCAATGAGTATGATTTTCCCAAACCGCACTCCTTGGCAATCCCTGGCGGTCGTCACATATTCCGGACGAACGCTCTGCTGAATGGTTCTTTTCCATCCACCCAACATATGAAATAACTACAATTTTACTTTTTAAACCCGATTTGGTTATTTTTCGGGATTTTGAGCCCCTTAGTCGATGTGTTTACAGGCTTCTCCTCGGGCTGACTGAGGGTGGAGGAATCCCTAAGGTAGAAGATGTATGCCGAAACCCCCTCCCTAATTTGGGGAAGCATCTTCTCCACGGAACGTCTGTTCATGTCATTCACCTGCGATTCGACGTTCCCGTAGGGATCAATGTTGTTGTTGATGTAGATGTAACGCATGAATGAAAGCACGTCCCTTGGGTTCTGCCTGTCGATGGCGATCCCCGTTTCCGATTTGAAACTCTGTCTAAGCATTTTCTGGACCCTGTTGATGTTGTCCTGTCTGAAAAAGATGTTTCCGAGTGGCGTCTCGGTGCTGTGCATGGAACTCGCCATGCTCGTCCTAACCGCCGAAAGGGGAACATCATCCTGCTCAACGCCGTTAAGTGGTGTCAGTGTAAGCATACTACTAATACTTTTGTTTATTTTTCCAGGGCATGTTTGCACCTGGGTTCATGAAATCACCGGTGAGCCTAAGCATTCTGGGATTTGACTTTATACAGAAGAATGAGCACGGAATGTCGTAGTTTACACCCCCTTGAAACGAGTAGTCCCTTGAAGCCTTCGCGGGGTTGAAAATCCTCTTGCCATTGGCGTCCACCTTGCTCGGGGGAGTGGCGCCCGGTTTATGTGACCAAGAACCGTCGTGATCCTGTCTATAAAAGTGATAGTCCTCTCCATTTGAATTCACCGCCATGAATCCCTTGTAGTAGGTCTTAGGGCACTTGTCATTAACCTTTTCCAACCCCCACGCGATGATGGCCCTAGGGTTGTCGTCCATGACCGCCTTTCTTATGGTGGGACAGTCGATTTGCTCCACGTATCCCGTAGAGATTAGACCGGGCTGGGGCTTTCCCGCCATTCCTCTAGGATTGAGCACGTTGAGGAAATAAGAGTAACAATTGTGGGTGGCCAAGATATTGGGAACGAGCCACTTACTGGGTTCAAACTTTGGTGCGTCCTTCATGACACGGACCCCCCTTCCCGAATTCTTAATCTTGCGGATTCTCCTCTTGGGCCGGGCGCCTTCTAGCTTGTAGGCGTTCATTAATATTAGACGGCAAGTTAATTTGAGATAGTTCCAGTCCCAAATCGTGTTCCAACACCTCGAGGAGTGCCTCGTCGTCCTCCGCCTCTATGTCTATGTTGGTGACATACTCTACGCTATTGTCCCTGGGGAGATCGAAAAGGGTTGCGATCCTATTTCCATTTTCCTGTCTGGTTATCATATTTGCAGTGACTAGCCTTTCCCTGGTCCTCCTTGACTCCACAATGACAGTCACACTATACTGAGGGAGGTCGAACACGGAACGGCACACGGGACAGGTATAGTTCCCCTGCCGCTTCCACCTATCTATACAGGAAGTGTGAAACTTGTGTCCACATTCCAGTCTCCTTGAATTCCTCTGACTCCTGCTTATTATGGAATTCAAACATATACTACACTCTTCTATATTTTCATGTATGGCACAGAAATCCTTGCCAAGTGGCCTTCGTCTCCTGCAAGGGTTTCCTGATGATGTGTTGGCACCGCAACGTGGGGGGTCCATCTAATGATTGATTTTGAATTTAACGGAAGAAAGTGAGCGCACCGGCCATGCCAAGCACCTGGGATGCGATGAGCATGATGAGGTGACCGAGTGCGAACTTGTCCTTGATGAAGAACATCAGACTGACCGCCGGGTTGAGGTGACCGCCGGAGAGGAAAAGGGAGGCTGCGAGCGCCAAACCGATGATGGCGGGACCCGCAACGGGCTTGGAGGCGTACATAAGGATGGTTCCGAGGAAGACGAATGTTCCGATGACTTCAAGCAGGTATTCGATCATTTGTATAAATATTATGTAGATAATAATTAAGAAAGGGCATGCCTCTTTATAATGTGTATGAACAAAAGGATGCAAACCTCCCAGCAAACAGAAGGTTCATCAGACTCCCTACTGCCAACGGAGGCATCCGCTTCGTTAAAGCAGCCAAGCCTGGCTTCAAATGGGTCTGGAACAGCGACACGAAGCGCCTGAACATGGTGCCGGTGAACGGAAGGAATCTCCCCATCCACCAAAACTACCGTATCAACAACTGGGTGAACAGGGAATTTTCCACGAACCTCATCAACAAGGTGTTTCCTGAAATAAGAAATAATTCCATTAAATTTACTAACTTGAGGCCATCCCTTTTCGGCGTGAAGACCAAATTTTTGAATAAATTGAACCAAGAAGTCTTTTCGGATCTCGCCTACGATTTTGCCAGAAAGAAGTTCGAGAAGGGTGTCACCAAGGTGAAGGTGTTCGGGGGGCGCTTCCAGCTCATCGCCGAGGTGAAGACGAGGAACCAGCAGCTGAATTTGAAGAGGAACATGTTCAGGACCCTGGAAAGGTTTCCCAATCGCATAGACATAACCATGGACGACTACAACATTCAGATATTTCCCACGGGGATACTGATAAATGGAGGGTACAAGGAGCCCCTGGACATTCCCATCAACCGAATCAATGGTAGGAAGATTCTGGGAGACGCACTGGACAAGCTGGACTACGTGGTGAACACATTCATTCCCAAAAAGGACAGACCCTTCCGTGACTACGAAATCACCAACCTCAACATGCACTTCAGCGTGAACAAGAGTCTGACGGACCCCTTCATTGCGGTGAAAAACGGGAATGAACTCTCTCAAATGGTGAAGGATGAAATCAATAGGGATCGCAGAATTCCGAATTACATGCTGGACTACGTTCCGAAGTTCTACTACGAGAAGGGAGAACTCAACGAGACATCCCGCTTCAATCTCGCCGAGTTGGGCGAATTGAACAAGATTCCCGAAAACATCTACATCAAGTTTCCCAAGGACAAGATGAAGACTGGGAGAGGAGGGTCCTACGTTTCCTGGAAGAAGGGATACATCCGAGTCCAGGGAGTGGACAGTCTCTTCAAGGTGCTCATGCTCGTCCGCTTCATCCGCCTCTGGTACGCCATCATGGCGAGGGACAACCCGTTGATATTGAAGGACAAGAGCCTTTCGCTGCCGAAGAAGAAGGTCGGAAAGAAGATAGTCGCCAACAAGGAGAACTTAAATAAACTCGGAAAGGTCAAATTGGAGGTATACACCGGGAGGGACAAAACGACGAAGAAGTTGCGCATCAACGGGAAGCCGTGCATGGACGTCTCGAAGAAGGGATACACCTCGAAGGAGATCAAGGCATTCGCCGCCAAGGTGGGTTTCTATGGCGCGGATAAGGTAAAGAGGGAAGTTCTATGCCAGCAGATGCTCGAATTGGCACTCAACAACAAGGTCAACCGCAATCGCGTGGAGCCGTCGGTCCGCCTCGCCTTCAAGGGGGACAAGCTCACGGTGAACGGGAAGGACTGCAAGACCTACAGCAAGCCCGACCTGGTGGGATACGCCAAGAAACTATTCATCCCCGGCGCGGAACGGCTGACGAGGGTGGCCCTATGCGAGAAGATTGCTCAGGTCGCGAGGAACCGGAACAACCCCAATGTCCAGAAGAGGATGGCGGCGGCGAGGGGCATCATACGGAGGGCTGTGGCAAAGAAGGCACCCGTCATCAGGGAGAAGACGATGAAGGCCGCCAGGGCGAGGGGAGTTCTGAGAAGAGGCATCGCGAGGAAGCGAGAAGAAAAGTTGTTCGCCGAGATGGATGCCGAAATGGAGAAGGAACTCGAAAGGGAATTCGGCTCATTTTCTTGAATTTCTCTTTTTTTTCATGAAAGCGTTCTTAATTATATTGGAATTAATATTATTGTTTATTCCATTCCCAATTCTAGTAAGAGCGACACTTTTCGGATCTTTCACGGGGTCCTTGTGGAGGGTATTCGCATTGAGAGGATCGTATATCAGCCAGTGCCTATTCCCCATACGAAGTCTCAAGGGTCCGGCTTGAATTCCCTCGACAAGTATATGTTTATAGTTTTTAGACTGTATCTTTTTGAGTTCCTTTAAAATTCTATTTATAGTTATAAAACCCTTAGAAGTTTTCTTAATATCCTTATTATATTTCAATTCCCTTTTTAATTGTTTCTCAATTTTTTCTTCATACCCCTGTTTTATGATGTTATTCACCTTGAGTTCGAGTTCCCTGTATATTTTTACGAACCCCTTCATGAACTTCTTGTTTGTGTCCAACTTAACATCCGAAAGAATAGAAAACCCGAAATCA
>Ga0181590_10005875_pt1 | contig 10107 bp, 10 predicted proteins | sample 071ome_34_FD_132446 | JGI IMG/M metagenome (GOLD analysis project Ga0181590, IMG submission 132446) | Coastal salt marsh microbial communities from the Groves Creek Marsh, Skidaway Island, Georgia - 071411BT metaG (megahit assembly) | ecosystem: Environmental > Aquatic > Marine > Intertidal... | reverse complement strand
TTGGTTTTTTAAATAATTCTTCAGGTTTAATTCACATAAGTGAGTTTTCTGAAAATAGAATTAATAATTTAGATAAATTTATTTCTGTAGGTGATCCAATTAATTTTAAGATTATTGGTAAGGAAAGAGATAAATTAAGGTTAAGTTATAAAGCTGTTAATGGTAATATTGATGGTGATTCAGCAAATGATGACTCTCCAAAAAATGAACCTTCTGAAAAAAAATCAGATAACAAGCATAAGAGAAAAAAAGAGAATAATCGTAATTCTGCAAATAAAGATAAGAAACCTTCTAAATCTGAGGAAAAACCTGAGAAAAAAAAGAAAAAAGGCTTTTTTTGGTAAGAAAATGAGGAAAACTTCTCTTTATCAATTTCATATAGATAATGATGCAAGATTAGTTCCATTTGCTGGATATGAAATGCCTCTTCATTATGAAGCAGGTATAGTAAAAGAACATTTATGGGTAAGATCTCACTGTGGTTTGTTTGATGTATCTCATATGGGTCAGATCTTTGTTCGTGGTTCTCGTGTTTCAGAGTTGTTTTCATATATTACACCTACGAATTTTGAAGATCTAAATGATTTTTCTTGTAAATATACTGTTTTAACTGATGAAAATTCATGTGTCATTGATGATCTTATTATATCAAAGATAACATCGGATCTTTTTTATTTAGTTGTTAATGCTTCCAGAAAAGATATTGACTTAGAATGGATTAGTAAATTTGCTGGAGAATTTGATTGTAATGTTGAACCATTATCTAATTACTCATTAATAGCAATACAAGGTTGTAAATCTTTAGATATATTATCTAATTTATTTAATACAGAGCTTTCTGATCTTAAATATATGAATCTAAAATATATTAACTATAAGGATGTTGATCTTCTTGTTTCTAGAACAGGTTATACAGGTGAGGATGGATTTGAGATATCGATACCAGATAATATGGTTAATGAATTTTGTAGCTCATTATTATCATTTGATGATATAAAACCTGTTGGTCTTGGTGCTAGAGATAGCTTAAGGCTTGAAATGGGTTATCCATTATATGGCCACGAATTAAGCCAAGATATTAATTTAGCTGAGTCTTCATTATCATGGATAATATCTAAGGATAATAAATTTTTAGGATATAATAATTTAAAAAATATTTCTAACAGGAAAAGGGTTTCTTTTAAATTAATTGATAAGGGTGTTGCAAGAGATAATATGGAGATTTATGACAATAATAATAATCTAATTGGTTATGTTAGTAGTGCAGGTTATTCACCATCATTATCTTGTTCAATTGGTCAAGCCTATATCAATATTGATAATTCTAAAATTAACAATGAAATTTTTATTAAAATTAGGGATAATTTTAAAAAAGCTGTTATAACAAAATTAATGTTGTTTAATCCAAAATTAAAAAAAGCTTCCTAGTTTTAAAAATATATATATAAGGATTAATTATTATTTTTTATTATATTTAGATTATGTCAGAAAAAACAAATATACCTGAAAATTACAGATTTACAAAAGATCATGAATGGGTAATTAGAGATGATAAGAATGATAATATTGCTATTATTGGAATAAGTGATCATGCTCAATCCTCTATGGGTGATATTGTCCATGTTGAATTACCTGATGAAGGGGAAAAATTTGAGGTAGGAGATGAAGTTGCTGTTGTTGAATCTGCAAAATCTGCAAGCGAGGTTTATGCTCCGGTTACTGGTAATATTATAGAGGTAAATGACCATCTTGATTCGCATCCAGAAGCTATTAATGAGGACCCATATAATGAAGGTTGGTTATTTAAAATCGAACTTGATGATCCTGATCAATTGGATGACTTATTAAGTTCAGATGGTTATAGCTCTTTTCTAGATGAAGAATAATAAAATAAATTAACATGCGATTCTTAGCTCATAGTAACAAGGATAGGGATGAAATGCTTTCAGCAATTGGTGTTAAATCAATTGATGATTTATATAGTGATGTTCCTAATAATATTAACTCTAACTTTAATTTACCTGATGGCTTAGTTGAACATAAAGTATTTGATTTTTTTAAGTCATTATCTGATAAAAATATTTCTGCATCCGATGTAGATTTCTTTATTGGTGGAGGTTGTTATAGACATCATATTCCTGCATCTGTGGATCATATTATTCAAAGAGCAGAATTCTTAACATCTTATACACCTTATCAGCCTGAAATTTCACAAGGTACTTTGACATGTATTTTTGAATATCAAAGCTTAATTTGTGAATTAACAGGAATGGATGTTTCTAACGCTTCATTATATGATGGTGCAACAGCTCTAGTTGAAGCTGTTTTAATGTCTAAACGTATTAAAAAGAAGGATAGAGTTTTTATAGCAAATAATATTAACCCTGATTACTTAAATGTTTTAGAGTCATATATTGGCAAAGAAAATATATCATTAGATAAGGATGATCTTGATAATATATCAGCGATTATTTTGCAAACCCCTGATTTTTATGGTTCACCTGCTATTATTGATGAATATAAGAAAATTTGTTCTGAAACTGGAGCCTTATTAATTATCGTAAACACAGAAATATTAGCATTTGGCTTAATAAAGCCACCAAAAGAAGCTGATATTGTTGTTGGAGATGCTCAATCATTAGGTGTAGGTATGAATTTTGGTGGTCCACATTTAGGTTATTTTGCATGTAAAAAACAATATCTTAGACAGATTCCAGGTAGAATATGTGGGTTAACTAAGGATAAGGATGGTAAGGATGGTTTTGTACTTACATTAAATGCTAGAGAGCAGCATATTAGAAGAGCAAAGGCTACATCTAATATATGCTCAAATCAAGGATTGAATATGGTTGCATTTACCATTCATTTAGCTCTTTTAGGAAAGTCTGGTTTTACTAAACTTGCAAAGCTAAATCATTATAGAGCTCAATTATTATTTAAAAAATTATCTTCTATTAAAAATATAAATGTAATTAACAAATCATTTTTTAATGAATTTGTTATAGAATTACCATGTAAGGCAAGTATTTTTTTAGATAAAATGCTAGAAAAAAATATTATGGCAGGTATAGAAGTTTCAGATAATAGCGTTCTTGTTACTGTTACAGAATTAAATAATATTGATTCAATTGATAATTATGTAAATAATATTAAGGAAATATTATGAAAAATGAAGCTGAAATACATTCTATAAACATAGAACCTGTTTTTGAGGGAAAAGGTCTTGATTATGATGTTCCATTGTTAATTTCAACTGGTAGAGATGAAGAGATTTCAGGCGTTGATATTGAGGATTTCTCTATTAATGATTTTGATTTATATATAGGTGTAGAGGAAAGAGATGATCTAAATATTCCTTCACATAGCGAGCCTGATATTATTCGTCATTTTACTAGATTATCACAAAAAAATTATTCTATTGATACAGGTTTTTATCCTCTTGGTTCATGTACAATGAAGCATAACCCTAGAATAAATGAGCTTGTAGCTAGATTAAATGGTTTTAGAGATGTACATCCTTTGCAAAATGAATCTACTATTCAAGGCTGTTTAGAGGTAATGTATGAGCTACAAAAATGGTTGAGTGAATTAAGTGGCCTTGATGCTGTTTCATTAAACCCTGCTGCTGGTGCACATGGTGAATATGCTGGCATGAGCGTTATAAGGAAGGCTCATGAAGTAAAGGGTAACGTAAGAAAATATGTTATTATCCCTGATTCAGCACATGGAACAAATCCTGCTACAGCAGCATCATGTGGATATAAAATTCTTACTGTTAATACTACTAAGGATGGATTTTGTGATTTAGGGGAAATAGAAGAATTAATATCTCAATATGGTGAGGAGATTGCAGCTATAATGCTTACAAATCCAAATACATGCGGTAAGTTTGAAAAAGATATAGTTAAAATTGCGGATCTTATTCACTCAGTTGGAGCATATTTTTATTGTGATGGAGCTAATTTTAATGCCATCGTTGGTTATATAAAACCTGGAGAGCTTGGTATTGATGTTATGCATTTTAACCTTCATAAAACTTTTTCAACACCTCATGGTGGTGGTGGGCCTGGATGTGGTCCAATTGCTGTTTCTTCAGAATTATCAGAATATCTTCCAGTTCCTTATGTAAAGAAATCTAATGATAAATTTACATTTGTTAGAGATTCTAAAAATTCAATTGGTCAGATTAAAGGTTTTTATGGTCAATTTACTCTTATGGTCAGAGCTTTGTCATATATGCTTAGTAATGGTATTAATGGCTTGAGAATGGTTAGTAGAGATGCTGTTTTAAGTGCAAATTATATTATGGTTAAATTAAAGGATCATTATAATTTAGCATATTCAGGTAATTGTATGCATGAATGTCTCTTTACTGATAAGCTTCAATCTAAACATGATATTTCTACACTTGATATTGCTAAGGCTCTTGTTGAATTTGGCTTTCATCCAATGACAATGTATTTTCCTCTAACTGTTCCTGGTGCTATGCTTATTGAACCTACTGAAACGGAGAATAAAAATACATTGGATAAATTTATTGCTACAATGATATATATTGCTAATGAAATCTCAGAGGGAAGGGGAGATAAATTTAAGGAATTCCCATTAAACACTCCTAAAAAACGTTTAGATGAGACAAGTGCTGCAAGAAATCCTATTCTTTCCTGGCAGATGATAGAAAATAACTAATTATGATGCAGAATCATAATTTTGTTATTTTTTTGTTCGTTAAGATTATTTTTATTTTGGGTTAAATATATATTAACTATTATTATATATATTAAAAATATCATGGCAGATAGTTTTGCTATGTTATTTTTTGTAATTTTATATATAATATGTTTATTGGATAGTTTATTATTTTTATCTTTGTCATGAAGATAGTTTTTAATATATTGTTTTGAGTTAATATTTAGATAATTGCAATAGGTTTTTATATATCTAGATGTTAGAATTTTGCTGATATGCTCATCTAAATTTCCTGATTCTATTTTATTAATATATTCAATAGTTATATTAAGTTCCTTAGCTATTGTTTTTTTATTTAATTTTTGACGCTTTCTCTCTTTAGATAATATTCCAGCTATTTTTTTAAGTTCATCACTCATATTATTTCAAGCATTTTTTCTAATGGTTTTTGTGCCTTATCTCTTAATTCTGATGGTAATATAATTTCATTATTTTCATTTAATATAGTATTATATATTTTTTCAATATCATTCATTTTCATAAAAGGACAGTTACTACAATTTGTGCATGAGCTATCATTTATTGCTGGTACTATGTGATAATTAATTTTAGGGTTAATTTTATTCATTTGATGAATAATACCAGATTCAGTAAGAACAATAATATTATTATTAGATGATTCTTTAACATAATTTAATAATTTTGATGTAGATCCTATAAAATCTGATTCATCAAGAAGATATTCTGGACATTCTGGGTGTGCAATTACATTTGCATCTGGGAATCTTTCTTTTAGCTGTATTAATTTTTTTAAGGAAAATTGTTCATGAACAATGCATGATCCTTGCCATAACTTCATATTTCTTCCAGTTTTTTTATTAAGATAATTTCCTAAATTTTTATCTGGAGCAAAAATTATTTTTTCGTTTTTATCTAGTGAATTAATAATTGCCTCTGCATTTGATGAGGTAACTATAATATCTGATAGTGCTTTAACTTCTGCAGAGCAATTTATATAGCTTATTACTAAATGATCATTATGTAACTGACAGAATTCTTTAAATTTATCTGGTGGACATGATTCTTCAAGTGAACATCCTGCATTTAAATCAGGTACTAGAACTTTCTTATTAGGATTTAAAATTTTAGCAACATCTGCCATAAATTTTACTCCTGAAAATAATATAATATCTGCATCAGTAGTTGCAGCTTTTTTTGATAGATCAAGAGAATCTCCTACAAAATCAGCTATATCTTGTATGTCATCATTTTGGTAATAATGAGCAAGCAATATGGCATTTTTAGTTTTTAATAGGTTTTTTATCTTGGGAATTAATGTTTCTTCTTGCATTAATTAATACCTATTATTTGTTTTATTTCTTTGATATTTTTATCTGCGATTTCAGCTGCTTTCTCAGAGTTCTTTATAAGAATATTTTCTAGCTCTGTTTTATTATCTAAGAGTTTTAATGCTTCGTTTCTTATTGGCTCTAATTTATTTATTATAATTTCTGCCAGATCAGTTTTAAATTTTTTATTACCTAAATCATTATATTGATTTATAATTAATGCGCTGTTTTTATCAGTAAAAGCACTGAATATTTTGATTAAATTCATAATTTCAGGTCTGTTATCGAGATTTTCTGATAAATTTGCTTCATTATCTGTTTTTGCTTTCATTATTTTAGATTTTATCTGATCATTATCATCAAAAATATTTATTCTGCTATATTCTGATGGATCTGATTTACTCATTTTATTATTAGCATCTCTAAGTGACATGATTCTTTTATTATTTTCATTAATTATTATATCTATTTTTTGAAAATAATTATTATTATATTTATGGTTAAATGTTTGAATTATTTCATTTGTTAATTCTATATGTTGTTTTTGATCATCACCCACTGGAACTTTTGATGCTTTGTAAAGCATTATATCTGCGGCCATTAATATTGGGTAATTATAAAGGCCAAGATTAGCTTTTTCTTTGTTTTTACCAGTTTTTTCCTTAAACTGAGTCATTCTATTTAATTTTCCTATTTGGGTGATGCAGTTTAAAATCCAAAATAGCTCACAATGAGCTTTAACATCTGATTGCCTAAATATTAGTGATTTATTTGCATCTATGCCTGATGCTAAATATGTAGCTAATGTTTTTAGGCTATTATTATGAAGGTTTTCTTCTAGCTTAGAATTAGTTAAGGCATGAAGATCTACAATTGAGAATATTGACTTATATTTATTTTGTAATTTTATCCAATTTGTAATGCTACCTAGATAATTTCCAATATGTATATTTCCTGTAGGTTGTATTGCAGATAATAATATTTCCATAACTATTAAAACCTTGAAAGAATATTATAATGGTTTAAATTAATTTTTTGAATAAAATAACTTTAAATCAATGAAATTGCAAATAAAACTGTTAGACAATACTTTATCAAGTGATAATCTAAGCTATGCTACAAAAGGTAGCGCAGGTATAGATCTAAGGGCTAATAATGATCAGGATATAATTATCAAATCTAATTCTACTAAATTAATACCTACTGGGATTGCTATAGCTTTGCCTGAGGGTTATGAAGCTCAAATTAGACCAAGATCTGGTCTTGCGTTAAAAAACTCTGTTACAGTTTTAAATAGCCCAGGAACTATTGATTCTGATTATCGTGGAGAGGTCGGAGTTATTTTAATTAATCATGGCAAAGATGATTTTATTGTAACTAAAGGTCAAAGAATTGCTCAAATGGTTATTGCTAAATATGAATATGTTAATTTTGATTATGTTGATAATCTTGATGAGACATCAAGGGGTGAGGGAGGCTTTGGATCAACAGGAACATAAATGACAATAATTATTGCTTATTTATGTATTTGGTGGATTTGTTTTTTTATTGCTTTACCAATTGGAATAAGTGAAAAGGAAATTAACAAGAAAGATATATATAAAAAGGAAATAAAATCTTTATATTTACTAAGAAAATTTGTTATTGTAACAATAATTGCTTTTCCGTTAACATTTTTATTTCAATATTTATTTACAGCTTATTTACTAAATAATCTTTATTAGATTATAGTTCATAAACTAATTTCCCATCTTTTATAGTTTTTAAAACCCTTCCTTTAACTTTTCTATTATGAAATGGAGAGTTTTTTGACTTAGAATGTGAATTATTAATATCTATTTTCCATTCTTGATCTAAGTCAATAATACATATATCTGCATTATATCCTTTTTTGATTCTTCCTGCTTTAATATTAATTATATCTGCAGGTTTGCATGTTAGTTTAGCAAATAGATCATTTAATGAAATTTTCTTTTTATGATAAAGCTCTAGGCTAATTGGTAGCATTGTTTCTAAACCTGTGATACCAAATGCTGCTTGCTCTAGGCTGGTATTTTTAGAATGATAATCATGTGGTGCATGATCTGTTGCTATAGCATCTATAGTTCCATCACATAATGCCTCAATAAGAGCTTCCTTATCTTCCTTTGATCTTAATGGTGGATTCATTTTAGCATTAGTATTATGTTTTAATACATCTTCTTCAGTTAGGGTAAAATGATGGGGTGATACTTCAGCTGTTACTGGTAAACCTTCTTTTTTAGCCTGTCTTATATAGGGTAATGTTTCCTTTGCAGAAACATGAAGAACATGATATCTTGCTCCTGTTAACCTAACTAGATCAATATCTCTTGCTACTATTATTGATTCTGAAATATTAGGTATTCCTCTTACCCCAATCTCTTCTGAAACTTTACCTTCATTTATACATCCTTTATTTGATAAATTAAGATCTTCTGCATGTTGTGCAACTACCATATTTAATGCTTTAGCATGCTCAAATGCTCTTCTCATAATATAGCTATTCATTATTGGAAGACCGTCATCAGTGAATCCTACAACATTATCTAGCTCTGATAGAGATATTAATTCTGATAATTCATCTCCTTTTAAATTTTTAGTAATGGCAGCATAAAGATATATATTACAATATGATTCTAATTCACTTTTATATTTTAAATAATTTGCTATTACCGTATTATCAATTGTCGGTAAAGTGTTAGGCTGACAAACTACTGACGTTACTCCACCTGAGATAGCTGCTTTACTTCCAGTTATTATATCTTCCTTATTTGTTTGTCCAGGATCTCTAAAATGCACTTGGATATCTATTAATCCTGGCGCCACTATTTTACCTTTACAATCAATGGTTTTAATATTTTTATCTATTTTGATATTTGGACCAAATTCTTTAATGATACCATTTGTTATTATTATATTTCCTGTTTCATTATAATTTGATTCAGGATCTATGATATTACAATTAATAAGATTTAGGTTGCTATCTTGTATTTCTTGGGGTTTGTAGAATTTAGGCATTTCTTAATATTTTCATTTATTTAACAATATTTTATATAATTATCCATAATTTTTTAATTTAAGCTTTTCTTTATAATTAAATATCTCAAGTAATATTCTTATTTTTTTCCCTCTTTCTTTTACTAATTCAGGATCGTTATTGATAATAATTTTTGCATCTTTATGAGCTTTTATTAGAAGATCTTTATGGGCTTCAAGGGAGGCTATCTTAAATTGTGGCAAGCCGCTTTGCTTGGTTCCTAATATTTCTCCACTACCTCTTATTTCTAGGTCTTTTTCAGCAATTTTAAAGCCATCATTGGTTTCTCGTAATATAGCGAGTCTTTTTAAGGATGTTTTGCTAGCTTTATGTTTATCATAAATTAATAATGTTTTGCCTTTTAAGTTACCTCTTCCAATTCTACCTCTTAATTGATGCAACTGTGATAACCCATATGATTCAGCATTTTCAATAATCATTATTGTTGCATCAGTAACATTTACACCAACTTCTATTACAGTTGTTGCTATTAAGATTTTATATTGATTATTTATAAATTTATTTAGCTCATCATCTTTTTCATCTTGTTTCATTTGACCATGAACCATTCCTACAATTTCTCCAAAATATTTTTTGAATTGCTCATAACGTTCAATTGTTGAGGTATAATTAGAGTTCTCAGATTCATTTACAAGGGGGCATATCCAATAAATTTTTTCATTTTTACTAAGAGCGTGTTTAATTCTTTGAATTAATTCATCAATTTTATCATTTGCGATTATACTTGTTTCTATATTTTGTCTATTTGCTGGCTTTTCTTTTATGATAGAGAGCTCGAGATCTCCGTATAATGAAAGGGTTAATGTTCTTGGTATAGGGGTTGCGGACATTAATAGAAAATTACTTTTTAGCCCCTTATCAATTAAATTTATTCTTTGATTTACACCGAATCTATGCTGCTCATCAATTACTGTTAGCGCTAAATTTTTAAAGTTAATTTCTTCATAAATTAATGCATGCGTACCCACTACAAGTTGGACATCCCCATTT
>Ga0181590_10005859_pt1 | contig 10128 bp, 9 predicted proteins | sample 071ome_34_FD_132446 | JGI IMG/M metagenome (GOLD analysis project Ga0181590, IMG submission 132446) | Coastal salt marsh microbial communities from the Groves Creek Marsh, Skidaway Island, Georgia - 071411BT metaG (megahit assembly) | ecosystem: Environmental > Aquatic > Marine > Intertidal zone... | reverse complement strand
CTCTATGCCGAACATGAGTTCAACGCATCGACGTTCGCCGCTCGCACTGTCACATCGACCGGTGCTGATATGCACTCAGCCGCAACGGCAGCAATTGGCGCCCTGAAGGGGCCACTCCATGGCGGCGCAAACGAAAAAGTGCTGGAACAACTCAGTGACATTGGCACCCTTGAACGCGTCGAGGCGTGGCTTGCCGAACGTTTCGCCGCACGCCAGGTTGTCATGGGGTTCGGCCATCGGGTCTACAAAGAGGGTGATGTTCGTGCCCGCCTGCTGGCTGAGAGCTGTCGGCAACTGGTCCGCACCGAGGGCATGCCCGACTCGCACCGCGCGCTTGAGGAACTGGCCACTCGCGTTGAAGAGCTGATGGATCAACAGAAGGGACTCAGGCCAAACCTCGACTGGCCCGCCGCTCGGGTGTATCACGCACTGAACCTGCCGATACGAGTATTTACCCCGATCTTTGTTGTCGCCCGCATGAGCGGCTGGACCGCCCACATCGTCGAACAGATGAGCAACAACCGCCTGATCCGCCCTCTGTCGGAATACTGTGGTCCGGAACCGCGAGCGTATCTCCCACTCAACGAGCGACCGTCTACCGGCAAATAACTGATCAACCAGCGGATAACCGGGCTCAGTTGGTGCTCGCCGACTGCTCGGCTGTCGGCACTTCGCCTTCGGCACTGCCGGCCGGCGGATCAGCGACTGTTGCCTGGACAGTCACCATCGGCACAGCTCCGTCACCAAGATCTGTTGTGATGGTCAACTCCCGTTCAATGCGGCCTCCCACATCGCCAGCCTGAAAGGTGACCGGCAGAATATGCACCTTGGCTGGTGTCCCCTTAGCCGGACAACTCAGGCAGCCATCGCTGCAGACAATGCCAGTGACACAGAACGGCCGGTTGGCCCGCACAACAATGTTTTTCGTGACGCTGCCACCAGCGGAAACCGTTCCCAGCGCGAGAAGTTGTGGACTGACCGTGACCTCTGCGACAACCCGTCCCTCAACATCCATCGGAATCTGTGCCGCCCTCGGATCGTTGGTTACCAGAATCAGTTGATCATTGATGTAGCCCGCCGGGGCGTTTTGCTTGAGCCGTAAGGTCAAGTCGTACGCCGATTGCGAACCAGAGTGACGAGGGGATGAGAGCATGACCTCAAAGTTGGCATTGGCGCTGCGGACATCGGTAATTTCCCAGGGAATAGCCCCCACATGGGTCACACGAACCTGCTGTTCGGCGCCACTCCCAAGATCGACGTTACCGAGATTGATCGATGGCGGATCAAACGTGACATCCCCACGAATATTGCCAGCGACTCGCAACTGAACCTCTGCATAGAAGGGCAAATCAAACGTGACCGTCAGCGTTGCCCCATGCTGCCCTTGAAACGTGCGTGTATTAAACGTGGCGACGATTTCGCCAGTCTCGTGCGTATGCAGCAGTTTTTTCGTGATGGCCGGCGAGGTGCAGCCACAACTGGTCCGCACGCTCTGCACGTGAACGTCCTCTTCGTACAGATTCCGATAGACAAAGCGGAATTCGGTTTTCGAACCCTTGGCGACGGTGCCAAAATTATGGCTTGTCACCGAAAACATCTTTTGGGCCCACTCTTGAGCTTGCAGCGGCCGCGACGCGATGGACACGACGATTGCAATCACCATGCCGAGCATGACGTGAGCAAGCGAACGCATGGCAAACCGGATGCGGCCAAAACGGCAACCAGTTAGGAAAGCGGAGTGCACTGCCATAGGTATCCAGACTTTTGAGTGGGAGTACGCGGATGACCCCAGCTAAGGAAAGATCGTACGTCGACCTTGAAATAACAGTCAAACGGCCGAACTGTCCCGGAGCCTTGCCCGCCGTTGACTGGTCCCATTATTGTCTTGCGGTCCCCCGCTTTTGGAGGTTCTCCTGGCTGTTTTTTCCGGCTTTTCTGGAAACTTGCTGGCATAACCTGTTCAGCCACTACGATTTGCCCGCTTCCCGCAGGCCGCGAAGCGTATACTTCGTTTGCCTCAGATCAATCTTCTGACCGAAACTCGGTCTGACCGATGAGACGCGAGGCAGTGCCGATTGGATCTAGCAGTGATTATTCGGGAAGCACCTGCGGTTGATCAGAGCAGTTTGACTGACCGCTACTCGTTTCCCGAACGTGTTTTATTGGTGCTTGCTCCAGATCAGTAACCTATTGTTTTCCAGACAATTTCGTTTGGGGGCGTACTGGTTTCGACCGGATGGTAGGAGGTTCAGATTGCGTGCCGTGGTTGGTCGGCTGGCCACGTTAAAAGTCGACCACAGCTTCAATTGCCGAAGCTCAGTTTTCTCTGGCCGCTTAGTTAAGTAGCCCCGAGCGATGGCCCCAGTCGGAAGGGCCTCCCAATCGGTCGCCAAATCCGACTCGCCCTGTTTCATCGCCCGATACGGACGGGGTTAAATTTGTTTCGAGCTGGTTGTGGAGGCACCCTGTCGGCCGGGGGCCCCGTGACGAGATTCAAATTGACCGAATACGCGCGTAGACGTCTGGGCTGAAACATTACGGGACGCGGGTTCGATTCCCGCCGCCTCCACTTTACGCCAGCAATGCCCTCCATGGCCATTGCTGGCTGAGGTGGCTGCGTAACGCAGCCATGCGGGCATCCGGCCCGCTGCTTTACGCCAGCAATGCCCTCCATGGCCATTGCTGGCTGGGGGGCTGCGTAACGCAGCCACGCGGCCGCAAGCGGCTGACGATTCCGGGAAGCCCCGGGCGCAAGCCCGGGGAATAGCCACCGATGCTTCCCCAGCTTGCGCTGGGGCCTTCCGTGCAAACGACTTGGTCTCAGGTGGGCTCACGCCTGATCCCCCAGCTTGCGATAGGGGCTTCCTCAGGCAGCGATCGTGGCGGGCCGGGCGGGGCTTTTTCTGCTGCTCTCATTTCCTGCGGCAGTTTCTCTCTAGCCACCGGCAGGCTGGCTTCCGCATACTTCGAGCATGACAACTACTGCTCCCTTGGCCGTTGTGCTCGCCGCAGGAAAAGGCACTCGCATGGGCAGTGACCTGCCCAAGGTACTGCATCAAGCTGCTGACAAAACCTTACTCGAATGGGTTCTCGATGCCCTTACGGCTGCCGGCTGCACCGACCAGATCGTGGTCATCGGCCATGGAGCCGAACTCGTCCGAGAGACCATTGGCGGCCGCCCCGGCGTGCAATTCGCGGTTCAGCACCAACAACGCGGTACCGGTGATGCCGTCCGTGCCGCTGCAGACACGATCAAAGCTCTGGCCTCACCCACCGGAAAGGCCGAGGCCACACCAGATCGCCCAGTCATAATCGTCTGTGGAGACTCGCCGCTGTTGCGAGCAGAAAGTGTCACAGGCCTGCTCTCCGCCTTTCGTGAGCGGCAGGCTGCCTGCCTCTTGGGAACCGCGTTGGCAGACGATGCCACTGGCCTCGGACGAATCGTGCGAAATGCCGCCGGACGCTTTCAAAGAATTGTTGAAGAAAAGGATGCATCTGACGCCGAACGGATGATTCACGAGGTGAACATGAGCACCTATATTTTTGCCGCAGGCAAACTGCTCTGGGCCCTCGACCGGCTCAACACCGAGAACGCAGCTGGCGAATACTACCTGACCGACTGCCCGCAGCTTCTGCTAGAGAACGGCGACGAAGTTGATGCCGTCGCCTGCCTCGACTCAAGCGAAACCCTTTCGGTCAATACGCCTGAGCAACTCGCTGCAGTGGCTGATGCCCTGGCCGCGGCACACCGCTGATGCTCGACAGGCCTGCCCTCAGATAGGGCTGAGAGCCGCACCTGGCTGCCAACGCTTGAATGCGGTGGAATTTGCCGTCACAGTAGCGGCTTCTGGCGGTCTTTTCCTCGGCCTCGGCCTTTCTTCTCCTGCTTTTTTTCCGCAAGGCAGTCTCAATGAATGACCTGAAAATCTTCAGTGGCTTGGCAAATCCTGCGCTCACCCAGGACATCTGCCGCTATCTCAACCTGCCCATCGGAAAGCTCTCAATCGGGCGGTTTCCTGATGGCGAGATCTCCTGCAAGATCGACGAAGACGTGCGGGGAAGGGATATTTTCATTGTTCAGCCAACCTGCCCCCCCGTGAACGAGCACCTGATGGAACTGCTCGTCATGATTGACAGCTTCAAACGGGCCAGTTCCTACCGCATCACGGCAGTCATTCCCTACTTCGGATATGCCAGGCAAGACCGCAAAGATGCTGGCCGGGTACCGATCACGGCCAAACTGGCGGCCAATCTGATTACTCGTGCAGGGGCTGACCGGGTCCTCACCATGGACCTCCATGCCGCGCAGATTCAAGGTTTTTTTGACGTCCCCGTCGATCACCTCTACGCCGCCCCGGTGCTCAACAATCACCTGCAGTCCATTGACCTGCCCCAGGATGACCTGGTGGTCGTCAGTGCTGACGTTGGGGGGATCAAAAGAGCGGTCGGCCATGGCGAACGGCTGAATGCCCCATTGGCAATTATCGACAAACGCCGGCTCAGTGCCGACACCACCACCAGTGCGAACATCATTGGGGCTAGCGTTGAGGGCAAAGTGGCCCTCATGTTCGACGACATGATCAGCACGGCTGGTTCGATCTGCTCGGCAGCCGAGGTCCTCCATCAGCACGGCGCTCGTCAAATTTTTGCCGCTGCCACCCACGGCCTGCTGGTAGGGCCCGCGGTCGAGCGGCTCGCGGCAGCACCGTTTGAAGGGATCATTCTCACCGATTCAATCCCGCTTTCCACCACGCAGAAACTGCCCAATGTGACTGTGCTGTCGGTGGCGAGCCTGCTGGGGCAGGCGATCAAACGAATCCACCGCAATGAGTCGGTGAGCATGATGTTTCAGTAATTCGCCCAGAGGCCGGTATTTAGGGGCCCTGACTTGCAGATTTGTGGCGGAATGGCAGAATACGGGGCCCAAATTCAAGGAGCCCTAGATGAGCGATTCCCTCCAAGTCACAGCCCGTACCGCTACTGGCACGCGAGCCTGTCGCAAGTTGCGACAAGACGGCCACGTTCCCGCCATTTTGTACGGTCACGGCGAAGAATGTGTCGATTTGTCCCTCCGTCGCGAAGACGTCGAGGCGATGGTCCGTCATGGTAGTCGAACCGTCGAGTTGCACGGTGCCGTCAGCACTCCTGCCTTGGTCCGTGAACTGCAGTGGAACACCTACGGCACGGAGCCCCTGCATGTCGATTTTCTGCGGATCGACCTGGCTGAAAAAATCGTTGTCACCGTACCGGTCGAACTTCGCGGGGAATGCCCCGGTGCCAAGGCCGGTGGCGCCTTCAAGCATGTGATCCATGAGGTGCAGGTGGAATGCACGGCCCAGACCATCCCAGAGGTTGCCGTAGCCCACGTCGCTCATCTGGAAGCCGGCAATGTCCTGCGGGTCAAAGACCTCGAAATTCCGGCTGGCACCGCGATCACCCTGGCAGATGATGAGGTGATTGCCTCGTGCTTGCTACCCGGCCAGAAACTAGAAGAGGCCACAGGCCTGGGCGAGTCTGTAGTTGAGGCCTCCGATGGCTGATGGGCGGCGGCAATGGCAGGTGATTCACTCACGTTGCAGTCGATTTCCAACGGTGATCCCTCGTGAAACTGCTGGTTGGGCTCGGAAATCCTGGCAGGAAGTACGAGGGAACTCGTCACAATGTCGGATTCGATGTTCTGGAAATCCTGGCAGAACGCGCCGGCTCGCCGGCGCGGCGGCAACGATTTCAGGGCGAGATCTGTCAGGCCACAATACGTGGCACCAGTGCCCTCTTTCTCTGGCCGCTCACCTGGATGAACCTCAGTGGCAGCAGCGTGCTGGCAGCCCGCGATTTCTACAAGATTCCCTCAGCAGACATCCTGGTGATCTGTGATGACTTTCAACTTCCCCTCACTACCGTTCGCCTCCGCCCGCGAGGTTCTGCCGGAGGGCAAAAAGGCCTGGCAGACATCATCGGCAGGCTCGGTGGCGATGATATCCCGAGGCTTCGGGTGGGAATTGGGCCAGTCCCGAAACACATCGATCCGGCAGCCTTCGTACTGGGGCGTTTCCAATCAGCGGAACGCACTGAGCTTGATGCAACCCTGCTGCGGGCCGCTGAGGCAGCAGAAGCCTGGGCAACGCTCGGAATTGATGCTGCCATGAACCGCTACAACTAAAACGAACCGCTTTCCCCCCAAAAAAACCGATACGCAACAGCCCACTACTGAACATTAGGAGAACAGACCCAATGACCGTTTACGAAGGCATGTTTATTCTCGATCCGACCAAGTACTCCCGGGAGCCTGATGTGGTCACCGGACAGCTCAACGACCTCGTCACTGAGTTTGGCGGGACGGTACTGGTTTCCCAGCTTTGGGATGAACGGAAGCTCGCCTACCCAATCAAGGGCCAGAAAAAAGGCGCTTACTGGCTGATTTATTTCCGTATGGATGGCGACAAACTGGTGCCATTCGAGCGGCAGTGTGAGCTGAATGAAAATGTCCTCCGCCGGCTCATTTTGAAAATTGATCCTCGGCTGGCTGAGCCCCTGGTCCAGCACGCACAGGAAGGTGGCACTGAAGCCAAAACCTCGACCGCAACTGCCACGAAGTAGCCACGAGCTAACCAGTTGCAGCCGGCCGATCAAACAGCTACAATAATGAACGCCCGTTCACCTTCTGGGCGGGCGTGATGAGTGGCTTCCAACAGGCGGTGCACATTCTTGCCCGGTTCCCACTCTTGCATAGAACGACAGACGAAAGGACGCAGAACCATGGCCAGCAGCATGAACCGGGTATTCTTGATGGGAAATGTCACCCGTGATCCTGAGCTTCGCTACATTTCCAGCGGAACGGCGGTAACTGACATTGGGCTGGCAATTAATGATCGCCGAAAGTCTGCATCGGGCGAGTGGATTGAAGAAACCACGTTTGTTGATGTGACCTTGTGGGGGAGAACTGCCGAGATTGCTGGCGAATACGTCACCAAAGGCGCTCCATTGCTCGTTGAGGGGCGGCTCAAACTCGACACCTGGGAAAAGGACGGCAAAAAGAACTCGAAACTCCGCGTCGTCGGCGATCGGATGCACCTGATCGGTTCCCGTGGCGGCAATCGTGCGGATGGTGGCCCGGCGGCAGGTGGCCGCGGCCGCTCCGCCCCTGCTGGCAGCCCCGCAGACGAATTCGATCAGAGTTCAGGGTATGATGCAGGTGGTGGATTTGGTGCTGCCAGTCCGGCCGGAGGCTCAGGTGACGACATTCCCTTCTGAGACTCGCATCGCCTTCACTCTCAAAACATTTTTCAACCAACTTCAGATAAGCCTTTGAAAAGGAAACCATCATGGCAACGACGACCCTTGCTCGACCAAAACTGAAACGTCCTAAACGGCTTCCCAAGGGAAACCGTGGTGGGATTGAACTCCTTCTCATCCACAATGTTGAGCACCTTGGCAAGCAGGGTGAAGTAGTCGAAGTCCGTCCTGGCTACGCTTTCAACTACCTGCTTCCGCAAGGGTTGGCTACCGTTGCAACTGACCATCACAAGCGGATGGTTGACAAGCACAAGGCAAAGCTTGAGGCGATTGCCCGTGAGCGATTGGCTGGCCTACGAAGCCTGCTGGAAGAACTGGTCCGAACCAGCGTCACGATCGAAGCCAATGCAAATGACGAAGGTCATCTTTATGGCTCCGTTGGTGCCCATGAGATCTCGCGCTCACTCAAACAGCAGGATCTTGTAATCCCTCCAGACCAGATCATTCTTCAGGGACCCCTGAAAGAGGTCGGGCTCTATACGGTGAAGATCCGGCTTGCTGCTGAAGTCGAGGGAGATCTCAAGGTTTGGGTTGTTCCGGCAAGTGGTGAAGAGAAGTAGTTGACTGGATCGCCTGGCGAGGCTGGCCACTGAATCTTGTTTTTTCTTCGGGAAGAGCAAGAAAATTCTTGACCAGTTTTGCGCAAGGCGTGGACAGCACGACAGCCTGCGTCACAGCGATCCATCAGCAGATGGCTCGCAGCAGAAAATTCCTTGTTCGGCTGTTGGGCTTCTCAGGCAAATACGAAAACCGCAAGCGTGTCATGATGGGGGTCAGAGGAGGACCGGTTAATGGACCAGACTCGTGCTGAATCAACACGTGCCACAGCAGCGAACGGCACATCAAAAAACCGTCGTAATGGCAAGCGAAACCCTGATCGCCGACGACAGGCAGATCCGGCAGCCACCGACCCACTGCTTAGCCGGGGCCGCCCGGGCAACCTTGAGGCCGAGCGAAACGTTCTCGGGAGCATTCTGCTCAAGCCCGATGTTTGTGACGACGTGGCCCTCCTGGTTCGGCCAGAGGACTTTGCGGACGAAGCCCACCAGACAATATTCCGGCACCTGCTCGATCTCCATGATGGTGCCGCCCGCATCGATGCAACGATCCTGCTCGATCGCCTGAGGAACAAGGGCGACCTTGAACAGATCGGGGGTGCCGCGACGATTGCTGAACTGATCAATTCAGTTCCTCATGCTGCTCACGCTACGCACTACGCCGGGATCATTCGCGACAAGGCGATGCTGCGATCGCTCATTGACGCCAGCACCGACATTCTCCGCGATGCCTATGACGCTTTCGATGAGCCACGTGAACTGCTTTCCCAGGCGGAAGAAAAGATTTTTTCCATTCTTGAGCAGCGGAGTTCTGCTGAGGCCCAACCCATTCAGGCAGTGCTCGAAGATGTCATGATCCGCATGGATGCCCGCATGAAGCACGAGCATGCACTGGGGGGCGTCGAAACCGGCTTCACTGACCTTGACTCGCTGTGTGGTGGCCTCCACAACTCAGAGCTCATCATCCTGGCGGCCCGACCCAGTATGGGAAAGACGGCCTTCGCGATGAACATCGCGGAGCATATCGCCATCGACACGCATCAACCGGTGCTGTTCGTGAGCCTCGAAATGGCCAGTCTGGAACTGGCGGATCGCCTGCTGTGCTCATCAGCACAGGTGAATGGTCATCGCCTTCGCAATGGCACCATCTCGCAGGAAGACCGACGACGGCTTGTGCAGAAGTCATCTGAGATTAGTTCCGCGCCACTTTTTATTGATGACACCCCGGGCCGCACGCTGACTGAAATCGCGGCTGTCGCCCGACGACTAAAACGCAAGCAGGGGCTTTCCCTGATTGTGATCGACTACCTTCAATTGATAGAGCCTGACAACCCACGTGACCCGCGTCAGGAACAGGTTGCTCGGATCGCCAGACGGCTTAAAACCATGTCTCGTGAACTCGATATTCCGATCCTTTGTCTGGCACAGTTGAATCGACAGGCTGAAGCATCTCGGGACAACAGACCCCGCCTTAATCATCTTCGGGAATCAGGAGCCATCGAGCAGGACGCTGACGTGGTGATGTTCGTCCATCGTGAAGAGTACTACCAGACGAACGATGAAGATCGGGAACGGGTGAAGGGGGAGGCTGAGATTATCATCGCGAAACAGCGTAATGGCCCCATTGGCGATGTGAAACTACTCTGGCAGCACGACTACACCCGCTTCGTCAACCTTGAGCACCGTCCTTACGACGAGTTTGAGCAATTCTCCGACTTCTAGCGCCTGGAATAGCCGAGATAGCAGGAACAGCCAGAACAACGACCACACCGCTCACCCTGGTCGGTTCACGAGGTTCGCCCTGCGGCAAAGACTCGTCATCCTGCTTCTCCGGCTAGGCTTAGCCAATCCTCAGATCGGACAGAATCGTTTTGCCGACAATGCCAGGGACGTTCTCACTCGCGGATGTCACCTGCAACGGTCAACAGATCGGCTACTCGAAGCCCGACGTCAACGCGGGTGGATTTATGCTCGAAGCGTCGCTCCGACGTGGCGACGACAGGCCTCGACCATTTCTGCAACCAAGTCGTTCGCCTGCTCTGCCGAAAGTGTCTCTTGATGACTTCGGAGCCGCAATGAGACAACCACGCTCTTCTTGCCCACTCCTAGTCGCTCGGCATCCCGCCAGATTTGTCCCAGCCGAATCTGATCGAGTTCGAGGCAACCGGTCGACTCGACTGCCGAAACAATGGCTCCCCACGAGACAGCCTCATCAACAACGAGGTTAATGTCCCTGTCGATCGACGGGAAACTGCTCGGTGCCGTGAGCACAGGCTCG
>Ga0181590_10005854_pt1 | contig 10134 bp, 16 predicted proteins | sample 071ome_34_FD_132446 | JGI IMG/M metagenome (GOLD analysis project Ga0181590, IMG submission 132446) | Coastal salt marsh microbial communities from the Groves Creek Marsh, Skidaway Island, Georgia - 071411BT metaG (megahit assembly) | ecosystem: Environmental > Aquatic > Marine > Intertidal... | reverse complement strand
TAGTAATCTTTTACCCATTTTAATCTTGTCTCCTTAGGATAACCTTGGAACAATGTTGCTGCGATTAGAACATAGCACATCTGTGGTGTTTCAAAAATTTCACCTGTTACTCTGTTCTGACACAAGTACTTACCACGCAACTGCTCCATAGCAACATAAGTCAAGTTTTCATCACGCTCGTGCTTTACAAAACTGTTAATCTTTTCCCACTCGTCATCGTCATAATAAGAAATGAGGTCAGGATCATAAAAGCCTGCTTCAGTGTTCCTTTGCACAAGTTCTTTTACTGTGCAAGGCTCGTATTCACCATAAACTTGCTTTCTAAGTGCATAGTTGATTAGACGTCCGCCAACATATTGATAATTAGGTGTTTCTTCTGAAATAAGATCTGCTGATGCTTTGATTAATGTTTCTTGTATCTCATCTGTAGTAATGCCATTGTAGACTTGTATTTGACTCTTTATTTCTACCTCACTTGGACTAACGCCGGTTATATCTTCACATGCATAAAAAACAACTTTGTGTAGTTTTTCAATATCTAAAGGCTCTCGGCGCCCGTCTCGCTTGGTAACTTGAATCATTTTTTCTTTCCTTTTTATAAAATATTAGGTATTTATTGGATCACAGGAATCCAATACCGTCTTTCGGTTAATAAATTTTTTGGCAGATTTTTTCGTTGTGTAACTTTATTTTCGTCATAGCCAATACAAAACTCTTTAAAAAACAATAGTGTTTTTGTTTCACTGTTGTCTTTGTCATGTACAATATGTATCTCTGGTTCTGTGCCAGAAAAACGTTCAGTTAATTGTAAAGTGTAGCAGATTGCTAAAATCTTCACGAAGGGACAAAAAATATTTTCCTCTATTATTTGCCAAGGATCTGGCCATGTTTCTTGGTTGTAAGGATCTGCTGCAATAGATGATAAGGGAGCCTCTGACCAAAACTCAATTGTATCCTCTATTGGTGTTTGAGATGTTTCGATTGCGTCTCGAAAGTTCTTCCAGTCTACAAGACGATCTTCATATTTTTTAAGAAACATACTAACCTATTTTTGTGTGTACTGTCCAATAAAATTCTGCACTATCCGAAGTGCTTCCATCGTTATTTAAATTTAACACACTCATCTCTAATGTGTCAAGTGTTCCGACGTCATTATATGATTTTAATTCTGCTGAAAATGTAAGATATTCATCAATTAAAGGATCTCCTACAAAATCATAGTCATCAACAAGAGATATTTGTCCAGCGGGATCTTCAGCTGTATCTGGGTTGATAACTAATGACATAGTACCTTGACGCATTCCGTTGGTAGTATTACTAATATACATATATTCTAATCTAAATGCTTTTTTATTTTCTACAGGCAATCTTAGCACAACAACCGGATCTGTATATTGTACTAAGCTAATTTTATTAACATAATCTTGATCAACAAAAGTTTCACCCGATACTTCTGGAATATAACTTTCTGTTAAAAATCCTTGATTGTAAGAAAGGCTTTCTGTTCTACCGAAATAATCGTTTTTGCTTATATTACCGACTTTAACAAAATTTATCACTGCATATTCTGCAAGATTTTCATTACCGCCATTATTGCCTACTAGAATAAATCTGTTGCCTGAACTTAGGTTGTTTTCGCCATTTGAAATCCAAATACCGTGTCTATCGATATCATTAAATTCAGACATAGAAATAGTGTTGTTAGAAGGACCTGTTCTTTCTCCGCTTGAAGCTAGATTACTTCCTGCACCAAATTCAAATCCATATCCTACATTGTTAAATTTACATTTGTGCCATAAGTTATTTTCAACGTCAAACTTAGACTGCACTGCATAGCTATAGTTTTTAATATTAATGTTTTCAAAATAGTTATCACTTGTTCCTGCGGATCCAAGTGTTCCTACTATAGTCATTTGAATACCTACATCATTTTCTGAATATGAACTATCTCCGTTACTAAAAGATCCTGTAATTGTAATGTCTCTAAAAGTACTGTTTTTGCAGTTTTGTAATATAATACCTTGATCAGATGATACTGTTGTATTAATAGACAAACCACTAAGTTCTATATATTGTGCTTGATTTCCTGTTGTAGTAGCGTTTGCTTCTGTTGTGTCATTTGCATAAGATCCAGGTGTACTTGAACTATTGATAGTTTTAAATGCTGCACCTGAATTAGTTTTTGTTATAACAGTTTTTTCTTCGCCTGCACCTTTGATAACAGTGTAAGGAGGCAGGTATATAGTATCTGAAATATTATAAGTACCAGCTTCAATGTGTAAAACTTGTCTAGCTCTAGGATTTAATTTATCTGTATTGAGGAATAATTGATCAATAGCTCTTTGTAATGCTGCTGTTTGATCGCTGCCGTCGCCTGTTGCTCCAAAAGAACGTATAGATACACGATCATCTAAACGATCCTGTAAAGTTCTTTGTATAGGACTATTTTCTGTGTCCCCTGTTTGTATAAATGTGCCGTCTCTGTAGGTATAGTTATTTGCTAGTGCAAATATATCATCGTGTTCACTTAGAAGTTTTGTGTTTCCTACATAAGGCGAGCCTTCACTTACAGATCCATTACCTATATATAATTCTTGTGTGTCGATTGCCCAACCAAATTCTCCTGAGGCTAATTGTGGAAATCCTGTACTGGTATTCTTCTTACCTCTGCGAACCTGTATTCTTGATATGGAAACGATAGCCACGATTTTCTCCTAATATTATTATATATTTAGCCGTGTTTCTCATAATATTGATATACTCGCTTCCACCATTCTTGTTCCCATTCAGCAAACTCATCTGGCCATAAATCAAACTGCTGATATTCTCCTGCACGACTGCACATAAAGATATGTCCTTCACGTATGTCAGTTCCATGCACTTCATTATGTGCAATAGCATAGGCAGTAAGTTGTAGGAAATAATCTTCTACCCATTCTAATTTTTTGGGTTTGTTCGTTTGTTTGAAGTCCATGATACAAGGTTGCCCTTTGTATTGTCCTACTAGATCAGTTGTGCCTGCATAAATGTTTGGAACATAGAGTGGAACTTCACTTCCCCAAATTTCATCAACATCGTCCATAGCTTGCTCTTTGATTTGTGTGGCCATCATGTGTGCCTGCTGTGCATATGGATTACTGCCCGGAGTAGGCCACTCACCGAACTCAATATAGTCTTCAAGATACTTGTGCATACGGGTTCCAACACCGCTTGCTTCGGTTACAATCTCTTGTGCTTTCTTTTCACCTACACGTTTTTTCCATGCGATAAGATGTGTTTTGTCTTTTGTTTCTCCAAGAATAGTTGTAACACTAGCTACAGGAGGACCTCCGGGTGTTTCGTATCTGCGTTTGCCATTTACTTCAACACGTTTTAATCGTTCATAAGTATACTTTTCTTTAATTAAGGTCACCAATAAGTTCCTGTTCTTCTATGCACAGGTCTTGCCATACATTTATATTCAATGTTAAAACTAATACGCCAGTCTTTATCTTTTTGCGGAGTAGGTTTGTGATATAACCAATATGGCATTATATACAATTTATTTGGTTTTGGTTGCAAATAATGTACACCGTCATCTAAAATATACTCTAAGCCGCCGCCTTCTTCTGGAGGATTTACATAAAATACCGCATTAAGAGTTGTAGTTCTAACATGATTATGATTTACACAAATACTATGTTCATTGTTTTGTACATAAGTCCAAAGCTTTGTAGTATCTATTTGATCGGTCACTAGAAATTCATCATGAACTATATTGTGAAATGCAGTGCTTACTTTCTTACATAATACTTCGTTGTCGTATATAACATTGTAGCCTTTATCTTTGTCTAACTTTTTAAAATAGTTATCAACTATTTCATCTACATAGTTTTCAAAGACTCCTGCTACAGGAAAGTCATATTCGTAAAGATAATCACAAATTTTATTAAACATAAAACTATTATACAATATAAAGAAAAATTGTCAACCTATAAATCTTTTAGATCTACTGCTCTTTTTGCCATTTTTGACACTGCTTTAGGATCCTTTTTCTTACCCATAGGAAGATCATCCATTTCAGAAGATTTAAGTTCTATACCTTCTCTATCAAAGTTTTTTACTAGATTTTTAATCTTCACATCACTGTCATAAGCACTTTTAAAAGTTTCATAGTTAAATTGTCCTCTTCCGATATTTTGAAGAAGTTTGTCTAATTGATTAAAACTTACTTTGAATTGTTCTTTATTTTTAAAATGATCTAATACTTGATAAAGAGAAACGTTCGATTCAGTTACTTCAGCTTTTTTTTTGAACTTTCGTTCATATTACTCCAAGTTTCGGCATTTTCTTTGCCGTACTTCTTGATAAAGGCTGCTTTCGACATTTTTTCTGCATCTGCCATCATTGCACTTTTAGTAGCACCTTCTTTGATACGCTTGCCTTTAGGTGTAGCTGACTCACGCTTTTCGCGGCCTGCTTCATCTTCGCCGCCAGCTGCTGCTGCATCTGCATCAAAATCATCTTCTTCTGCTGCATCCATATCAATATCATCAGTAGGTTCCATGTCCATATCCATGTCCATATCATCATCGCCCATAGTATCCATTGGTTCAGCTTCGCCTGTCATCATACCAACACCTTGTGTTAATGCATCACGAGTTGTTTCCATTGTTGCATATAATGATTCTAGTGCAGGCTTAATTAAGTTTGTAAATGCTTCAGATTTTTCGCTGCCCATTTCGTCGCGAATTGCATCTGCTAGTTCTAGCATAGACTCTGTTTGCATTTCTGCTGTGTCTTCCATCCAACCTGTAACACGGTCAACCATATCTTTAGCTGCCATTACTAGTTCTGCTTCGTCTTCAGCACCTTCGCTCACAGTTTGTTTGATAGCTTCGTCTATATTATCAATAATTGTATCATCACGCTCTAATATTGCAGCATTAAGAACATCTAAAAACATTTTGTTTTTTTGATATTCAGCAGTCTGAACGCTATCAAAACTTTCAGTAGTTTCTACATTGAAAACTTTTGTACGTAATTTATTACGAGCATCTAATAGTTGCTCTGTGGTAAATTTGTCAATGTTAATTTTCGTTCCAAATTTTACAGCTAGACTTTCATTTAGTTTTGCTGCTGTTATAGGTCTTGTAAATTCTGTTATCTGCATTATATTATTCCTAATGATACATGTATATTTATCAATTGTTAAAAATTATGTTGTCTATTTGAGACTTGATATAATTTGTTTTCTGTATAGATTCATCAAGTCTAATTTCTCTTATTTGTCTAGATTTTTCATCTTTAGTACTTTGTATAATTTTTTTGAAGAAGATTGCGTCATTGTAATGTTTTAATAAATCTTGATCTAAACGAGCAATGTTTCGTATTTCGTTTTTTCCTTCTATTAGATTTTTAACCATTGCAATAGCACAATTTTTAAAATGTGTTTTTGTTAGTGTTTTATTGTTTTCAAGGTCTACAATAATATAATCTTGACTTTTATTTTTCCTAATTACATAATTCTTTATTCTGATACTATTACCTTTTGAATATGGCAATGATGTATCTCTCAAAAGAGAATCTATCATAGACTCTAAATCTTTAATAATTTGATTGTTCATTAGACCTCTGGGTTGTTCCTGCATACATAAGTATTATTCTTTACATTTATTCTAGTTATCAAACTCTTTCTAATTAATGACTGCAATATGAATTGATCTCTTTCATTAAAAGAGTTGTACCATACTGGCTCGGAAATTTTTTCTAATAACTCTTTTTCTTCGTTAGTAGTAAAAATTTCAAAATTTGATATCAGTTCATTTATTTTCATCTTGCCATCATATTTTTTAAATCATCTTTTTTAAATGTAAATTTTCTCGGTTCACCTGGTCCAGGTCTTGGATTTTGTATTTCTATTTCTTTACTATCAGATCTTGTTATTTTAAAATTATCTGCTCTTGCTTTTCCGCCTACTGTTTGACTAGGTAGGCGAATCATTTTTCCGGTTTTTAATTGGTTATCAATATTAGTAGTATTTGCATTATCAGTTTTAGTTGCTGTATCAGAGCCAATTGTGTCTGCATCAGTATTTGTAAAAGGTTCACTTTTTTGAGAACTAGGTTGAGATCCAACAGTAGCATTTGGGCTGTTAGTAGTACGGCTATCTTTTCTCATTCCCATACCCAACCCTACTCCTGCTTTTGCACCTTTTTTAATACCCTTTTTAGCTAAACTTTTTACAGCCATGCCTCCTAAAGCTCTTGCTGCTGCTCCTGCGATTGCACCTATAGCAGGAAGTATTTCATTTACAGGTTCATCTTTTTTGTTTTTGAATTCTGAAAACCTCATATCTTTCTCCGCTTGGCTGCTTTACGTCTGTTAACTTTACTCAATCTTCTTGATGCCGCACTATATTTTTTTGTTCTACTAGTTTTGATTGCCTGTGTTCTTCCTTTTGCACGTCTAGTAGCTTTCATAGTTGCTGCTGCCTTTGCTCTTTTAGGCGCTGTGCAAGTTGATGCTTTTGCTACAATACGTCCTTTTCTTGTTCCGCTGGTGCAGCGATATTTACGAACAACTTTGTTGCCCTTCTTTCCAAAAATCAAACTGGCGCCTTCTGTGATCTCTTGTATTTTCATCTTCTTTTATTCAATGCTTTTAATCTACGGCTTGCTGGATTAGTACGCTTTGTTTTTTTAGCTTTTCGTGATAAGCGTTTTCCTAGACGTCTTTTTGTTTGTTTGAATTTTGTACTCTTTTTTATATCAGGGGCAGCAAAGCATTGAGATATTTTTGCAACAACTCTGCCTTTCCTTCTGCCAGAGCCACAGCGATATTTACGGACTACTTTCTTGCCAGAACGTGCCCATACTTGTCCTTCTGCTAATATTTCTTCTGATATAAAAAATTCACGTAATAACATATAGTTATTTATCGTGTTTTACATGTTCATTAATAAAACTACAAGTGTACTTAAAAGTCCAGCAATTATAGTGCCTGTAGCACCTATAAGAACTTTTACCAGCGATTGCTGTCCTGAGGTTATATCTGCATGTATATCCTCAACCTTTTCTTCTATTTTAGAGAGACGACTTTCTAAGACTTCATAACGCTGTGCGCATAAGTCTACATGTGCTTCTAAATTTTCTCTTTCAAGTTGAGTTGTGGCACTGGCCATAAAATTTCCTTTACAGTATACGTTTCCAAGGAGCCTTGTTTTATTGCCTAGTTTGCCTTATATAATTTATTTATCTAAAGTTGTAATATCTTCGAACAATATATTAGTATAATTTTCATCTTTTGAATTAAAACAAGCCGTGTCAAATTCAACTGATTCATTTAATTTAGGAATTATAGGAACTAGGTCAAAATCATCTTTGAGCATGTCAACTGTAAGTCCTCCGTTATATTCTGTTTCAAACACAAAGGACCAAAGGTTTTGTTTTCCTTTGTACTTTTTGCCAAATCCTAAATTATCTATTACAGATTTTTCTTGCACAGGTGACCTTTCATAAAATGGATTTATTCTTAATCCTAAAACCTGTAAAAAGGTTAGAAAGTTTTGCTGTTGCTTTACATCAAAACTATTGCCTCTACGGACATTAGTTTCTGTAATATCAACCAAGGTGCTTATTTTAAATTTCATAAAAGTACTTATCGGCCATAAAAAAAGCGCCACAATAATGTGACGCTTTGTTTTTAATCTATCTAGTAAATTACATACCTAAGATTGATGTTGGTTGTGCGCAAGTTGTTGAAGCAATGATTTCACTTGCACGAGCTGCAATGTCTGCTGTGCTTGTGTTGTGACCGTCCATTACCATTACGATTTTTGTGCCGTTTGCTTCCATAATCATTGGGTTGAACTCTTGAGCAATAAGCTCTAGTGTTCCGCCAACACCTGTTGATGGTGTTGAACCAGCTGTTAATACAAATGTTGTTACATTTGCTGTTTCATACTTAGTAGCGTCTGCGTGACCTACACCATTTGTTCTTGTTACTGCTGCCATTTTCTTTCTCCTATATCTCTAAAATGGACAATTCGTTCTCTACGAATTTGTTATATTGTATTTATAAAAAAACGTAAAAAACTATGAATAATACACAATTTTGGAGATTAGTTTCTATTCTTTGCTCTTTTTTGCAAAGATCGTAACTGTTGAATGTATGCAGGACCTCCAGATATTATATCATCTAACATCTTTATAGCTGGAAGATATCCTTTTATCATTGAACTAGATGCACCTTGATTAGATAATGCATGTTCAATAAATTTTTTTGTCATTTGTATATTCTCAGCGCCGACAATATATCTATACAACGCCATCTGATCATTAGATGTAGATATATCAGGAGTGCTTATGGTAGGCTGATTGTCTTTGACACTTGCTTTTTCTAAATCTTTTATTGCTGCTAATTTTTCAAAGTCGTCTATTAGATCACTATTTCTTAATTTGGCTCTTACCGCATATAATAGTTTTGTAACCATTACACGCTTTTCTTGTTTGTTCAATCTTTCAAAATTAAGTAAACTTCTTCTTACAGATTTATATTCTGTATTTTTTATTCTTAGAGAAGATTCTAATTCGGTAAACATTTTTGTTAGCAGTGTAGGTTCTTTACCATTCTTTAGACTATTAATATATCTATTAATGTCGCTTGTAGGTACCCTAATTTCTTTTTTTAATTTAGCGGCTGCGCCAGGATCTTTTAATTTAGACTGTGCAGAAGTTGGACCTACTAAAAAATAAACAAAATTATATAAGTCAGTGCCCATAATTCTATAATATTTGTAAAGTTCAAATCCTGCTGTTTTTGTTGTATAGGTTTTTACAAAAACACGAAATTCAGGAAATTGTCTTAGTGTTTCTAAAACCAACAAGCTTAGATACAAACGCTCCATGCAATCAGAATAGGTCAACTTACGACTGTTACCGTCGTCCTTTGTCATTCTAGATTCATGTAAGCCTTTGATAAAATCCATTTAGTTAGCCATCGCAATAAGTTGCTTGAATCTATCCGGAGTCATTTCAGGATATTTGTCTTTAGGTTTTTGTTCCTTATTACGATCATTTGTATATTGTACCATATGATTGTATACATCTTTCATGCTTTTAGGTCCGAAGCTTGCTCCAAGTCTTGACAAAACAGCACCTAATTCTGCTAACGAGTTGTAGTCTCTATCGTCCATTTTTGGAGCACTATTAATTTTTTGTTTTATTTTTTGAGCAACTTTTGATGCAGCACGAGCTTGTTGACTAAGTTCATAATCAGGTGTTGCAAATTTTTCTGTAACTTCATTAATTTTCATTTTTAAATCCTTAGTTAGGTTGCCATCTTGTACGTGGCACTAATTTTGTTTTACTTCCAAGAGCGACATAACCTTCGCCGCCTTTGTTTCCGCCTGTTGTTGCCTTAACGTCTGCATCAGCATCGTCTAATTGATCTATGATGTGATCCTTTACAGACATAATTTGTTTTACAAGTCCAAAGATGGCAGGCAATGCTTTTGGCATTTGTTCTGCCATTTCTTTTATCTTTGCTTGTTTGTTAGCACTAACTTTAGATCCTGCTAACCAATCAAAAAATCCTGTTTCAATATTTTTAAGTTGTTGTGTGCGAGTCATGTGATTTACATAAGTATAGATTATGTTTTTCATATCGCTTAGACCCTTAACAGGTGCTAGGAATTGATCAATTGTTTTACCAGTAACCTGTACTCGTTTTCTAATACTATTAACTTCTTTTGTATCTATTTTTGGCTGATGAGTAACATAAGTTTGTCCTAGCACTACTGCATCACTAGAGTTAAGTTCGTCTACATCTTTTATAGGTGTACTTGACTTTCCTCCCCAATCTTCAAATTTTGTGTGAACTACTACACCAACTTTTGAATTCGCTATGCGGCTACCGAGTTGGCTATTCGTATCAACTGTGTATTTGACTTTGTTAGGTTCAAATTCTACTGCTCCGTCAGTAGTGCTAAAAGGTTTGCGTGGACTGTATAGTAAATCGCCATATACATATCCTCTAAAGTTCGGAGGTGTAGCTGCTTTCATGATATTGAACACTTCTGCCATTTCAGCACCAAAGTCTGCTCTCCACGGCTCTTCTTCTACACCTTTACCTGAATTTTGAATAAACTTGCTT
>Ga0181590_10005836_pt1 | contig 10153 bp, 5 predicted proteins | sample 071ome_34_FD_132446 | JGI IMG/M metagenome (GOLD analysis project Ga0181590, IMG submission 132446) | Coastal salt marsh microbial communities from the Groves Creek Marsh, Skidaway Island, Georgia - 071411BT metaG (megahit assembly) | ecosystem: Environmental > Aquatic > Marine > Intertidal zone... | reverse complement strand
GATATGGGTTGGATGTTTTGGAATGCAACTTCATTTAATCAAGATATTGGCAATTGGAATGTAAGTAATGTAATATGGGCCTCCAATATGTTTCAAAATGCAACTTCATTTAATCAAGATCTAACCAGTTGGAATACTACAAGTATGACAGTAGACACTATTCCAACAGATTTTGCTACTAATTCAGCATTACCTGCTAGAAAAATGCCACTGTTTGGTAGAGATGGTAGTCAGTATAATTATTATCCTATAAATAATTCAGGAACAACAGATCCAACAGAGGCAGAAATCTGGCGCCCAAGAGCTCCTGCATCTGCAGCATGGATTGCAGGTAGAGGTTACATAACAGGTATAGCAGATCCTATCACTACTATGGAATGGATGTTTGCTTATAACAGCACATTTAATGATTCTGATTTACAATATTGGGATGTAAGTTCTGTTTATAATATGTACAATATGTTTGGCTGGGCAACTTCATTTAATCAAGATATCGGTAATTGGGATGTAAGTAATGTTAATTATTTAGGTCTTATGTTTAAGAACGCAACTTCATTTAATCAAGATATTGGTAATTGGGATACGAGTTCAGTTACTGATATGAATCAAGTGTTTCATCTTGCTACTGCATTTAATCAAGATATTGGTAATTGGAATGTCAGTTCGGTTAACAATATGATTTATATGTTTAAGGACGCAACTTCATTTAATCAAGATTTACGCTGGTGGAATGTAAGGTTAATAAGTTCTGCACCATCCTATTTTGACCAGAATACCTCTAGTAGTTGGACAACTAAACCACTTTGGGGTCAATCACTAAATATTTACCCATTAACAAATACTGCATCAGATCCTACAAGTTTTAGTACAGACCCAACTGTAAGTACTTGGCAACGAGACGGTGTTCCAGCAGGTGGCTATAGATTTAAACCTAATGATGGAATTTATACTCTGCCTGGAGATCCAATTACCGATATGAGCCTCATGTTCTATAACAATACTACCTTTAATGATCCAGATGTTGGTCTTTGGGATGTCAGTTCAGTTACTGATATGAGTTTTATGTTTAACAATGCAACTGCATTCAATCAAGATTTACGCTTGTGGGATGTAAGCCACATAGCTTCTGAACCAACAGGATTTGGCGGTGCTGATGGTTGGACAACTAAACCACTTTGGGGACAAATACTTAATTATTATCCAATGACAAATACAGCTACAGATCCTACAAATACTACATGGAGATCATCATACGCTCCGGCAAATGGTTATCTCTTTAGGGCAAATGATGGAATTTATACCTTACCTGCCGAACCAATAACTAGCATGAATAGTATGTTTAAATACTCTCCCTTTAATGATCAGGATATTAGCAGTTGGGATACGAGTTCAGTTACCGATATGAATAGTATGTTTTACTTTGCATATATATTCAATCAACCCCTTGACAATTGGGACACAAGTAATGTTACTGATATGTCAAGTATGTTCAGAAGTGCAACGTCATTTAATCAAGACTTAACTGGTTGGGATGTAAGCAATGTAACAAATTATTTAGATTTTTCGCTATACGCTAATTCTTCTTGGACACTAAAGCCTATTAAAGAGATAACAATCGATTCTTCTTTCTCAGTTACTTTCACTGGAATTGTAACAACGCAATCGTATATTAACAGATATGTGGATATAGTATTGTTTCATCCAAGTGATTTAGGAGCGGGTGGTGCAGCATTAACATATGATCCAGCTATGGCTCTCCTTGCAGATGTGGTGATTTCACTAGAGCTGACAAGCACCTCATTTACTCAGCCATCTGCTAATAATATGAGTCAAAATGTGCTGTTAGAAAATCCATTCAATGCAAATTATACTACTTATTATTCTTTACAGAATAATCAACAAATGTCTGAAGCTATTACCTACACAGGAGATCTTCTTCCTTACACTAATTTTTCAAACACAAACAATGCTACTACTGGTGGTGACTATATAATACGAATAAGATGTGGAACAAATTCTTATACTACGTTCCTGGTTGGACAACCTCCTACGCAGACCATATTATATGACCATAGAACGATAGAGTTTACTGGAAATTACAGTCTAACTTTTTCTTTTTCCTTTTAATTTATCAATTAAATAGATTAGGGAGATTTCATTTTATCAATACAGCTACATTGAAATCTATAACTTGAAAGAGGGTTGCATTAACAACATTTTTCCTACTAAATACTATAGTAATTCTTAAGGAGAACACAAGTGGCAGTAGGAAGGATTAGTGGACAGCTATTAGAATCAGTACTAGAACGAGATGGAATTGATCTTACCTTTACTAGTAACGGCAACACTCTTTTACATTTTGATACGGCAAATAATAGGATAGGCGTAGGAAAGAACAATCCTGCTTATGATTTTGACGTCACTGGATCATTTGCAGCTGGCCAACTTGCAGTTTCACAATTTAGTGTTGGCACGATTGAAATGAGTGGCAATACAATATCAACATCAAATGGTGATATTAACATAACACCAAATTTGGCTACGGATAAGGTAATAATCGGAGGCGATTTAGAAGTTACCGGATCAGTTGCAACACCTGCAGGCGTTACAATAAGTGCAAACGATAACCCTCCATCTGCTCCTATAAATGGATCAATATGGTTAAACACTCAAAATATGGGCTTGTATGTTTATTTCCAAGATGTTGACAGCGCCCAATGGATACAGCCTAGCTTAGGTATAAATGATGTAAATGCATTCACAAGTGTGCAAATTGGAAACAGTGTTATTAATGCTATTGGATTAGACACATTGGTATTAGAACCTGGTGATGGTATAGTTTTCACAGCAACCGAATCTGCAAATACAGTTACAATAACAAGTTCAAGTTTAACACAAGAAGAAGCTATAGGGTTTTCTATAGCACTAGCATGAGATATAAAATATGGCTTTAAATTTTCCAGCAAATCCTACAGCAGGAGATATATACCAAACGTCTAATACTGTCTGGCAGTTTGACGGATCTTTTTGGAATATATTATCAAATAATCCAAATGCCCTGCAAATTTTATCTAATATAGATAAACAAACAAATTCACCAGATACTACTGCAGGGTTAGTTTTAACATCAGTAGGTGACACAACTTACGACTTTCAACCTCAAATCAATAATTTTACACAGTTACAGGATATAGATCTTGTAACAAACGATCCTCTTAATACTCTAGACCAGTTTATGACAACAGACGGAGCAGGTGGATTTAAATTTGTACCTATAGTAGATACTTTAGCAAATTTACAGGATGTAGACAGCGTTACAAATAATCCTCTCGGTGTATCTGGCAGAATACTCCAATCAAATGGCTCTGGAGGATTTAGTTTTTCTCTCATTTCTTTAAGCCAGGTAACAAATGTTGATCTATCAACTAATAATCCAAATAATGCAACAGATCTAGTCCTAACAAGTGCAGGATCAGGTGAATTTCTATTTAAATCACTTGATAATATATCTAGCAATTTATTAAGTACTGGAGATATTGATCAAGTAAATGGGGTTTTTGGGTTTGATCAAAATTTAAATGATTTTGTAGGCGCATTTACACTACCTACATCAAATGCAAATAATGGATTCTTTTACAATAATAATGGAACAGTTTCATTAACTACAAATATATTTACAGCATTAGGTGGTTGGGTAATATCAACCAACTTCAATGGAGATTTAATTTTTTCATATAATACAGTAAACATGATAGCATTCCGTACCAATGGTGCAATAGATGCAAAAGATGACATTACAGCCTTTGTTGGAACAATTGTTTAGGATATGATTTATGACATTACAGACAACTGGATCTATAAGTTTTTCGCAAATTGCTCAAGAAATGGGAGATGATCCACCTCATTCAATGTCAGAAATGTTTGGTTTGAGCCTAGACATACCTAGAAGTGGAAAAATGGGTTTTAGCGACTTTTATGGAGCAACAGTATGGACTCCGCCTAGTACATTAACCGGAACACCGTTCCATATTACAGGTGGTTTAGCTGCGCCTAACCAAGCTGCTAGTGCAGAAGCAAATGCTGGAGATTACGGAGTTCAAGACGCCTGGCCAGATGGTTTAGGTGGATTTGCTAGAACCACAGGTGTTTATGATTCTGTAGCATGTGGCAATTCATTAAACATGGGGGATCCGTTTGCAACTTATAATAGCACATCTGCCGGCGGCGTAACTACATATTGTTCAATATATACCGATCAAAACTTTTATTATTCTCGTATGTGTTGGGGAGGTGATCAGATTGCTGTCCTACAACAGTTATGGGACACAGCAGATAAACAAAATTTCTTAGGATCAATTTATTTCCGTGCACCTAGGTCAGGACAAACTAATTATCGAACAAACGAATTCCAAGTAAGAGATAGCCTAGGCAACTTATTACGAAATCAAACAGACTGGTATGATCAAACATATGCAGGTGCCTTTAGAGGCGTATTAACATGGAAAACTGATGGAACAGGATATGATTTTGTAAAAGACTCTGGTGCATCTGATGGATTACCAAGTCATTCAGAAAGTGGCCTGTCTCTCCCAACTGAATTTTTTACCACATTTAATGCTAGAATATATAGCTCATATTGTAACTCATGTACAGCAAATGCCCACATGCGAGAAATGAGATATAATTACTACGCACCGTAACATGTAAACTTTCATAAGATAAATAATATATAGATATTTTATGAAAGACATTCATGGCTCTTGATATTCAAAATAATAATGTTGAAAATATAGGCACTACTCCTGTAATAGTTTTACAAACAAATTCCACAAAAAAAAATACAGTGATAGGTCTAAGCCTAACTAATGTTTCTAATACTCTAGTGAATGCAAGTGTAATTTTAGAAGATGCAGCAAATGTAAGTGCATATTACTTGAAAAACACCGTAATTGCTACAGGAACAAGCCTTAGATTAGTATCAACTGGAGAGAAATTAATTTTATCTCCAAACAATAAATTATATGTACAATCAAGCACTCCTGAATCATTAGACGTGATTGTAAGTTATGTAGGTTAAAGGAAAAATATGAGTTATTTTATAGGTATTACTCCGTCAGATATAAATCAAAGTTTTATTAAAAGATATTTTTATGGTTTACGTAGGAATGATGATGGAGAATTATATTTTATTACAGTAGACCAATTAGGAACAACTGACGATGAACTGGTTGTTAACGAAATAGGATCAGGAGCTGATAACTATCCGTTTTTTGAAGAAGGTATAGATTATTTGGAAGGCGTTACTGTTGATCACCAAATAGAGTATTTAAATTTACGATATCCACAATTTAAATGGGATAACAGATTTCTAAGCTACTATATAGATGATGACGGTAGATTATCTATTAAAATTAACAAAACGCATGTATATGAAGAAGGTATTTCTACAGAAGGTTATTAATAATGTCAGAATTTAAACTAGAAAGATTTAAGTATAACTGGATTGGCGAATGGCAAGCAGCATATTCCTATAATAGAGACGATGTTGTTATAGTAGGCCCAAGTGCCTATGTTTGTATAGAACAACATACATCTGATGCAGATTTTAATGTAGATTTAGATTTTGTAGTTCCAAATAGTAATCCTCCATTAGCAAAACCTAAATGGGTCCTCATGCAAAGAGGCCAAACTTATGCAGGCAGATGGCAAAGTTCGTATCAATATCAATCTGGTGATATTGTGTTATTTACAGGATCTCTATATCTATGCGTAGATGGACATTTGTCAACAACATTTGAAGAATATTCTAGCAAATTTATACTTTTTGCAAGTGCAATGGAGTTTATTGGTAATTGGGAAACAGGGACTGAATATGGAGCAGGAGCAATTGTTAAGTATAATGGTATTAATTTTAAATGTATTGCCCTGCATACTTCGCAAGATATTTTAGAAGATAATATAACTGATTGGGAAATTTTTAATGAAACTAACCAATTTGTAGGAACTTATCAACAAAATTATCTGTATAAGAAAAATGATTATGTTAATTTTGGCGGATCAATATATGTGGTTACAAACACCCATACAAGCACCGGCAATTTTGCTGCAACAAATTTTGACTTAGTTGCAGTAGGATATGTTTATGCAGGAGCTTTTGACGAAGCAGTAGATTATGGTGCAGGAGACATTGTTCAATTTGGTGGAATTTTCTATACCTGTTTAAATGCAACCAAAGGAATACCGCCTACTAACGATAGCACACAAGAATTTTGGAGTAAATTAGTTGAATCATTTTCGTTTAGAGGAGACTTTACAGAAAATGCTGATTACTTACCAGGAGATGTGTTACGGATTGGTGGAGAACTATTCAGTGTTAATACCGAAATATCCGACACAACCTTTGATGATCTTAATCAAAATGATAATTTCACACTAATATTATCTGGTCAAAAATGGGCAAATTATTGGAAGCTAGGAATTAGATACGAAACATCTGAACTAGTATATTTTAAAGGTGCTGTATACGAAGCTATTCAATCTCATTTATCAAACGCAGAAAATGTTCCTTGGGATAATGCGTTGTTTTGGCAAAAGACCACACAACAAGGTAATCAAGGAGGTATGCAAAATTATGGAGACCTTTTAACCTATGATTATCAACGGTCATATGATGGAGATCTCAGTACCATTGGACCTACAGATATTTCAATTGGAGAGTTAGATAATTTATTAAGTATAGATGAAAATTCAAAAGTTTTATGGAGAAAAATACATCAAACAGAAGTTACTGTAGTTTATGTATCAACAACAGGCAGTAATTTAGTTGGTAATGGGTTAGATCCATATCATCCATTTAGGACTATTAGATATGCTTGTCAATTTGTAGAAAAAAATGAATTATTTCCTTGCAAAATATCAGTCGCAACAGGAATGTATGAAGAAATTTTGCCAATCGTAATACCGAAACTTACTGTTGTCATGGGCGACGAATTGCGAAGTACTATAATTTCTGCAAAACGATCTGTCGTAGGTTATGACAATTATCCTGCTTATTTTTTTGCATTTCTTTCTCATTTCCAAAACATTTTTTCTAATTTAATTTCTCAAAAAATTGTAACACCACAAGAAGGAAATACAGTAGAGCAAATAACTAATTTGCCGAACTTAGCAATAGCAGCACCTATCGTTACAATTATTAATGACCTATTTACTGATATAAGGAACGATGTAGATTTCGTTTTAGATGAAATAGGAAATAAAGTTACAGTTACTGGTTCTAACAACATTAGTACCAATCTTGATAGAACACTTGCAGGTAATATAATTGATGCAAATTTGATTTTTTTGCAAGAAGAAGCAATTGCATATTTACAAAATAACTTTACTATAGATAATTTAGATACAGAAAAAATAAGGAATGATGTAGAACAAGTTCTATTCGGTATTGTTTATGATTTAAAATATCCTGGTAATTATATGTCATTACGATCTGCAAAATATTTTGTAAACAGTATTGTAGGTAGCACAAGTGACGACATGTTTTATGTACGCGATGCAACAGGATTAAGACAATGTACAGTTCAAGGTTTAGACGGGACTGTTGATAAAAATGCAACAATTGCAACAGTCCGACCAACAGGTGGAGCATTTATTTCATTAGATCCAGGTTGGGGACCCGATGATGAGAAAACGTGGATTGCTACTAGATCTCCATATGTTCAAGGTGTTACAACTATTGGCACTGCTTGTACAGGTGCAAAAATAGATGGCATATTGCACAATGGAGGAAATAGATCCATGGTTGCAAATGACTTTACACAAGTTATTAGCGACGGAATAGGTGCATGGGTACGGAACAAAGGTCGCACAGAATTAGTAAGTGTATTTACATACTATGCATATGCTGGTTACCTAGCAGAAAGTGGAGGAACAATTAGAGCAACAAATGGAAATAATAGTTACGGAACTTATGGCTCGGTTGCGTTAGGTATTGATCCTACAGAAACTCCAACAAATGCATCGGTAGATAACAGAAATCAACAAGCAACTATATCTAGAGCGTTTGCTGGTGAAATTGCAGATGATTCAGGTGAAGTTGATCGTATACTAGTATTTGAATATAGTAATGCAGGGATTAATTATACAACTGCAAACACTACTGTTATAGGATCTGGAAATTTTGTAGATCCTAGATTTGAAGATTTTAGGACTCAGGGCGTATTTGAACTGAGATTAATTGAGCCTGAAGATAGTTCTAATATAGGTGGTGTGGGTTATACAAATCGAGGAAATAATGCACAAGGAGGAGACGATGTTTCGATTACGTTAGCTTCAAATGATCTGTTTACACCAGAGCAGTATATAGGACAGCGGCTAGTTATTACTTCAGGTACAGGTACAGGACAATACGGATACATTTTTGCATATGATGACATTCTAAAAATAGCAAGCATTTATAAAGAATCTACTGATCAACCAGGTTGGGACCATGTAGTACCAGGCACGCATATTGAGCCCACATTAGAATCAAATACGTTTTATGTAATTGAACCTAGGATATCTGTAGATCCACCAACGCAAAATTTTGATATAAAAAATCAAAGTAATTTTTCACTCTGGAATGATGTAGAATTTGGCAGTGTCATTGAAACCTACAATGGAATTAATATAGATAATGGAACAGGTAATACAATTGATTTAGCCCCAATACCTGCTGTTATTAATGTTACCAAATCTGGAACTGATTATTCTGTAACATTTATATCAAGAGGCGCAGGATATGCAGTAGGAGAAGAATTTACTATATCAGGAGAAATTTTAGGAGGCAATACTCCTGAAAATGATTTAACAATTGAAGTATTAACCAATAGTGACGATAGCACAAACAGTATTCAAACAGTTCGAATAACTGGGGAAGCATTTTCTTTTGCTTGGGTAGGCATAGCGCAAGGAACAAGAGCATCATTTTCATCTGACGGTATCACTTGGACCGGGGCATCGATGCCAAGTAATAGATTGTGGAAAAAAGTTGTAAGTGGTAATAATCGGTTTGTAGCTATACCTGTAGACAATGTTGATCGAGTTGCTTACAGCACTACTGGCAAAACATGGATTGAAAGATCGTTACCTAGCCAAAGCAGATTGACTGACATTGTTTTTGCAAATGGTTTGTTTGTGATTTCGACTACTTTAAGTAATAAAGTTTTTTATAGCAGTGACGGATCTACATGGAATGAAACGGCTATTCCTACAAGCACTACCTTAACTTGGTCTGCTATAAGTTACGGTTATGGCAAATTTATGATAATATCAGATGGAGCAAATAGAACAATTACTACAAGTATAGACGGTATAAACTGGGCAACACCGACAAATGACGTTTTACCAGCAGATGCATTTAATTATGTTAGCATGGTACACAATGGCGGTATGTTTATTGCTTTAACAGATACAAATAAAATAATTTACTCTATAGAAAATACTCTAAATAATTGGCAGGTATTAGAGTTACCAAGTGCTGATAGTGGTGTTACAACTTGGACTCGGATAACTTATGGTAACGGTTTATTCTTCATTACAGCTCAAGATGTGGACACTCAATACATTCTACAATCTCAAGATGGTATCAATTGGACAGAAGTTAATACTGGATCATCAAGATTTTGGGCAGTGGTTAAATTTGGAAAAAAATCGGCAAATGTAGGTCAATTCCTAATACAAGCACACAATATTAGTGGGGGAATAGGAACCGATGACGTAATAAATTATCAAACTGGTGCTGTTCCAGTTGTACGTGCAAAACTAGATGGAAGTGCAATTGGTGAGTTTACAATTATTAATCCAGGTAGTGGATATCAAAGCGCACCAGGAGTTACCATAACAGATAATCAAGTACAAGTTGATGCATTTGCTCAAGTTAGGATAGGTAATGGCGTCTTAGCTCAACCAACTTTTTATAATAGAGGTATTGGATATAGAACAAGTACAACTCAAGTTACTCTTACAGGAGATGGATTTGCTGATGTGATTCCTAGCAGAACCAATTTCATAACAGTAACAGGTTTGGGTAATTATCCAGGTCCAGGAGCACAATTAAGAATTAGTGGTATTGTTGATATCATAAATGAAGTAGAAGAAATTAGAATTTTTACTC
>Ga0181590_10005814_pt1 | contig 10167 bp, 17 predicted proteins | sample 071ome_34_FD_132446 | JGI IMG/M metagenome (GOLD analysis project Ga0181590, IMG submission 132446) | Coastal salt marsh microbial communities from the Groves Creek Marsh, Skidaway Island, Georgia - 071411BT metaG (megahit assembly) | ecosystem: Environmental > Aquatic > Marine > Intertidal... | reverse complement strand
TGCATATCAAACTTGTCGAACATGTCAGTCTCAGGACCAAAACCAGGTAGAGAAGGCGACATCGAAGACACCCTCTCCATCTTTACTGCTCGCATGTAGTCATCTATGCGCGAGAAGTTCCCGAAGAATTCTTCGAAAACACCTGCAGCATAAAGAGCATCTTTTTCATTCAGTATCATAATTGCATATTATACAGATTACGTATTCGAATGTAAAGTAAAAAAAAACTAAATACTAGAATTATGAGTACGACAACAATTTTTCATCTTTACTATGTCTCGGCGAACACTACCGTAGTGGTCACTGACAACCGAATATCTTCGGCTTCGCACGAACTTCTAGAATCTACTGCTAACATTGATGTGGCAAAGCATCGATCAGAAAATGTTTATGCGAAAAAGATTTATCGAAACGCCAGTGTTTTTACACTGTTCGAAGACGAAAGTCTTTATCGCAGGTACAAGATGAACACTCGAACTTCTCGGCATCTCGCACGAAAGAAAAAACGAGTAGTGACACAAGAATTTCGGGATCGTGTTTCAAGAGCACAAAGCGGTAGATTTAGTTGGTCGTTTGGCAAGAAAAACTTGTCGTATCACAAGACTCTGGCCACAAAACGCAGAAATAACAGTTTTGCAGGTTGGCCTAAAGGCGTACCAAGAACGGAGGAAAATCGTAAAAGAAATTCTGAAAGTCATAAAGGACTACACAAAGGATGGCGATGGTGTTGGTCTCCTTCCGAGATGAAAGAAAGAAAAGTTCAACCCGGTAAAGAGCTGCCAGAAGGTTATGTTTGGGGAAGATCGCCTAATTCTCTTGACGGAACATACTTTAAAAAGAGTCGCTAATGCCGTTTACGTAATCGGTATTACAGCGAGCAATTGACAATTAAAAGAACGTTCTTTACTGTCTGAAATTGAACCAATGACCCACACATCATCGCCTTGTTCGTAATTATACTTGGACTTTGCCTGTGTTGTTGTGATAACTTTAGTTGCTGGTTCGCCGTTGTACCTTTCGTATTCAACGGAAACGGTAAGTTGATCGGCTCGTACTGTACTTCCAGTTGCTTGTGCTACCTTATCTCCTGCCCATGCTCCTCCGCCAGCGGCGAGTGCTGTACCGAGTATCTTCGTAACTGAACTGTAACTGCCAAGCAATTCATATGCTGCCCATCCTGCAAGACCGGCTCCGACTGCTTGTTGGCGTTTTGTTTCTTTTGTGATCACTGCATCGTTGTTTGCAATGACGGTTCCTTTGTATGTACTGCATTCTTGTTGAGCTCTACCAGAACTGACGGTATCTGGTTTGTACTGTGTCCCAGTACAGGCCACCGTAGAAAAAAGTAACAATGAAGTCAATGATGTGTATTTGATAAGTGTATTCATTTTAAATTCCATAACGTTGTTTATATTGTAACCTGAGTTGTTTAAAGGGTTCGATCCAATCACGCCAATCCTCTACAAAAATTTGTGGTTCTTGTTGATTGTCAACGGCGATACAGATCACTATTTTTTCCATAGTTAATCCTGTTCTCTCTTCGAATGCTTTACAGTAAGCTGCTCCCTGCATGAAGTAGTTGTGTATGTAATTGTGCTTTTTTGGTTTTTGTGATGTCTTCCAGTCAACACAACAGTTTTTGTCACTCCATTTACAAATCAGGTCTGGTTTACCAGCAACTAGCAATTCGTGACTATACAGTTTTTTCTCTTGCAAGTATACAGTTTGTAGGTTTTTATCGATTACGGGACGAAGTTTCTCAAATGTCTCCATGTGAGAAGGCATTCTTCCCTCTGACCAATTGTCTTTGTTTGCTATGTAGTCTTCGGCAATGTTGTGTACAGCAGTTCCTCTGCGCGAGGCCTTGACCATAATTTTATTTGCCTGTTCTTCACCGACTCTTTTACGCCAGTTTTTTATTCCTTCTTCAGAAAATAGACTGGTAACGGAGGTCACAGATGGCATAACGAGTTCTTCGCCATGAAAATCTTCGCTGAGAACATAAACTCTTTTGCCGTCTTTGTTTTTTCTTGTGATTTTTTCACTCAAATTCGCAAGAGTGATATCGTCATTCATGTAGTGATGAAATGTCATTTGTTTTTGTCTTTGTTTCTTTTTGCTCGCCATTTTTCTACTGCTTGTGAAACTCTTGATTCACGGACTGAGTTTCGTTGGCCATATCTTTTTGCAAGTTCGGAGTTTGGATGTGCTTCAGCTATCTTGTCCATAGTCTCTGTCCATCCACTATCATTTGATTTTGTTCTATCGCCAACACCAGTGACAAGACTCGGAGCGGCCAATATTACATTCTTCCACTCTGGACATTCATCAACGAATTCTTTCATTTCGCTATACGACATCATGCTAGTAATGATTTCACCCGTTTCTTTATGTTCGAAGTCATACAAAGGCATTAGTAATCATCTCTTCTAGTTGTGCATAGAATATGCCGGTGCAATTTCGTGCTGATATTGGATTGATTCGAATTGTCTGTCCTTCTTTAGGATCAGGAAGGACCATGCGAAATTTTGCATCATAATAATTTCTACAGAACCAATTAAAGTATTGACACCTTCGCTTAGAGTCTCCATGAGAAGTCGCTGTTTCTGGTCCGTATGCATTTGTTCCGGCGTACATGTTTGATGTTGTCAAATCACCGTCAATAATAAAATCCATACCAAGACAAAACATCTCACGAAATCCCATTTTGTATGCTTCCATCATTGCATTCATTCCGGCATTTGAGCGGAACTGAGTAAATCTGTTCCAACGCGGATCTTCAAACTTTTCCACTTCTCTCGGTTCAATGAATCTATCTTTAGGAAAATCCGATTCATCGATTTCAGCAATCATCTTGTCATCAATTGCAATAAGGTAATCAGGTAAATTATACTCTGGTTTGAAGTCTCTGTAAAGAGCGTTACAGCCAAAAACTTTTCCATGAGTAGAAAGTTTCGTTAAATCAAACCCTTCTCTTGATTTACCGTTACCAATAATAAAACATCTCATGTAATTTACCTGCCCTGTCCTCTATATTGTTTGTAGCTGTTTCTTTTGCTTTTGTTCATAGAAGAGGTTTTTACCATTCTACTGTTTGCTGAAATAGAAGTTTTCTTTGGTGGCGCTTCAAATAATTTGTTTACACTGCTCTTTTTCATTTAATCTTCCCATTCTTCATATAATTCATCGTAATCACCTTCTTCTACTGCTCGCAACAGGTCATACTGACTGAATCTTTTAGGTTTTTTGTGTTTGTATGAACCCGAATGTCCATCTTGAAAATCTTGTTCTGCCTTTCTTGGGTCCACGTGATCCTCGTAATGTCTTTTCATCTTGCTCATTGTTCTGCCTTTTTACCTCTTTGGTTTTGGTTAATCAATTCTTTTTTGTATCTTTCATAGTAGTTTTGTCGATTACTTGGTTTTACATAACCACTATTGACAAACTGTTCCACTATCTCTTGTACATACCGTTCTTGTTCATCTGTCCATTCTGACTTGGCTGTGTTACCAGTTTCTTGTGTCATTTGGAAATGCCTCCTTTATTAGATTGAGAGTGATTGTTTTGAATGGTAGTTTATTATCTTTTACTTCAATCAAAAGTTGAGCGTCTTCTGGATCAACAGCTTCTAGAAGTTCCACAAACATAGTTTCTCTTTTAAAATCGGTCAAAGATTGACCGTCTGGACTGTTAATAAAATATTTTAAATATCTGGAAGACGCTTTTAGAACATTTTGTGCATCAAATTCTTTAGCTAAAGGTTTATACGGCGGCGCGCCTTCAGGCAAAAGCCATTCAAAAATGGGATCAAAACTAAGTCTGATAAGACCCCAAAAGGAAGGATTCTCAGCAGCATAATTACGCAACATATTTATTTTATCTGCTTTTTTTCTTGTTCCGTTCACTTTCTTGAACATTTCGTATGTCGATTCATTCATTTTAAAACTCCTGTATATCAGACATTAAATTTTTCAGTCTGTTTTTAATAAAATATTGAAAAATCTGGCTTCGATCTTTTTCTTGATAAGACTCATACTGATCGATTATATCTTTTTTTATGTTTTCGGGTATAGCTTTTAGGTCAACAAGAGATACATTCCTTTGAAAGTTTCTTTGTACTTGTTCATTTGGAAAAAATATTCTGAATCCACCTTCTACCCTATTTTGTGCTATGTGATTAGCACGAAACTTGTTTGTAATTCTCTTCTGTCTCTCTTTGTTAACAAATGTTGCATCATGAGACAAGATGTTAGGTACACCGTCTCCACGGTCACCGTTGACTACATGTTCGAAAAGAAACTTTTGTGGGTCTTCTGTAGATACGAATGTTTTCATCAAAGGAGAATACTGCTCAACATTAGGATAAATTTGCAATTGCATAAAATCTTTGTCACTAGAAATAATCAAAATCTTTTCTTCTTGTTGCCAGTATTTATGTACAAGTGTTCCAATGATATCGTCTGCTTCAGCCGTGTCTACAATAAGTGTTTTGTAAGGAAAAATAGTTATTAATTCTTCTCTTACAGTTTCGAGCGCTTCGAAGAGTGTATTCCAGTCAACATTGCTTGCTTTACGTATTTCTTTTCTTGCGGCCTTGTAATAGGGAAAAATTTTCTTTCGCCAATAATTTTTACTGTCACAGCAAATAACGAGTTCTCCATATTCCTCGGAGTATTTTGACCTGTATAGTCTTAACGTGTTGAGAATCATATGTCTGAGAAGATCAACACTAACATCTTCTTTCAGACTTTTTGACTGTGCCATGAAATTAGCAATGACAACCTGATTGTAGTCAATTAATATCATTTACTCATCGTCCTTAAACGTATTTAAAAAAGTTAAAAAATCTTCCAGTTCTGATAGTTCTTCTTTCCAATTATCGTCTTGTATGCCCAACAATTGAGCATATTCTTTGATAGGCATACTTAAAAAATCTTTTTCCATTTTTTGGAAGATCACTGAAAAGGGATGAACCCACCCATTTTGTTTCCAGACAGCGCATCTAATCATTTCAACAGCAATAAGAACATTTTTTGTAAACTCTTTTTCCGATATGTCTGCAAGACCAGATTCGTGAATATTGTGCAAAAGAATCTCCACGCACTGTGCCAGCTTTTCGTTGCTTGCTTTTACGCGAACATCCATTTCCACAGATTGATTCTTAATCAAGATATCGTTATCGATTTCACTGCCAGGAAATACTATTACTTTTCCCATTAGACGTACCTGGTTTCCCACCATTCAGGTTTGAAACTTCCTTTTTCCCATTTTGCGAAATGCTTTTTGCCACCACGATAATAATTACGATATGATTCTACAACATTATTTGTTTTATATTCATCTGGCATAGCTAAAGGATGCGGTGTTAAATCCCAACTCATATTAATCCGAGTGGGATATCGCATGAGCTCATGTTCTAACAATTCTATTGTACGATGTGACTTCATAAACCTACTTTCGAATTCACGGCCGAGCGCTAACATGTGTTTGTACAACCAACTGTAGTTTGCTATATTTTCTCTGCACCAAACAGAGCATGGGTGATTAATGTGTACTGCTTTGTAGAGAACGTCTTCTCGGTCATCAAGCAGCTGATAATATGTAACTTTTGTTTTTCCTGACTTGGAAGGTCTTTTAACTGGATGGCCATCTAAAACACGGTGTGCCGTAGACAACATCTGAGCTGATTCTACAATCATTTTGGGTATGTGTTTGTCGCACATATCTTCTGCTGACTGTATCGGACAAGCGGTGTCAGAACCAAAACTTTTACCTATAGCAAAAATATTCACTTATAAACTCACATTTCTTTTATACGTTACATTATACTTGATATCATTGTAAAAGTAAATTATTTTTTGTGTTCCAATATTTTTCTGATGAGCGTTTCCCATTCTTTTGCTCTTATATCCCAATTATAGAAATTGTCGGCATACGCTTTTTGAAATTGCAATCTGTTCACAATGTTTTCATAATTATTTTGAAACAGATCAACAACAGAATTCAAAGCACTCGCAAATATGTTTGCGTGAACATTTGGATCGTGGTGAAACTGATACATATAACCTAAGTTAGCGGTAGTTTCAGGAAGCGCTGCGTATGCAGGACAAACCACACCCAAACCTCCACTCATTGCCTCCATTGCGGCAATACAGGAAGTTTCTTGCCAGATAGAAGGGTATGCAAAAATGTGAGCCTCTTCTATTGCTTTTCTAACAACATCATTAGGTTGATAACCATGATATGTCATGTGATCATGTTGTTCTATCTCTTCAAAAAGTTCTTTATACGGTTCATCTCTTTGAGGCCAACCATATGCATTAAAACTCGAATATACATCAAGATGCACACTGTCTCCGTATTTTTTAGAGAGTTCTTTGTAAACAGGAACAAGAATTTCCAGACCACGGTGAGGTGTGGTGTGATATATCAGATTGATACGATCATTTTGTTTGGTGTGTGTCGGAATAGGTTCAATGCAATTTTTAAAAGTAACTGCTTCCGCATGAGGTATGCCGTGAGCAAGATGATATGTGTTCCATTGCCAGTCAGAGACAAATACTAGCCTGTCAAAACGCTTTCTACTGTTTTCGTCTGAAAGATGTTGCGCTTCTGGATCCATAAACAAATCATGCAACCAAAGAATCGTAGGCCGGTGAGTGTCAATGTTTCTGACTCTTGAACAGATAATTTGTACTTCGTCTTTAATGTCATCAGGAAGACGTTCATACAAACCCCTCTGCATCATCTCTGTACCACCGTTTGCATTGGCATTTAGATCATTTAATTCAATACCATCGGATTCTTCCGAGAGGCTGAATCCTACATTATCAGCTGATGGTTCAGGGTCCAGTATGTTTAACTTCGTTGTCATTATAATTTTCCTCTAACATTACAATTTTTCTTTTGAGAAAAAGTTTTTTCATTTTCATTTCATCAATTTCTAAATCGTCTGCATAATTTTTATATGCTTCGTAAATTTCTTCGTCTAGTTCTCTATGCTCTTGTTTGAGCGATTCTAATTGTGTCATGCTTTGTACTTTTCTCCTATTTGTTTCTTACAAATTTATTTATTATTGTCATCTACCAACATCTTTTAGATACTTTTCTTTAGTTTCTTCCCATGACAAAGTAATCAGATCATCGTAGAACAATGTTTCATCCGACAAACGATTATTTCGAATCAAATTAGCGACTCGTTTTTTTGCATATTTTTCTTTCCATAAATTTACAATATATTCATTACTTGTGTCAAATGATTTTTGCAAATCTTTTTCTGAAATTTCTCCTCTCAAGAATTCTCTTGTGTTACTGTATAACGCAGAAAAGTAAATACCCCTCGCATGTTCGCTACTGATTAGATTTTTGTCTATACCTAATTTGGTATATGCAAAATGAAATGAACGATTACGGTGATCTCGTTTGTATGGTTGACCAGTTGGTTTGACTGCGCCATACCATTCAAAGTATTTGTACGTATGGTTGCGGTGTAACCAGTCGCGTAACAAGTACTGAGTTTCTTTTGACGCCTGATAAGCAACAGAACCAGAAGTATAACCCATTTTCTTCCAATGTTTAAGATTGTCGTATTGCGACATACCGCCTTGTTTGGTTTTACCATACAAAGAGGTTGTAGTCACACCGGCGAGAACATCACCGTACTTTTCTTTCCATAACTTTTGTACCGTGTCCTCAAGACACAACAGAGCAAGTAACTTACCGCCAACATAATTAAACCCCAGTGGTTGAGTAGGAACAATTGTACTTCCTATTGCAGTATAATTGATCATACGACCTTGAGTTTTTTTCTCTCTTTCCCACCCTATCCATTGATCACGTGGAGTTAAGTCTAAAAAATCAGAGGAGATACAAACTACTCCAAGATATTTACCGGTCAACTGATCCTCTACCATGAAATTCAAGTTTCGGCCGATGTTGCTAGAGTTTTTCATAGTAGAAGAAAATGTACGTAATGCATTCCATTTTTCAGGTAAATCTTTTGTGCGTTTTACATCTACTGTTACTTTTTCTCCTGTCAAAACAGACTGTACTGTTTTTGTTTCGCTATCGTCAGTAAGTATCAAACTTGGTTGTAATTTTAAATAATCTTCTGGTGATTCTGGTCTCCAAATGTTGTCTTTTACTTGGTTTATTATTTCTAACTGGGCGGGATTTTTAAGTTGTACTTCTTCGCCAAACAATGTCGAAACTTTTTCGGAGGGGTATTTGTTTTGTACTTCTTCCCATTTTTGATAAAGCGTGTATTCACCAACAGACATGTTTGACACAAAGCCGAGGTCGCGATTCAATGCTTCGCGCAATTCATCGTCACTGACAACACGTACAGAATCAATAGGGTTTTGTTCTTGCCACAACCTGTATTGTTCTTCTACAGGTAGTTCATTATATTTCATGTGTCATAGACTCTTTACGTGTTTACACGACCTTCTGAATTTGAAACCGGGACAAGTACATGTACCTTCTCTATGATTGACAAGATAAACATCTCCACGAGAACCTTCGACTCGTTCTACATCGGACCCATGACTTTCTGATATTTCTGCAAGTGTCTCAAACTTACGGCGAGACCTAGAAAATGACAGTGGTTTACTAAACGTAATTATTTCTTCCGTACCAGCTTTGACGTAGGCAACCATTTTACCTTTGTCGTTGATGTGATATGTGTGGTTAGGGAAATTCCAATCAGTTATTTCGCGTAATATTTTCACTCTATACCTAAACTTTTAAACCATTCTAATGCCATATTATAATCGATTTCTTGCTCAAAGTAAAGAATTAAATGTTTTTCGCTTCCCATAGGATTACTATGTTTGGTAATAGAGTAATATTTCCCTTTTAGGTTATCGTCTAAGAAATCGGCTAGTATTATCAACATGCTGCCAGGAAACATGGTAATTTCTAATTTATTGTTCAAGTACTTTGATACCAAATCAGAATTATTGCTAATTAAATCAAATTCAAATTCTGACAGTTCTTTTGAATTTTTTATTCTAGGCATAAAGTTTATATAACCTTACTAACCAATATCTTTATTTATTACAGTAAAGGTGTGACACGATCAAAAACCTTTAAATTGTTAGCAATTGAACTCAATTTATGAACAACCGTTTCGAAATCTTCTAATTTCAAAGCATTAGGACCATCAGACGGAGCATTGTCGGGATCATCGTGTACTTCCATAAAAAAGTTTTGTACACCCATACCGGCTGCAGCATACGCTAAAGGTGGTACATTTTCTCTAACTCCGCCACTTGTTTTACCCATACCGCCAGGTCTTTGAACTGAATGTGTGACATCAAAAACAAACTCACAATCGAAGTTATTCATTATGTACCACATGCCACCGAAATCTACAGTAAGATAGTTGTATCCAAAAGATGTACCGCGCTCGGTGATCCATACTTCTGATGCGCCTTGTGTTTTACTCAGTATTCCTTCTACATCCCAAGGAGCAATGAATTGTCCTTTTTTAATGTTGACAATTTTACCAGATGAACAGGCAAGTTTTATCAAATCTGTCTGCCGGCAAAGAAATGCGGGTATTTGATATATATCAACAATTTTCTCGCCGGGTTTGAAACGGTCATGTTCGTCTTCAAGTTGACCAATTTTTAATATTTGTGATTCTTTATGAACATCGGTGATGATACGAAGTCCTGAAATTTCTTTTTTCATTTCAGAAAACGCGAGAATGGTAGGCTCCAAACCCAATCCTCGCATGGAATCATCATGTGATCTGTTTGCTTTATCGTACGAAGCCTTGAAAACATAATCAACGTTAGGTAACGAATCACAAATCTTTTTGCAATGTTTTGCTATTTTCAGTGAGTGTTCTAAATTCTCATGTTGACATGGACCAGCTATAATTCTCACTGAATTTTGTCCATCCAATGATCGACCATTTCATGCATCATTTGTTCAAATGTGTATGTAGGACTCCATTCCAAAACATCTCTTGTTTTTTGCGAATCACCTTTTAGATAGTTTAACTCTTCTGGCCGCATATATTTTTCGTTTTGTACAACATAGTCGTTATAATCCATGTCAAGATAGTTGAACACCAACTCACACATATCTCTAACAGATTGTGTTTGTCCAGTCGCTACAATCCAATCTTCTGGAACATCGTGGTTGATTATTTTATTC